>Ga0099824_1004083_pt1 | contig 21133 bp, 10 predicted proteins | sample SiratrowhiteBW_FD_76837 | JGI IMG/M metagenome (GOLD analysis project Ga0099824, IMG submission 76837) | Root nodule microbial communities of legume samples collected from California, USA - Siratro white BW | ecosystem: Host-associated > Plants > Roots > Nodule | place: USA: California... | reverse complement strand
TAAATTTTATTATAAATAAAAAAAAAAAAAAAAAAAAATATATATATATATATATATATATATATATATATATATATATATATATATATATCAAATATGTTAATAGTTTCATTTAAAAATTGAGAATAAGAAAAAATTAAATATATATTTTTTAACTGTCTTAAATATCTTTTAAAAAAATTTTAAGTTTTATAATAAATAATATTTTATTACATGTAATGATTAATTAATGATTGACTCTATTAGTGATTTTAAAAAACTTAATATTGAAACACATAATATAATATATATATATATATATATATATATATATATATATATATATATATATTAAAAAAGTCATAATAAATTTAAGATGTAAACATATATTTTAGTTGAGTTTATAAGATGTTATATAAATGAGAGAACACAATGTTATTTTTCATTAAGTAATTTAAAATGATAATAGATTAAATACTTCAGTAAAAACACAATTTTATATTTACGATTTTTAGAATGTGAAAAAACTTTATTTTGTAGCCTCTAAAGTCAAACTCTCCCTCCTTAACAATTTAACCTTGAAGTTTTTTACTTTTCTATTGTTTTTACTTTGTTGGTGATGTCTTTTCTTATTGCATTTATTGTGATTTAAACTTGTGCAAATCATAATGATATTTGAGGGCAAAAGGTTGGCTAATGCCACCCCTTCTCACAAAATGACCCACCACCAATGCTACTTCCTTAAATACACCTTCATTTTCCGACCAAACACTCTTAGCTATTATCAAAATCAATATTACAAATATAGGAAAGGATCTAATATATAAATAATATCCCCATCAGAAACATATTTTGTATATGCCAAAATATTTGCGCAACGATAAATATCAGATTTTGTCATCAACACATTATTAGTTTGAGTAAAACTGTGTTTAAATTTCTTAAATAAAATCTTACATTTAAATATATAAATAAAAAATGTGATCGAAAAAACTCTAATAAGAAAGAATTGGTCAATTTCTTTTTATAAAAATTTGTTACAACCAAATTTTTTTTTTTATGAATATTTGGTACAAATAATTGAAGACACGTTACAAAATTTTGAAATTGAATAGGAATACTATTATATTATACTATTCTTCGTATTATCTAGTCATTTTCTTTGCGAAGGTGACATTGCTGTGCATGATGGAAAATGTGTAGATATGTAAAACAAGATAACTTTTTAATTAAATTACAAAAATGATATTTGATTTGATATGTTATCTTTTTTTCTCACAGCACCGCCCACATTGTCGGTTTTGTAAAAGGTCTATGCATGAAGGTGGGTGTGCACGAACATGTTAACAATTATTCTCATTTTTTTTTTTTCAATCTTCAATTGAAATGAAACTGCAGTAATTAAATTACAATTCTGTAACTTGAAATACTTTAACGGTATTCTAATTTCCATTTAATTTTAAACCCATATAGTTAATGACTTAGTGATAAATATAATTGTAACACCTCTGGCTTAATCCGTTACCTTCAAAGCTCTGCTTATTGACTGAAAATAATTGATTTTTTTAGGTGAACAAAATTGATTGATCTAAATTATACTCTAAGAATTATGATATAAAATATTTATACGGCTTTTTATATATTCAGGTGTACTTTTTTATATTAATGTGAGAAAAAAATTATTTTTTAAAATAGATAAATTATTCCAGTTAGATAAGATTTCAAATTAAGCAACTCTTCCACCTAGCATGATTTCAGATTTATTAACTATAAGTGACATGTTGACTATTTTAATTAAAGACATTAATTAAAATCATTTTTCTCTCTTGACAATCATATTTTAATTATTTGACATTATATTAGTTATGCTTAACAATTAACCAAAAAGTTAATAATAATAATTAACAAAACCAAAAATATTAAGACATACAAATCTAATTAAAATTAAAATAAAATAATATAATGATAATAATAATAATAAAAATAATTTTAATTAAATTCATATGAATTTATTTTAAATAATAATAATAATAATAATAATTTTAATTAAATTCATACAAATTTAATTTAAATGATAATAATAATAATAATATCTACAGATAATAATGATAATAATAATATAATAATTATTTTCTAAGAAATAATAATAATAATAATAATATTCTAACAAATCTAATTAAAATAATAATAATAATAATTATTATTATTATTATAATATAATAACTTTTATAAAATAATATTTAATACTATAATATTAACTATTAAGGTACAAGTTGATGGAGTTGCAGGACATTACCATTAAGATTTACAATTATCAGGAAGACAAAATGAACATCATTAAGGTATCAATGTTGGTTTATTATGATGTGATAAATAGTTGATACTCTAATGGTTAGAGTGATTGTTCATTTCGTATTTCTGATAACTGAAAATGTTAATGATAGTGACCTGCAACTATAACTTGATTCACTTATTATCACTGAATAGTTAATATTATATTATTAAATATTATTATTTTTATTTATAAAATTTATTATATTATTATCATTATTATTCCTAAATATTTTTATTATTTTTATTATCATTAATTTAATTTAATTTGTATGAATTAATTATAATTATTGTTTTAATAATTATTATTATCATTTAAATTAATTTTGTATGAATTTAATTAAAATTATTATTATTATTATTATTATTTAAATTAAATTCATATAAATTTAATTAAAATTATTATTCTTATTATTATTATCATTATATTATTTTGTTTTAATTTAAAATAAATTCGTATGCTTTAATTTTTTTGTTAATTATTATTATGTAATTATTATTATTAATTTTTTATTAATTGTTACCAAACATAATGTCAAATAATTTTAATTAATATATTTAATTGAAATGACCAACATATCACTTCTAGTTGATCCCTTGAAATTATGTCTAGGTGGAAGAGTTTATTAATTTAAAAATTAATATATTTGACAGAGTTTATTAATTTAAAAGCTAATATATTTGACAGAGTTTGCTATTTTAGTAAATAATTTTTTTTCTATTTTAGGCATTAATGTAAAAAGATACACGAAAAGCCTATTTATACCTTATTCTATGAGATCAAGACAAAAAAAATCATTGCTATTAATGAAGTGAAAATATTAAAAACAATAAAATTATATAATAAAATAATGTCATTAATTTAATAATTTTTTATATAATTTATATATATTTTTTCATAATCCTTGTTTCGTTGCTTAGTACTAGAACCCTCTTTACAGATAATAGATAATTTGATGTGAATTTAAGATATTTAACCACAATGCAGCCGACATTAAAACTTTTTGATATATAAATAGGCGTAGATGGTTAATAATATTTTTGTTATATTATCGACTTTTACATGTTAATCCTGACCTGTTTTTAATTATTAACAAGTCCAAATTTATATGAATAGGTTAAATAAAGTCAATAATCAGCACCAAAATTTCACAAATAAACGTTAAAACATGAGATAAAGTCAACAATCGAAACTAAATATTTTTTGAATGGTTCTTAAAATAATTATTATAACAATCAATAATTTATAATTAGTGGATTTTAACCATAAGGTTTTTAGCTGTCAGCAAGTGAAGTGATAAAAATATTTTACACGTGGGATGGAAAGAGGGCATTGGAGGGCAAAAGAAGAACAGGGTAAAAGGAAGCAAAGCGAGAAATTCGGGTGGAAATAAGAATGGGCAATTAAGGATAAGTTAGTAATTTTGATTGCAAAGTTTGAAAATAACGATGAAAGACAGCCAAAAACCTGAGGAATACGTTTTTTCTTAAAACAATCAAAATTATTTTACGTTTAACTGAAACATTATGATGGCATTAAGTGCATAATCCCACAATGGTTTGTTGGATTCACTTTGCCCACGGATTCCCTATTGCAAACGAGAAATTAGCGAAATCACAAAACCAAACCAGAAACTCTTCTTTTTATCGTTTTTGGCTCCTCACTCTGAAAACTTGTACTTTTTTACAGTGAAGGACTATTGGAGTGTCAGAAACTGCATGCCCAGAATATAATGCCAAGAGCCCGTCCCAGGAGAGAGAAAAGGTGTGCCTTTGTGGGTTACAGATGTAGAGAGAGAAAATGGGGGTAAGGTTATCACAGCTTCATACGAGTTTCCCACTTCCCATTGCCAGATTCCATGTTTTTGGGGTGCGACTGATCTGAAATGGACTAAAGTTCTGTGCTTTTTGTGGTTTTCTCCATCCCCATTGGCTTAGTTTTGTGTTTTCTTCTCGTTTAAGTGGTCGGTGGTGTCGGGGTTTCTCGTCTAGTTCGTTTCACTTGGCGAGTTCTTGATCTCGTAGGTGTTCTTTTTTTTTTTTTTTTTTTGCCGGGGTTATTTTTTTTTTGTTCATGACATAACTCACGAGCGTGCAATGTCTTTTCTTCCTTTTGATGTCATTCACTGTTTCCTGCTTTTCCGTGTTTTTAGCCTCTCTCAGTCTCTTCTGTGCTTCATCCTCTTGTGGATGTCATGGTTTAGTGGAAACGAATTTATCATTAAATATTTCGTTTTGGATTCTACTAACCTTTGTGTTAAAGATTTTTTTTTTCTGGTAACTAAGTTGTGCTTTTTGGTCATTTGGTGCGTGATTTTTGCTGTTTATCTTCAGGATCTCTTGGTTTGTGACAATTCCAAAAAGCAATGTCGAAGAAAAATGAAAGATTTTCATATGTATATATCGGATTTGGAGAACCATGTTTTGTAAAAATTTTAGGGGCGGGGTGCTACCTCTAATTTTAATGTTAATTTCTTTTGAACTCTCTCTGATATTTGTTTATTTTATTTATTTATGTTTTTGACAGTTTCCCTGATTTTGAACTGGGGTTGCTGGAGCAATAAATTCAATAAAACAATAAGGGGTGGAGGCGTACCCAATTGAGCAGGTAATACAAGTAAACATTTTTGTGGTAAGACAGTCCAATTTTCTTATAGATTAAACCATAGAAGTAAAGTTGGACTTCATGAATACGAGTTATTTCTTGTTGAATTAACTATGTTATCATTTGTATGATGTCAGATAAATAAATGTAGAAAAGACCATAAGAGTCTGAAATAAGATCAACATTGGTGGTGGAAATCTATAGGCTGAGAGTCTGGCCTGGATCCCATTACAAGATTTTGCCAAATTGAATCCAGCTTTACTGCTGTTCTTTGCTGGAGTTATGGCAACATTGTTCCATTCTGAGTCCAGGCGCTTATATTCTTGGTGGTGGGATAGCCACATTAGCCCAAAGAATTCGAAATGGCTTCAGGAGAATCTTACAGGTCTGTATTTTTGCTCTATATCTTATATGCCTACCATTGTGTTAGAAGAATCTTTATGTTGCTTTGTGCACCTTATTCATTGAAAACCTTGTAAACGTGTAAACTGCCATTTAGTTTTACAAAACATTTACTGGAATTGAGAATTTGAGATCACAATGGGTGCACACTGAGCTGTGTCTCTTTTTCATAAGCCAAATTTCGTCCAAGTACAGTGATTTACCCTAACAAAATTCATAAAAAACCTTGCTTCTGTAGCCTTTTAAGTGATGTTATTAAGTGTTTATACTTTAAGCAGACATGGATGCCAAAGTAAAAGCAATGATCAAGCTTATTGAAGAAGATGCGGACTCATTTGCAAGGAGGGCAGAGATGTACTATAAGAAGCGGCCAGAACTCATGAAATTAGTTGAGGAGTTCTATCGGGCATACCGTGCTTTAGCAGAGAGGTATGATCATGCGACAGGGGAGCTACGCCAGGCCCATAAAACCATTTCAGAAGCATTCCCCAACTTGCTGAGTTATGATTCACCATGTGGTTCTTCAGGCACTGGAGCTGAGCCACACACACCAGAAGTGCCACATCCAATTCGTTCATTTTTGGAGTCAGTTGCCTTACAGAAAGATGCATTTGGGTTTTCTCCAATCCAAAATACTTCAAAAGCGAGTGGAGAGAGTTCTGAAGAATCTGCAAGCGGTCTTAACAGAAAGGGTCTAAAGCAGCTAAACGATATGTTTGGGTTGTCTCCATTATCGGCTGAAAATCTGAATGTGAAGGCCCAGAACCATTCTGAGTCTGAGCGTGCACAGAAAGCAGAAAGTGAAGTTCAAACCTTAAGGAAAGAACTGGAAGATATACAGGCTGACAAGGATTCTGTCTTTCTTCAATATCAGAAGAGTTTGGACAAGTTATCTGAAATGGAAAGAGAGCTAACTAAAGCACAACAAGATGCTGGTGGCCTTGATGAACGAGCAAGCAAAGCTGAAATTGAAATCAAAGTATTGAAAGAAGCCCTTTCTGAGCTTAAATATGAGAAGGATGCTGGTCTAGTTCAGTACAAGCAGTGCGTGGAAAGGATAGCTAGTCTGGAGACTACGTTGTATCTGGCCCAGACGGATGCAAAGGGAAATGATGAAAGGGCTGCTAAAGCAGATACTGAAGCTAAAAATCTCAGAAAAGAACTTGCTACATTGGAGGCTGAGAAGGATGCTGCTCATCTTCAATATAAACAATGTCTTGAAAAGATATCTGTTTTGGAGGCCAAGATCACCCATGCTGAGGAGAATTCCATGAAGCTAAATCAGCAAATTGAAAGAACAGAGATGGAAGTTAAATCATTGAGGAAAAATCTTGCTGATCTGAATGAAGAGAAAGAATCTGTAGCTGTCCTGTACAAGCAGTGTTTGCTGAAAGTATCAACAATGGAGAGTGAAATTTTACATGCTCAAGAAATTTCTAAACGATTAAAAAGAGAAATTGAGATCGGGGCTGAAAAACTGAAGACTGCTGAAAAAAATTGTGATATGTTGGAGAAATCAAATCAATCTCTTCAGCTAGAAGCTGATGTTCTATTGCAGAAGATTTCTATGAAAGATCAAAAGCTTCTAGAGAAGCATACTGAGTTAGAGAGAGTGCAGACTCTGATGCATGAGGAGCAGTCTCGTTTTCTTCAAATTGAAACTACTCTGAATACTCTACAAAAGTCGTATTCTCAATCACAAGAGGAGCAAAGATCTCTTGCTTTGGAGCTTAAACATGGCCTTCAGCTATTGGGGGACTTAGAGCTTTCCAAACAGGGTTTTAAGGAAGAAATGCAACAGATTGTGGAAGAAAACAGGACTTTGCATGAACTTAACTTGTCTTCCACTAGATCATTAAAAAATCAGCAGACAGAAATTTCAGAGTTGAAGAAGATCAAAGAGAAGCTTGAACGAGAGTTTGCCTTAAAGGTTGAAGAGAGTAATGTCCTCCAACAGGAATCTGGCCAAATAAAGGATGAAATCCAGGTCTTGAATAACAGATTCCAGACTATATTGGAAGAACTAGGCTCTGTAGGTTTAAATCCTAAATCTTTTGCGGCATCTGTGAAGGATTTACGGAAGGAGATCACAGTGCTAAAGGAGGTGTGCAAAATGGAGCAAGAGGAGAAAGAAGTTCTTCGTGAGAAGTCAAAGGATATGGATAAGCTTTTGAGTGAAAAATCATTTATGGAATCCTCCTTGTCAAAATTGAATGATGAGGTGGATGGATTAAGCATTACGGTGAAGAAACTTCAAGAATCCTGTGATGTTTTGCAGGAAGAAAAATCTAGTCTTGCTGCTGAAAAATCAGCTTTACTTTCACAGTTACAAATTATCACTGAAAGTATGCAGAATCAATTGGAAAAGAATACCTTGCTGGAGAAGTCCCTTTGTGATGCAAAAATTGAGCTTGAAGGTTTAAGGGCAAAATCAAATAGCTTGGAAGAATTTTGCAATTTACTGAATAATGAAAAGCACAATCTTCTGAATGAAAGGAGTGCCCTGGTATCTCAATTGGAGTGTGTTGAAGCTAAATTAGGTAACCTGGAAAGAAGGTTTACAAAATTGGAAGAAAAATATGCTGATATGGAGAAAGACAAAGAAAGTAGAGTCAGTCAAGTAGAAGAACTCCATTTGCTGCTTTTGGCTCAGAAAGAAAAGCATGCTAATCATAAAAATTCAAGTGAGGCCCGAATGGCAAATTTGGAGAATCTCGTTACTCGGTTACAGGAAGAACGTCAAATGGGTAAAAGAGAATTTGAAGAAGAACTTGATAAAGCTGTAAATGCTCAAGTTGAGATGTTTATTTTGCAAAAATGTGTTGAAGACTTGGAGCAGAAGAACATGGGTTTACTATTTGAATGTCAAAAACATGTGGAGGAATCAAAATTTTCTGATAAACTTATCTCTGAGTTGGAGAGTGAAAACCTTATGCAACAGATGGAGCTAGAGTTCTTGTTGGATGAAATCAGAAAGTTTAAAATGGGGATTCATCAAGTGCTTGCAGCTCTTCACCTTGATTCAGGTGGTCATGGCAAAGGGATCAAGCAAGAGGAGATGCCTATATCTCATATTTTGAATAATATTGAGGGCTTGAAAGGATCCCTTGTGAAAACCCAAGAGGAGAAGCTTCAGCTACTTGTAGAGAATTCTGTCCTCCTAACTGTACTTTCGCAACAAGAATCTGAGGGAGTAGAACTGGTGAGAGAGAAAGGGATCCTAGAGCAAGAGTTTGAAAACACAAGAGAGCAATATGCAATGTTGCAAAAGGTTAAGCTTGAACTTCTGGAGATGAACATGCAGCTTAGGTCTGAAGTGACCAAGGGAGAAGAAAAGGAGAATGAATTACAGTCTAAACTAGAAGCCCTTCATCTGGACTTTATAAATTTGCAAAGAACTAATCTAGTGTGTCAGGAAGAAAATTGTAAGTTGCTTGAGGAGAAAAGTTCTCTACTGGGGAGTGTTTTGGACCTTCAAGATGCAAAGTCTGCGACTGAACAAGAGAATAGTATAATCCTCCACGAGGCACTGGCTATGAAAAATCTTACTTTGGTTTATGAGAGCTTTTTCGCAGAGAAGGTCCTGGAACAACGTGCTCTTGCTGAAAATCTCAGTGATCTTCACTCTTTGAACAGTGACCTTAAATGGGAGCTTGGTCTATTAAGGGAGAAGTTTGAGGTTAAAGAAGCTGAGAATGTTTATTTGAAGGAGTCAGTTGAGAGGATGGGCAAAGATATGCAAGAATCCAAAGCTGAAAATGAGCATTTAAATTGTCAAATTGAAAGTTCAGAGAATCTTCTCGAGAAGAAGGATGTGGAGCTGTTAGAAATGTTGGAAAGGCTAAAGGCTGCAGAAACCTTGAGTGCAGAGTTTTGCAGAAATATTGAGAAACTGAAGGGAGAAAAACAACAATTAAGTTTGATCAATGAGAATCTTGAGAGGCAGATTCTTGAACTATCAGAAGGTTGCATGAATCACAAAAAAGAAATTGAACACCTTACGGTAGCAAACAGAAGTTTACTGTCACAGATGAGGTCCTTACGTCAAGAAGTTGACCAACAGAGGGCTAGGCAGGAAACATTGAGTTCAGAGCTGCTGGATAAAACAAACGAATTTGAACTTTGGGAGGCTGAGGCTGCTACATTCTATTTTGATCTTCAGATTTCGTCTATTAGTGAAGCATTGTTGGAGAATAAGGTCAACGAGCTTTCTGGAGTTTGCATGAAACTTGAAGATGAAAGTGATGCAAAAAGCATGGAGATTAAACAGATGACAGAAAGAGTCAGTCTACTGGAAAGTGAAGTTGGAGGATTGAAAGGGCAGTTATCTGCATACACACCTGTCATTAGTTCTTTGAAAGAGGATTTTGCTTCTTTAGAACACACTGCTCTGCTTCGATTAAATAAAGTGCCTGTTGAATGCAATCAAAAACAGAAGGTAGTATTCTGTATTGACTTGTTATCTTAAACTTCTGTTTTATTCTTTTTTATTTCTCCTCGTTAAATGAGCTCTACTCATCCTTGTTTTACCATGAATGTTTGTTTCTCCAGGATGCAGTAATTGAAACTTGTCTCCACGAAAATGGCCATCAAAGTTCAACAGATAACAACAGCACTTTGATACCAGATGGGGTTTCAGATTTGCTGAGCATGAAGGCAAGGATTAGAGCGGTTGAAATGTCACTGGTGCAAGAAATTGAGAGGCATGAGAAGGAAGAAAATCTAACCACTAAAGCTAGTCCAGGAGCTCTGACAGAGGTGTCCGATGTGGGAGTTTCACCATATGTAGAGAATAGCAGCAGAAAAGAAGGCAAGGTAATCAAGGATGGAAGCACTTGTGATCTTAACTCATGGAGAACAAAACCTGAAAATGGGTCATTGATGAAAGACATTCCACTTGATCATATCTCAGACACTCCAGCCTCCAAAAGTTGCAGGAGAGAGAACAGTGGGGCTGATGATCAGATGCTTGAATTATGGGAAACTGCTGAGCAGGACTGCTGTGATAGTTCCATGGATAATGAAGCAACGAAACAAAGTTCTGTACCAACAGAGGATGTTATAACATACCATCAGTCAGACCATTCAGGTAAATTCCAAAACACCTCTTCAGAATTGGATGTGGAAAAGGAATTGGGTGTGGACAGGCTTCAGTTGTCAAGAAGTATAAAAGAGAGAACTCAAGATGGCAAGAGGAGAAAGATACTGGAGAGGCTTGCTTCGGATGCGCAGAAACTGACCATCCTTAAGACAAGCGTGCTAGATTTGAAACAGAAAATGGAGACAAAGAAGAGAAACAAGAAGGGAGATGACACTGAATATGAAACAGTTAAAAGACAGATAGAAGAAGTTGAGGGAGCTGTTGTGAAATTAGCAGATACTAATGATCAACTGACAAAGGATCTTGAAGAGAGTGCCCCTTCTTTGAATAGGGAGAGTTCAGTTGAGTTGGAAAAGAGTAGACACATGCAGAGAAAAAGAGTAACCGAGCAGGCTCGAAAAGGTTCTGAACAGATAGGACGGTTGCAGTTTGAGGTGCAGAACATTCAATACACTTTGCTTAAGTTGGCTGATGAAAAGAGCAAAGGGAAGAACAGATTCACTGGGAAAACAGTGATCTTGCTTAGGGACTTCATTCACAGTGGGAAGAAAAGTAGTAAAAAGCGCAGCAAGGGGTTTTGTGGATGTTCAAGGCCTGCAACTAAGGAGAACTAAGTGAGAAAATTTAGAACCATTTTCTTGTAAGTACTTTCTCTGATTGGTATGTGTCTAATCTAGCATAATAATTTTTACTTTTAGCTGGTAAAAATGTTGTTAGGCTTTATCTGATCACAGTAGCTTTCAATGGACATGAGTTTAGCCAAGAAGTGACAATGCTTAAGCTGTGAAAGCACAGAGCAGGAAATAAAGCTTTTTACTATTTCTTCAACGTTTAATGTTTCTTAACACGTTCACATGTTATCTGCATCACTTCATGACATATCTAATGAGCTTATGCATGCAAGTATGCAGTATTCTGTGATAGAGTTTGCATGATTATTCGTAAGTTATCATTTCTCTAACTCGATTCCTTTTCAAGCATTGGAAATATCTTGAAAGTGTTACATGAAATTCGTTTTGTATGCTCAAATATTTGGAATGCAATATTAGTATGAAATCGTTAATATGAAGGTATGATTCTGGTTTGAGAACCATTTCACATAATTAAGCATACTAAGAGAAAGATATGAAGTATATAGAATGGTAAAGCAAATTATAGCATGTTACGTCTAATTTAGTTTTTCGTCTTATATTCCCTCAGTCATATTTTTTCATTCCTTAATTATTAAGGATTAAATAAATGAATTAAAAAAAAGTTAATTTATTTAATAACATTAAATATATGTTTTTTAATTACTCCATATGTTAACAAAATATATTTCTTTTCCTTTTCAAATATGTTTACTGTTTTAATTCTTTTAATATTTTGCATTAGTAATATGCTTATTTTATTTTTTTAACAAATGAATAGGAAAATTAAGGTATTTTTAAAAAAAATTATAATGTTCATGCAAAGAAGCATTTCCGAAAAATGTAAGTTAAACTTATTTTTATTTTCTATTTCTTAAGCTCAAAAATAAATATATTTTTATGAAAATACAATAAACGTTATAGATTAATTATTAATAAAGCAATCAAACAAATCCTCTATTTATTTGTTGTAAAAATGATCACAACTAGCTATATTATTCTATGTTTTTATAAATAGACTGAAATCATTTTCTTCTTTTGTCTTTTCTGTTTAAATTAAAATGAGTCGTTTATAAAGTACTTTTATCCTTGTTATTTTTTTTTTTTCAAAACGTGTTGAGTTGATAAATCCATTTCAAAGAATTTCTAGCTAAGTGTAACTTGTTAACAGGTAATTGGTTTATGAGAATACACATGTTTTAAGTTTTTGAAATAGATAATATATACAAACTAAAACTTAAATTATAAATAATCTCTTAGAAAGATTTCTAGCACGTTTTTTTAATGGAGTTGTGTTTCACGTACCTTCTATGTGACAAACCTGCCATATTAAATTGTCATTTGATTATTTATATCTATGATACTCTCAATTGTCTATCAGTTTCGAATTAATTTAATCTCATTATGATTTAAATTTTATTATAAATTCTTAATATAGTTTCGTATATTAGAATGCCGCACATGCTAAAATACTAGTTAAAAACACTCATGGGTTAATATGAAACACTGATATTTTATATATAATAAGAAATAATGTACGAGTAAATTAAATAAAAAAATATAGCAACTTTTTAAGATTTTTAAAAATTGCATTACATAAGTTATTTTTAATGCAAAAGTTTAACACGATCTCTTAATTTTTTTGAGTTACACTATACTTTATCACTTTGAAATTTTTCTTGCAACTCTTGCTTCATGCAAGGATATTATAAATCTTATTCTAATAATTTTTTATTTACACTTGTCAAAAATGAAAGTTTTAAGATAAGAAAATAATTACTTATTTTTATAATTCATCATCTTATTTAAATTTCATAATTTTAAATTTTATATCATGTTAGCATATTAAATAAAATAAGTTTATAAAACCTAAATCTTTAATTTATAATATGAATACCGTTGAATGTAACTGACTTAACTTATAATTTCTGTCATCCTGTCACTGTTTTTATTTATAAATAAACAATTCTGTATTAATCCTATATTTAACATTTTTCTTCTTTAATCTTAATATCATATCTAAAGTTTAGGATGCAGGTTCAATTTTCTTACTACTATATAACTTTTAATGAAATTATGTGCCTATTATTTTATAAATATATTTACATTTTAAAATATTTAAATATAAAATTATTAAGCATTACATTATTAGTTCCTAAACACCAACCCTAATTCCTTATTTAATAACCGTGTAAAGCTTCTTGGTGGCAATCTAATCGTTGTGTATAAAATGCTACAATCACCGGTTTTAAGCTCATGCAGGCTGATATCAGTAAGTTTGGTAGAACAAGGGTTTTTTGCTCGACAGATTGATAAATCTAATATAACTTTTAAGTTCCCACTAACAAAATAATACACAAATTTATCATCATTATGGAAATAAAATTGTTCAAAGTGAGTTTTGAATCCTTGGCAGCAGTGAGGAGATAGAAAAACCAGGTTTGTCTATCAGAAAATAATGTAGATTAATTTATTAATATTTAAAAGAATGACAACAAATACTTCAAGGAAGCATTTTAAACAATGTAGTTGTTTTCTACTAAAATAAAAATATTTCATGTTGATTGGCGTTTCCAAAAATTAATAATTTTCTCTGCAATCAAATTGGAACACCTATCAATTCATAGTCAACCATGGCGGCTTCCAACAATATTGTAATTTCGTGCATAGTTTTCTTGGTCCTTGATCCCTACTCCAAGCATAACAACATAATCTATAGTTGGTTATATATAAATATTGTCAAACCTTGAATCCATCCATGTCCAAGATGATGGAGGGAGATGCCATATGTGTAGCACCAAACATCAGAGATGAGGGTATAGATTTAACCCAAATCTCTCTTCGACCCATTAGTCTTGATGATCTTGATGATCTAATGTTGTGGACAACTGATGAAAAAGTGGCCAGGTATTGCACTTGGGAACCTTACACTAGCAAAGAAGAAGGCATCAACTTCATCCAAAATATAGCAAGCAAATCTCTATGGTTCAGAGCAATTTGCCTCAATAATCGTGTAATTGGGTGTATTGATTTTTTCTCATGTGAGGGACAGGGTAGAAACAGGCACAAATCTGCCGAACTTGGGTACGCTTTAGGCTCCAGATACTGGGGTAAAGGGATTGCAACACATGCTGTGAAACAAGCTGTTAAAGCTGCATTCAGAGAGTTTCCACACCTGGAACGGCTTCAAGCTCTGGTCTTAGTGGAAAATGGGGGTTCCCAGAGGGTGCTAGACAAGGCTGGCTTTCAAAGGGAGGGCGTTCTCAGGAAGTATGCGATCATTAAAGGAAAAAGTAGAGATATGGTAAGTTACAGTGTTCTCAACAATGATTCTCGGAGTTGATTTGTTTCAAGCATGTTAACTCTAATGTATCGGTGCTTCGAATATTAGGTTAGATGCTACAACGTCCCTAGCATCCATAACCAACATATGCTCTTACGCGAGGTAGCACAATTCTCCTAAAGCTTGTACCCTTTTTTATGACGACGTTATCTATGTTGTCATCAAGTTACGTGTAATTATACTATCAAATGCTAAATAACGTTTGAATTCGGACATCTGTTAAACAGGAATATATTACACAAGAAATAAAACAGATCACCAACTTCCACTAGCAGAAGTAGTTCAATTTTTCTTACCGAAAATATGACAAATATTAATGGCCTTATCTGGCACACTTTCGTTAACTGAAATGAATTATTATTTCAAAAATGCTAGTTTCAGTTCCCACTCAATAAAACTTATCTGCAATTTCTGAAGTCCTAATAACTATTCGGCCATGACTAAATAACTCACGAAATCTAAAATCTTGACATTGTTACAATTATAACGTTAATTTTGGAGGGGGAAAAGGTGTCTTGGTACAAGATATCACACAATTAGAACTGAAGAGTGGATTTGAAATTCACGAATAAAATTTGGCAAAAAACACGTAATAAAAAGAACATAATATGTCAATAACTCAATATCGCTATGAGCAACCAAATCTGATTTTGGGTTCTGAACAAACCCAGATGTATTACGAGCAAAAAATGTCACATTGTCTAAACAAAACTGGTTTACTTGGCTTACACAAACACTGGACAAAAGTTCTAAACTTAACTTTCAATGATAATCAGAAACAGAAAACTACAACAAACTGGATGCAGTATCACTGAATTAAGCTCCGACAATTTCGGTGGGTTCCTCTGCAATTGCTTCGTCAACGGGTCTGTCTACCTTTGTACCAACATCTTCTGAGTAATCACCATGAACCTACAAGGGCCAAACAGCAAAGACAAAAGGTCATAAACTTGTGCTAGTGAAACATTATTTCTTGGCAAGACATGTTATATGGTCAACAAATCATACGATTTGATAAAGGGAATGATGATATCAGAAATAAAACAATGTACGGTAAAATTCTATTTCAGTGTACATAAGAAAAAGCAAAAGTAAGTTTATATATAAAATATAACATGCGGATATTAGCTCAGTTGATCCATCTATTCAGAGGAAAGAATGCAGAAAACCCTGGACATCGGCATGATCAACTAGGAGTGTCAGATTGTCCGATAGTTCAAATTGTCAATGAGCTGTTACTTCAGAGACACACATTAAGTTATGTCCTAATGGAACACTAAGCACACACTAGACATCCAAATTTATTCAGGTAAAGGAAATTGTGAAATATTTATCATGAAGTATTATCATAAACAAGAAAGATGAAAAGAAAATTATTTCACAAAATTACCTCCATCAGTTTCCCAAGATCAAACTTAGGAGCTTTAAGGATCTTGACTTTTCGAACATACACATTCTGCAGAGGATAAATACTAGATGTTGCCTTCTCAATCTCTTTTCCAATAATCTCAGGAATAAACTTGCGGACCAACTCCTTCAAATCACAGGATGTTGCCTGGTTGGTCATGATCTCTCTCATCTTCCTACGAATCTGAAAAGTAAATGTATGATATTAATTATTAATCTGCAATAATGTAGCAAAAACACAAAATCTATAGTTCAAATCCACTATATCCTTATCGTTGTAAATATGCACTGTATACAGAGAAGTGCAACCAGAAACATATTTTGTACAAGATGTTGAGCATACACCTGTGTTAATGAACAAAATATTTTGCTCAATAGTAGAATCTAACTACAAAGTTGGTATGTGTACCTGTCTAATCTGGCTTGATTGTGCATAACAGGTTCTCTTCACCTGGTTTGCTCTTCTCTTGGTAAATCCAATACAAAACAGCCTCAATGTGTAATTATCAGTTGTCTTCACATCCACATGGGCTTCAATAAGAGTTTGCCATTTTCGAACCAATGACCTCAGTTTGTCAGTGGTGAAATCCATACCCTAGAAATTCAAAAGATTAAAAGATTCAAATTTGATTAAAAAATACAACACAAGATGATATTATGAACAAAAATGCAGCAGCCACCTATCATACCCAGAAATTCGTCAGGACATTCTTCCCTTGTACATCTTCAGCTCTCAGCCTAATCTTCCTGAATGAATGGTCCTCATCTCCTTGAAGATCAGCCAATGAGACCTCAAAGACTCTATGTTTGAGTCCTTCAGAAGCAATCTGCAATTTGAAACAACCACAGTCTACATAAGCATACAAAGTTTGTACACACTGTCCATAATTCGCATGTAGATAAGCAACTGTCAATGGATACACAGCAGACCATTGGAACATTCATAGACCCTTGTTTTTCTAATAGAACCAAAAATGCAATAAGCACACACCTCAAAGTTCAAACCAATATTTACTTTCCCCTTATTTTATAGAGATCTAAGGAAAAAAATGAAGCTCTCATTCTGTTTAACTTCTCCAGTTCACACAGCAAATATAGGAGCCAGACATTCGATGAAATGTACGAGAATTATAAATAAATAACATCCCCAAGTGAAAAATAATACATTTGTAATAGCCAACTCATCAATATCAGCATTCATGTCCAAGCTATATCAGAACAAAAGTTCAACATTTGAAGACCTATTACAAGTGATCCACAACATAAAACAAATATACTTTTCACTAAAATGGTAAATTCCCAATTATGTGTACGTATTCCGAAAGCAATACCTTTGTACCCTGAGTACGACTGACGAGGGTTTTGCCAACATTTTTTACTTGAAAAACAGAGGGAGCCTTAATGTCATACCAATCCTTCTTGGAAAAGGGATCAGCTCTGCAAATTCATACACAAACGAATCCCGTATTTCAATTGATTAATTAATACAACTAAAAAAAAGATGAAACACGGCAAAAAAATGGAAGGTACTAACGCTTTCTTCTTGCCACCCTTCTTCCCTTTGGAGATGCGCTTGTTCTTTCCAACGGCCATGGCTCACTGTGTGCGGTGTGAGAAACAGCAGCTGCGGATGACAACAAGAGCAACAATGGCACCCAAAAAACCTCAAACCCTAACCTTTTATATACCTCTCTCCTTTTATCTTCATTATCAATAATTTAGGGTTTTTCTGATGCCAGCTTTGCATGGGCTTGGGCTCTTTAGATCAGCCTCACCTGGGCTTTTAAATCATAGTAAGGCCCATCTTAGAAGGCCTTTCTAACCCAGAGCATAAGAAAAAAAAAATATCAAGCCCTTGTTTATGCTATTTCTTTTCTAAATTAAAATTTTGGTCTCTTTTAATGGGATATCTTTTCTTCTCCGTAATTTTAGTTTTTAAACTTTAAAAATACATAATTTTGATTTATTTTTCAATTAGATTTTTGCAATATATATTTATTTTATTGCATAGAAAACCTAGCTCTTGTCTATTTAAGAATGAAGGCCATGCGGGCTAGCCCATTAATCCGCTGAAAAATGTGGGGTGGGATGAATATTTTAACCCGATTGTTTATTTAGGTCTGTCTTCTATAACTTACCGTCCTCGTGGGTCAATAATAAGAGAAAAACAAGTCGACTAGTGTAACTTGTAAAAAAAAAAAATCTATTATATTTTAATTTTAATAAAGTAAAAATAACAAATAATGTTTTTGAAGTTATTATACGATAATAATCAATTACTATAACTTTTTATAGTAGCTTAAATAACAATATTTCTTTGTTCATGAAAAAATTAACTTTAATATATTTATTTAGTGTAAATATTAATCTTATATTTATTTAGTTTATTTAATATTAAACTCACGAGATACAGTAAAAATGTGAAACATTAACACAAATTATTATTATAACATTTACATATAGTTTTTTTAAAGATTTTACTTACTATCCAACGGATCCAAAGATCAATCATAATGAGAGATAGGCTAACAAAATAATCTACAATTCTTATACAGATGACCCAACCCATTTTTTAAGAGCTAAATGCGGAACGGCTCATCTTACATTGTGATCCTTTATGTCTATTGTGGTGGCAGATGAAAGCATTCAAAATAGGGTGAATAAAAACGTAATTTCAATGTGATATCCCCACTGATTTTCTTTTTCTACTTACTTTTTTCCTCCATATTTCCTGTTACACATGCAAATTGATACTATTTTTTCTTTTTTTTCTTCCCTCCATCCATTGATGCAAACATGGGCAACAACTACTACACAAAAAGCATTTATTGTGTAAAATCTTCAAATTCTTAGTTACGTTGCTTGTGTAGGTATATGGGAAGGATTAGTGCGGAGCCAATATTAGTGAAGAAAGTCTAATCATGATTGGTTTCAGTATTTAGATTTTGTTAGTATACATTATGTACTTAGACATCACACTCCATATTGCCAGAATATTGTTGCCTCTTAGTAGGATGCTTAAGCTATGCTACGTATATGGTTGAGTGAATGATTGTACTCAAAATATAATTGTACTACATAGTATAATAACTTAAAAAATTCATCTAAGTAAAACTGATAAAAGTATAATGAATATCTGATTATTTTATTATTAAACTAAAAAAAAAGTATTTATAGAAAAAACTAATAGTCAAGTCTTATTTTTACTAAGTCATCTTTTTTCTAAAACAACTGTCTTTTTCTCTTTCTTTGACTTCTTTCTAAGACTCCTCATCTGTCTTTCATCAGTTTCTCTTAGCCAGTTCTAGGTTTTTTAAATTGAATACTATTGATGATTTAGTAATTCCTTGAGTTTGAGATTTAAAAGTGAATGAATCCATGAGTAGAAATCTATATTATGATATGATATGGTTAAATTATTGATAGAGTTGGTCAAGATCTAGGCATAGTGTTTTCAAGAAAGAAAACACCCGTGTCTAGGTCAATTAGGAAGTGCATTGTCTAAGGATATGATCAATAATGATTGATATCCTGCCTCTAGTAATAGGAATCAAATAGATGATCATTACTAAGTGGTGAGAGTCGAAGGAGGTCTGAATTTGGTGACTACGCTTGAAATATAGCTAGTCAGAAAAGTCTCAGAGGGACTAACCCTGTCATACATGATTGATGATTTATTTGTTGGAGGCCGTGTGAGTTGACAGCTTGGAGATGTATGACAGGTGCATATCTCGGGGTCTATTCAATGCACGAGTCTTTCGAAAGTAGAGTCAAGTTTGTAGTGTGTCGGTCTCGTATAATTGTGAGGATACATAAAAGTGAATGAAATGCTTGAGTTGTTTTAATCTTTGTACTTGAATTGAATGACTCTAAATTATTAAAAATTTGTTTAATTTACCCTTTGTATTGTTTTGTTTGTGTTTTAATTTCTATTTGTGATGATCGTGTTTTGGCACGAGAGCAGATGGTGCTGCAGATGATCTTTGAGAAACCACTAGTGTTTTATGTTGAAAAATTTGTATATGATTTTTGTAAACATGTTTTAAATTTATAGTCTAGCATGATTATATATTTTGATGTCTGTTAATTATAGAATTACTGTAAGATGTGCATGGTTATGTTATCATAGAATTTATATTTTGTGGGGGTGTTATACATAATATTTGGACATGTCCTGAAAACGTAACTGGGAACGAGAGGTTTATAATATTCTTTGTTTTTGCTAATAAAAAATCTTACTTATTTTTACTAGGAACGAGAGGTTAAAGCCTAAAAACTAACTATGGTGTTTTATTAAAAAAAAAAACTCATTTTAACCTTCAATAAACAACACTAATACACTTATTTTCAACTAACTTTTTCTTCTCAAATTAAGAGAAAAAGAAAATAAGTACACCTTTTTTCTCATCCTTAAAGTGGAATGTATATCCAGAATGAAGTTACGACCAAAAACACTACTTTATATTTTTGAACGGATCCATTCAATAAAAAGAAAATTAAGAATCAAATCAGAACCTACAAATATATTGTGGTATATACCAGTAAAAAGAAGAAAATAAAGCGTTACTTTTATAACATATGTGGCCTTTTGTTTAAAATATATATAATAAAGAAAAATATTATTTAAATTTTTAGGCTATTTTATGTATTTCTCATGCTAAATATCGTTAAAAAAAATAAAAATATAAACACGTTTATTTAGATATTTACCGTCTTTAATATTTGAATTAAATATCCTCTCATTTATCAACTAAAATTATTCCGTGCTTGTTAAAATATTCAAAATATGTAAAATCATACATAATTGAATATATATATATATATATATATATATATATATATATATTGGACAGGTGACTAATAATCTAGTTTTGTTATGGGTGTAAAAATAAAATATAATAATGCAAAGAATATCTTAAACTTTTAAAATGAAAGAAAAATAACTCTGAAGCATTATTTAGAAAAGAAATAGTAGTAAATGATAACATTTTAATTAAATTTTCAGCCACATGACATGCAATCACTTTGTATAATTATCAATTTCATGTAAGAATGGTCAAAACTATATTAATATTCTCAATCAGCTTTATTAAACCACTTTTGATAATCATAGACAATAATTTAAATTTGTATTTATATCTTTATCTTTATTAACTCTTTTAATAATTATTCTAATTCAAAAAGTTCAAACAGAACACAATAAGTATTACTTATATATATATATAATTTTTTCTCAACAACAATAAATATATAAATAGAGATAATATATATATATATATATATATATATATATATATATATATATATATATATATATATATAAAAAAAAAAGATAT
>Ga0099824_1004082_pt1 | contig 21134 bp, 11 predicted proteins | sample SiratrowhiteBW_FD_76837 | JGI IMG/M metagenome (GOLD analysis project Ga0099824, IMG submission 76837) | Root nodule microbial communities of legume samples collected from California, USA - Siratro white BW | ecosystem: Host-associated > Plants > Roots > Nodule | place: USA: California... | reverse complement strand
TATTCTTCTTTCTTTCTTTTCTTCTAGACTTCCATTGTGTGCGTTCTTTTTTTGCTTGTGTTCTTTTGCAAAGGTTTTTTTGTTTGTGTTTTAATCTGTTTTAATGGTTTTCATTTTTTGTTTTGATTTGATTTTAATCTGTTTTAATGATTTTTGTTCTGGGTTTAATTTGTTGGTTTTGGTTTTAATTTGTTGTGTATGGTTTTCGTTTTGGTATATAATCTTCTCCGTCCACCAACGTGTCTTTTTCGCATGTCCAGTAATAAAGGCCACATCCGACCCAAAAAATTAAAGACACGGTGTGGTACACGCTTCCGTCGCATGTCAGTGTCAGCGACGCCTCTGACTACCGTGTCTGAGCTTTGTAGACCTTATCAAGAGATGACACGGTCCTTAGAACTTGTCTTACGCATTATAGACTTGTTTCATATATGTTGTCATATTTTCACCTTTTGTGTCAGCAGCTTACACACAATCTTCTTTCTACTGAACTTGGTCCAAAATTTCTCACTATATATGATCTTTTCAATAGTACCGTCTTACATGTACATTTGGTTCCAACTCTCAGTGTCAATTTTTTCATAGTAAATCGCCTCATTGACAATTGGTTCACAGTCATAAATTGACCTAACAACCTAGACATGGTGTCTCTTTTTCTACAACCCTTGCATGGCATTTGAATATTCTAATGAGCTAAGGGTGGATGGTTTGTCTTCCATCGAAGTAACCCCTAATATCACATCGAGTCGAACTAGTGCATGCAAGTGCAAGCCCTCTCTTTAGTTAATATTGTCAACATTGACACAGTTTTTGGCGTTCACTTGAACTTCATCTTCTTTGCTTCTACGAAAGTGTTAAAAATAAAGTTGATTTTTTGTTTTTCAATATTCTACACTTTTCTATAATTAGTAGGGTAGTTGGGAGAAGTCTACAATATTATAGAGATATCTAATATTAATAGGGTAGTTGGGGATTTTGGAGTCTAGAATGTTTTCATGAGTATTATAAATAGAGCTAGTTATTTGTCATTTGAATCAAGCCAATTTGAAAAGTAGAAGTCTTCTAAAGTTCCTTTCCTCTTCTCTTGAATCATTCTTTTTTATTTTTGAGGTTATTCTTCTTTGGTTGTATTCTTCCACCCCCTTAGTTAGTTCAATCTTGGGCCAGCAGGTTTTTTCTTATTTTCTGTTGTTATTTTATATTTTACATGGTATCAGAGCCATAAAGACTCTAGTATCGTGTGTCAAGATCCCTTGGTGGAAAAATAAACCGGTACCTTAAAAATAGATTCAAGTGGTCATAGTGGACTTGGTATTGAGATATCAAATTAGTTCAACTACAGGGTATGGAGGACTTGTATGGAGTCTTATCTCGTTGGTGAAGATTTGTGGGATGTCGTTGACAGAAATAATACAACTTCTCCCACAGAAGAGTCAGGAAACACCACTACATTAAAAAGATGGAAGGAATTAAATGCAAAGACGGAGTTCGTGTTGAAGCGATTGATTTTTCATAGTTTGTTCGATCACATCATGCGGTGCAAATCAACCCACGAAATTTGGTGGACTCTTGACAGACTCTTCAACAAGAAGGATGAAACACGACTTCAAATATTGGAGAATGAGCTCGCCAACACCACACAGGGTAATCTTTCCATTTCTGAGTATTTTCTAAAATTTAAAAATCTTCGTTTGGATATTTAAAAAGTCTGAAGCTCGGATAAGAAGAATTATTATTCGAGTATTGAAGCCGGAGTACATTCCTTATGTCACATCGATACAAGGATGGGTTCAACAACCATCATTGGAGGAGTTCGAGAATCTACTATCCTCTCAAGAGTCACTAGCAAAGCAAATGGTTAGTGTCTCAATAAAAGAAGGAGAAGGAGAACTCTCATGGTAAGATAGAAGTTTTTCAAGAATAAAGGAAATCGAAATGGCCCGACCTCTTGCCCACATAGTAAAAGCAACTCGAGCCCGAGTGGAGCTAGTGGTGAGTCTTCTAACACTACCTCTAGTAAGAAGATTTTCAAATGTTATAGATGTGGCAAAATTGGGCATATTAAAAGATTTTGTCGAGCTAAATTACAAGAGAGTAATGTAACTGACAAGATTGAGGAGGAAAAAGACTGGGGGAAATGCTTTATGGCAGAAACAAAATATGTAGATGCATTGGCTTCTATCAATTTTGAAAAAGACTTGATGCTAGATTCCAGTTGTGGCCATCATCTAACGAAAGACCAATCCAAGTTTTCTAGCCCCCAGAGTACGATGGAAATGAAGCCAAAGTCATGCCCAATACTGTAACGGTGGTTGTGCTGACACCGACAATAAAGGTAGTGTCTCCAACAACTTACGACGATAAACAGGTACTATCCTTGAACCCATCTCCGAATATTGGAAATAACAATAATACAGTGTACCGCACAACGAGTTGCACCACTACGCCTGAGCTGTTGGAAGAAATTGAACAGTTAAGAAAAGAGAACATGCAATTGAATCACGAGATGGGTTAATTAAAGAGTTTGTGTAATAACATACTCACTTTAATGACCAATGACAGTTATGGTTTTAGCAATCAGTAGTTAGAATCGTCTGTTGGAGATGTGAGGACTGTGCCGGTGCAAGAAGGGAAGGCTCTGGAGCTTTTTCCTACAAAGCATGTTTCTTCGACTGATGACACCGTGTATGTCGATGGCGGTGTTGGCTTCTTGCCATGTACGATGTTGAATGCGGTGGAGGTAGAGGTCCCCAAGTTGTTTGAGGTTTCTATTGGGTTGAAACGGTGTAGGACAAAGTGTAAAGCATAATTGAAGGGAGATCAAATGCAAACACGAGCATAAACACAGGTACAGACACAATAGTCCCAAGAACTAGATGAAATTCTAGTATTTCACGCAAGAACCAAACATATTGAGATCGAACATGACTTTATTAGAAAAAAGGTTCTTGACAACACCATCGACGCGTTGGAAGTGTGAAGTGAGGACAATATTGCTGACATTTTCACAAAGTCGTTTCCCAAGACTTCTTTCATACAAGACTCAGGATAATATCCAAAAAATCACTTTAAGGGGAGTGTTGAAAATAAAGTTGATTTTTTGTTCTACAATATTCTAAACTTTTCTATAATTAGTAGGGTAGCTGGGAGAAGTCTACAATATTTTAGAGATGTCTAATATTAGTAGGGTAGTTGGGAATTTTGGAGTCTAGAATGTTTCCATAAGTACTCTAAATAGAACTAGTCATTTGTCATTTGAATCAAGCCAATTTCACAAGTAAAAGTTATCTAAAGTTCCTTTTTTCTTCTCTTGAATCATTCTCCTTTATTTTTGAAGTTATACTTCTTCCAATCCTTTGATTATTCAATCTTAAGCCAAGGCTTTTTCCTATTTTCTGCTGTTCTTTTATATTTTAAAGAAAGAAGTTGATCGACATATTTACGAATGCCAACTTTCGAAAGTTGCTTGCTTAGGAGGTTTTGAAACAGTAGCAACTTTAATACTTATCAGAAAAAACGTAACCTCTTCACTGTGTGTCTGACATTTATACTTGGAAGGGATAAAGGGTCATTTGGGCTCAGTGCAGACTTTGGGCTTTGACCCACTTATCTCATATTTTTTCCTAAAGCTACCTTTTTTTCTTTCCAACTTACCAAGCACATGTTACACATGTATGCATGATACAACGCTAATGATGTATCAAACACGACATATAAAATACGAGCAGAGTCTAAATATGAGTCTAATGTTACGAATAATCATACACATATGCATTTGCAATTAATCATTATTTTATGAAGGTCATTCCAATAATATCTCAGAAATTCTGGTTTATCTTCTAAAAGGGATTTTTGAGGAAATATCATCAAGTTGATCTTCTATATACGCAAACTATAAATTTTGATTAGTACAAGAATGAGAATAATCTTTATTAGCTTTATAATAAATAAAAATGTTTGTTGATAAAAATAATAAAAAATAAAAATTTTTGTTTAAATTTTTATAATATAAATTGCTTTAATTTTTAGACTAGAATTTACAATCATTGTATTTTCTTTTATTTGTAATTTTAGGTGCATATAGTAATTCTAGCTTAGGTTTGTAATTTGGCCTATCAAATTCAAAAAGAACTAGGAGTGCAGTCAAAGGAGTGCAAGAAATCAAGGAGCATTTGATAAGTTTTCAAATCCAATTGGAGCCCATATGTTTTTCGGTCAAACAGTAGATAAGGCAAGTTTAAAAAGTCGACATGACACAAGCATGGAAAATATGAGACGATTGCCTTGATTTCGATTTAAAGGTTTTTAAAATTTGAATTTTCTCTCCTATTTTCTTTACAAAATTTGGCTAACTCATGTTAGGCTAGGAATCACATTTCATTTAATTGTAATTAACATTTAAATTTGAAGATGACTAGTCTTATAAATAGCCACACATATCTTTTATAAAATAATTTTGATATATTGAATTTAACATAGTTTTCAACACTTGTGAGTTTACAAATCCTTCATGTCTTATCTAAGTTCTTAAAAGTAAAGTGATTCAATATTAAGAGATTATATTAGAGAAACATGGATTTATCTTTCACAAGTGACCCCACTTTCTCCATTCTTTCATAAGTGTTCTCAATCTTTCCTTTGTTTCTTCAATTCATCTATTCATTTTCAGTTCATATGTTATCCTTGTTCCATTTTATATGTTCTTATCTTGTTCATTTTTATTCAACAATAACAAGAAAAACACACAAACAAGAATGAAAGAAAATAATTGTATTATAATAGAAGGTTCTATAGACACAATACATTTTCAACACAATATATATCGCATACACATAGAGTTATCTATATAAAGTTAAGGAAACAAAATAATAGAAAACCACTAGATAATTAAAACAAAACACTATCTAATAGAGGTGATAGATGGTGTAACTAAACATAACACTACTAGATACTTTTTAGTTGATGGTCTTTTATACTCTTCATTATAGATGATAACGATTTAGAGTCAATACATCACGATTCTTCACCTTGAATCCAAATCACGGAAGAGTATCTTGTAGTCACTATTATGTATGTAATAATTAGTAACATAAAAAATGTGTTACTATATCAAACAAATTGTTACTAATATGATTTAGTAACGTCTTATCAAATGTTAGGTATATTCTATGTTAAAGATATTTAACAACATTTTCACTTATCAATAGAAACATTTATAAAAGTGTCACTAAATATTTTTTTTTTTAACATTTATTTGATAGAAATATAAAATTTTAAAATTTTTAATAAATTCTTTTAGTAATATTCTTTTAATAAAAAAGTAACATTATAAAAATGTTACTTAAAAATCTTTAGTAAACTTTCAAATTTTTAGTAATATTTTTTAAATTATTACTAAAAACTTCTAAATTTTTTTAGTTTTGAAATCATTTGGGCAAACCACCATAATTAGAATCAGCATACCCTTTCACTTTAAGGCAATTTGATCTTCTATAAGTTAACATGTAATCTTTGGTACCTTGCAGATACCTCAACTCACTTTGTAGTTTGTCAGTGAGTCAGACTAGGATTGCTTAAGTATCGTCCAAACACATTAACAACAAAAATAATATCAGGACGTGTACAAACTTGAACATACATAAGGCTGCGAACAGTAGAAGCATAAGGAATTTTTTCCATTCCTACAATTTTACAATCATTTTGAGGACATTGGGACTTCTCACCCTTTTGAATGAGAGTAGTGCAAGACTTACAAAACTTCATGTTGAATCTATCTAAAATCTTCTTGATGTAACTATTCTGAGATAAACCAAGAATGCCAAGATATTTATCACGGTGAATCTCAATGCCTAAAACAAAAGAGACATTTTTAAGATCCTTCATATCAAAATGAGTTGTTAGCATTTGTTTGGTCTCGTGCAAGAAATCAACATCATTACTAGTCAGAAGAATATCATTAACACATAAAACAAGAATGATGAATTTGCTCCCACTAAACTTCAAATAGATACATTGATCAATTATATTTTTCTTGAAATTGAGGGAAGTAACAACATTGTCAAACTTTAGATACCACTGTCTTGAAGTCTGTTTCAAGCCATATATCGATTTTCTCAATTTACAGATTATGTGTTTCTTACCACTTTCAATAAACCTTCAGGTTGGTTAATGTACACATCCTTAAAGAGGTCACCATTCAAGAATGCAATCTTCACATCCATTTAAGGAAACTCCATATCAAAATGAGTTATTAGTGCCATTACAATATGACGTAAATCTTTAGTAGAAACAAGAGAAAATATCTCTTTATAGTATATACCTTCCCTTTGATTATATCTTTTTGCAACAAGTCTGGGTTTGTTTCTTTCCACTTCTCCATTGGCATCATGTTTAGTCTTAAGTACCTATTTCTAACCAACAAATTTGCACCCAACATGTAATTCTACCAAATCCCAAACACCATTCTTACTCAAAGAAGCCAATTCATCCTCCATGACAGTCATCCATTGTAAATGATTAGAATTAGAAATGGCTTCATAAAAAGAAATAGGATTGGTATCCTCACATAATATACTCATGTTCCTGCAAATACATAATATAATCCTTGAACCTAGTAGATTCAATAGATGTAGAAACTCTTCCTGATCTTCTAGGTACAGACTCAATAACATCTAGATTTGGAACATCCCCTTGAACATTGTCAATTACAGGGTCAAAAACAATATTATAAACCAAATCAAATGGAATAGTCCCTACAATGGCTGCAATAGGAAAAGGAATATCAACATGCTCCTCTCTGAATTCAACTGTATGTGGTTGCATGATTGAATCATCTCCTGAGTTCCTCCCTTCAAGATAGACTGCACAACCAAACTCAATGATTTTGGTAGTGTGATTAGGACAGTAAAATCTACAACCTCTAGATAGGAAAAGGAATATCAACATGCTCCTATCTAAATTCAACTATACGTGGTTGCATTATTGAATCATCTCCAGAGTTCCCTTCAAGATAGATTACACGATCAGACTCAATGATGCTGGTAGTGTGATTAGGACAATAAAATCTACAACCTCTAGACCCAATGTTATATCTAAAAAAAAGCCAAAAATAGTCTTGGAATAGATTCTTAATCTCCGAATTATAAGGTCCAACTTCTATTTTACAACCCAATACACGAAAATGTTTTAGAGTTTTTGAAAAATTTCAACTTCATTGCTACCAAAAACAAATGTAAAACCACATTTGACTGAAACAAAAACGAAAATCCAGTTTCTCCTCATGAGAGGTACATAAACAATATCATTTAAAATCAAATCATATCCACTACTCAATTTCAAATTTGCAATTTCAATGTGCTCCAGTCAAACATTAACATCATTGCCAACTGCAACTGATAACTCTACATCACTTGGCGTTCTCCTTGTTTTTAGTTTCTCTCTTCTTCTTCTCTAGCCAATTTTTGAACTTAAAACAATATGCATGCTTATGTCTAGAAACATCACAAAACTTGCACTTTCCCTGAAATTTAGACTTCACCCCAGATGACTCTCCAACTTTAGAGATAGATGTATACCCACTCTTTTCACCACCTTTCTTCTTGAACGATACCAGAGTGATAAATCTTGGAAATAGAAATAATAAAATTCATCACTATAAGAATAAAATAAAAGTACCATGAAGGGAATCAACCAACCAACTAAAAGGCAATATGCAGTTAAAAATAGAAGAATAAATCAACACCAATAATTAACATGGGAAAATCCTCTCAAAAGAGATAAAAAAAAACTATGAGACGGTAAATACTCTACTAATACCAAAACAAAGGTACAATGAGTCTTACAAAAACCAATCACAGAGCATACCAATACAACTCTTGCGAATCCTCAAATGGTCACCAACAATGGAAAAAAATATGAACAAGTTAAAATTTAGCAAGGAAGAGTTTGAGAATCTTGTAAAAAAAAAATTGTGTTTATTCACAATTTTTTTGTGAACAAACTAGATCTCTGATTTCAAATCCGACCATCCATAATGAAACATCGTGAGTGGAGAAACTCCAGTAAAACTTTCAACACAACTAAAGAAGATTTCACCATTGGATCTTCGAAATAACCAAAACTACCAGTGACAAGAATTTGCTGCGGACAACAATAGTTCACAAAATTTCTAGTGTTTCTACAGACCTCGAATGAACAATCCCACCGTATAGAAGGAAGAAATATGAGTGAGAAATCTTCAATAAAAAATGTAACTATCAAACAAGATTTGACCGACGGTCTTCAAAACAACCGAGGTTGGTTGTTATAGGTAGTAGTTGTTAATTGTGTTTCCTCTCTCTCTTTTCTTCAAAGCGGTTGCCCACACACTTCTACACTCACTACTGCACACCCTTGGGATTAATATTTATTATTATTATTATTATTATTATTATTATTATTATTATGTACCCTAATCAAAATATGAACACATTATATTGAGTTTGTCAAGTGTTAGGGACACACCAAAAACAATGGGTTTGGGTCTCACAAGAAGAGAACCAATCCAATAAATCTCTCCCTTCTCGACTAGATCGAGGCCCTCACAATCCGGTGATAGATGAACATGTTTCATGATTTTTCCTAGGCAAGGCCTTTGTCATCATATCAACACCATTATCATCAAAATGCACCAAATCAAGTATCCCTGACTTCCTTTAAGGTAGGTGACTCTTGAAAGAAACTTCAGTAGTCTTACCTATCAAGAAATCTTTCTTCTTCTTCTCAGCATTCTGATAAGAGACATATTGAACAATATGATCCTTACCCTTCTTCATAGTCTGTTCTTCATGAGACAGAATAGAAATCAATTCATCCAATTCTTCTTTCTAAGTATTATAAGAAGTCCTCAGCATATCAAACTCAAACGGTAGAGAATCTAATATCTGCCACACAAAAAAAAAGTCTCTCCTAAAACATCCTTCATGGCAATCAAACATATCTTATTGGAATGAGTCCATTTGTCATATTTCATCTTTGGTTCAGCATAACATGTATCAGTAGGTATAAGAGGTCCATCTTCAGTAAGAGCAATATCAACTCATGAGATTGCTAGAAATAATTTAATTGATTCCACCATTCCCAAGGAACCTATGTGCATAGACAAAACTGAAATAGAACATATCAACAATAACATGTATTCTCACAGAGAATGTTGAGCTTTCAACCACAATATTGTATCCTTAAAGCTAATAACTAGAGGATACTGAAAACCTTAAGACTATAACTAACCATAGCTTTCAACCACAATATTATATCCTTAAAGCTAATATCGAGATAATATTGAAAACCTTAAGAACATAACTAATCATAGCTTTCAACCGCAATATTATATCCTTAAAGCTAATACCAAGAGGATACTAAAAACCTTTTACCAAGAATTATGTTAAAAAATAAACAAACCGATGAGTAATTTTATTATTAATATAAATCTTAATGCAACAACAACAACAACAACAATAATAATAATAATAATAATAATAATAATAATATCATACAGTATAATAATGTTCTTAAAATAATCTGTCTCACGAAGGTGAGATTAAATTTAGGTAAGACATCCAAAAATTTTTACAAAATTGATATTTTATCACAATCCATCCCGCGAAGGCGAGCTCTCAACCATGAAAAATATTCAACAATATTATTAAGATACATTGATATCATAATTCCTCAATAATTGCACAATATAATCAACAATAAAAATGCAGGATTAAGACTCTAAAAAAATTAAACTTTCAGAAAACAAAAAAAAGTTAAAAATTAAAAATTTTAATTAAATAATTTTATTTAAAAATTGAACGCATGTGCCCGATGTCATAGGATCTATGCCCGCCACCACTCAACCGAGAGGATCTGCTTGAAATGCGCCCGTCGCAACAAGACCTGCATCTTGCGCAATTGATATGAAACCTTAAATCGATCTAAAACTCTACTAGTTTAGTTTTCCACTACCATAACCAATAGCAGGGGTTGACACCGATTCGAAGCTTGAAGCATCATCACTGACATGCTGTAAGATTAAGTCTTTACACAAAAATGAATATAGGTTTACGCAAAAATGGAAGATTTGGTCTTTACAAAATAATCATTTTCTACATAAATATATGTATACATAAATTGTGTAAGTTAGTGTCACATTTGGCAACATGGTAAGTTGAACCAAGATCATGAACAAGATGACCAAGACTCACCAATACCCGATTGAACATCAAACCCCAGTCCCTATGATACTCAAATTCTTTCACAAATTTGGAGTGGTATTCAGGAGTTACAACAATGATGAAATACTTTGAACATTAATGTGAATAGAGGTTTCTAGAGGGTTCATCAAAGAATTCACTAGTTTCAATAAAGATTTGATGACTTCCAAGACTCTCTCAAATTGATAGTTGTCATGACATGATTGTTGGTTTTTTCCACCTAATTGTAATTTAACATTTTTTTTCCAACATATTGTGTTATACTGGTCATTGCTTAATATTTATTAGGTGTTTAATTCTTATTCCAATTTTTGTTTATTTTATTAAGTTATACAAAATTTACAATTTCGTTAAATTTTTTACAATTATTTTTATTCAAAATTTATTCATTTTATCAAAATTTATTTTCAATAGTTTTGAATGTATCCATGATGTAAGATATTCATATTTTTTTATGTTAAGTTCACATTAAGTAGCAAGAACAAAACACATGTTTCATGTACAAATAACTAATCATATTACAATTTCATGAATAATTCTTTTTTTAACAATCATTCTCATCACATCACTCATAAAATTCATAAACTTTCTCTTCACTTTTCACTCTCTTTCTATTAATGCAAACAATCCCACTTTCCACTCTTTTCCCTCAAATCCGTCATTTTCCTCCTTGAAACAAATACGACCTAAAAGCCAGATATAGCAATAGTAATTAAGTTCTATGTAATTTGAGAGAACACTAACACTTAAAATGGATATTTGAACAAAAAGTTCCCAGATACTTGTGTAACTCGCACTAAGTGCAGGTATGAATTTGAATTTTTTGGTAATTCAACTCAATTCAATTTTTCGTACTTTTATTGATTATCTATTGTTTAATGAATTGAGTATGTTATTTTGAAAATAAATATTAAAATATTTTAATGTATCTTTGTCGGTGTGGGTGACCTGCTTAACTAGTGGATTTTAAAGGACAGGTGAAGTTTGTAGCGATTAAAGTCAATGTAAAATGTAGACTACATTGAAGAGCGTTTTATAGTGCAGATTTATGGAGGTATCCTTATGCATACCTAAGCTCTAGCGAAAACTATGATTAAGCTCTAAAGGCTAGCGTTAAATAATTTTGGGTAAAATATTTTTGGAAGAATATACAATCTAGAAGACACTTGTAGGGGACGAGATTCCATAAGTATAAAAGTAGATGTGAACTTTATGGGAATAAAAAGCACAATCAACAAAATTAAGTTTTTCCATGTTAAAGACTCACTAGGAGACATTTAAAACTGAGAAGTTGTTGATTTACCATAGGTGGAATGTTACTGACTATGCAAAGGTATAAAAGCACAGAAAATTTAAGTATGTTTGGAACCATTTCACCTTACTAATGAAAACTTCACTATGCAGCAAACATACGAACATACATTGATTGGATATCACAAACTTTATGGTGAAGATACAAGGGGTAGCAAGTTCAGGAGGGCAGAAGAACACTCAAACATGTGGGGGTGTGATCTCCTCAGAAGGCTCGGTTGATGTATTCCGTTTTTTGCCTCTTTCACTTCTGCTGTTATCAGCAAATTTCAAGCTTGCATGATGGGACCCTTTCTCCTTCTCCTTTGAGTTCCACTCAGCTAAGTAGTAATCTTCTTCTGTCACCTTCTTAGACGAGGGACCAAAGAACATCCCACCCCATTGTGGAAAATAGATTAAACATATTGGCAGGGTGCATATTATGATCATCACTCCCATCAGAGTTATTCCTCTTTCTTTTGAAAACTTTGATCCTTTGAAGAAAATTAGCTGGGTCACAACTGCACCCACATTGCCTCCTCCTCCAGTCATTCCAGATATTACCCCTAATGACCTGAACATGGATGTATATATTTGCACAACATTAGAATTCATTACAGAGTTATTGGCAGAGTGCTATGCACTTTGTTAACATAACTGTGTCTTTTGTTAACGTAGTTGACCAGCTTTCAAGTTTGTGTTAAGTGTGCCCGTGTCAGTGTCTGTGATTTCACATACTCGTGCTCTTGAAATTTATTGCCGGCTTTGGCATCATTCCTTGGTTAAAAACAGAGCTGTTAAGTGTTATCTAAACAGCTAGTCTCAAGAAGATGCAAGAAACATGTACGATATGTTACATAATCATTTCCATATGATTTAACATGTTAATAGGTTGCTTTGCCTGCTGCTTCTCATGATCCGATGGCTTCTGATAAATTAAATAACTAAATTAACATTTCTTTGTTCTCACTTTTTTTCTCTTCCTTTACGTTTAGTTTGAGTCTGAGTATTAACTACTGACCATTATAATGGAAATGTTGAGTTTGAAGAATTTGCTAAATAATGCTAGACAAGAGTTCCAGAGTTATGGATAATTTGACACCACTCCTGAAAACTCTCTAGTTCATGAAATTCTACACAAAACGGAAGGAAAGAAAAAGCTGTTTGATAAGGTTGTTTTTGATTTCCTTCAAACCTTTTGGCTTTAAAAACTGTTTTTAAGAGAATCTCATACTTCTCAACAGTAAATTCCCATCCAAAATCTAATAACTTTTTGAAAATTCTTTCAACACAAGGGTTTATTAGAAGGGATGTGATTTTGATTGAAACAAGGAGTAGAAAACGCACCTTCTTGAGACAAAGGGAACAATCCCAAAGGTCATTCCACATGCGGCTTGAACAAACACAGAGAATATGATCATAACAAAGACGGATACACTTAAAGATCCCACAAGGCCAAGGATGATGCAGAAGACACCAGCCAAGGTTTGGCATAGCCATAAAGCCCACAACCTCCCTCTCATGCCAAACCTCTTTCCCATCACATCTGACACATAACCCCCACCAGGTCTAGAAAACAAGTTAGCCAAGCCAAAGCTTGCAGCAATGATTCCAGCAGTGTGGAGCTTCAGATTAAACCTGTCATAGAAGTATTCAGCTATGATGTTGTCTATGGTCAACTCCACCCCAAAGCAGTACCCATAAGTCAACGCCAGAATCCACCCTCTGTAGTTAGTGATCCCATGATACACCACTTTGGAAAACTCGTCTTTTGCTTTTTCCCCTGACTTTTTCAGGCGGTGGAAGTTCCCGTCGGGCATGTCCTGGCCGAATATCAGGATTGAAAATGCCGTGAGCATCTGGAACATGGCAGGGACGAAGAATGCAATCCTCCATGCTGTGAATTTGGTAGCACCAATGTCACGGATGAGGGAGAACACAAGGGGCATGATCAGTTGGGTGGCTCCTCCTCCAAGGTTGCCCCAGCCGCCGGCAAACCCGTTTGCGGAACCGACGACCGGAGCAGAGAACATGGAGCTCATCCAGAACTGTGTGGAGACAAAGGTGGCTAAGGAGAAACCGGTGAAGAAACGGACAAGGAGGTAAGAGGTGGCTGAGTTGATGATGGAAGTGAAGTACACAAATGGTGCTGTGAGGAGGATGAGTGATGCAGAGGCCAGGCGCGGTCCAACCAAGTCACAAGCTGTTCCCATTGCAATTCTGGCGAAAACTGCACCGGAAACTGAGGCAACACCGGCATTTCCAATGTCAGTGGCGGTGAGGTTCAGGTTGTCCCGGATTATGGGAAGGAGGGGTGGAGCAGCAAAGCTAGACACAAAGCAGGAGAAGAAAGAGATCCATGATAGGTGAAAAGACCTCATGTGGGGTTTAGCTATGGAAAATAATCTGAATTCAGTGGCCTTGTGTTCAGAATCCACTGGTAGAGCAAACTTTTGTTGTTCAGATTCATTCACAGATGCAGCTGGGAGTTCCACTTCCATGCTTCTCACTGTGAATCAGGACCTCTTTTCTCTCAACTATATTAATCTGTTTTCCCTATAAATAAGCCAAACAGAGTATAAATAGCCATGTTCTCAGCAATTGCATACCTAAATTAGACCAGATATATCAAACAATAAGATATTTATTTATATTTATATTTACGAGAAGTAATTATTCACAGTGACTTGGATTGAACCGGCCTATGCTACAAGAGTCAGTGTTGAACTACCGGTTTGGAAAATAAAGACTTTTATGCATGTGTTGTTATGTTACAAACCACGTTTTCACCACTGTTAAGCGCACCAAGGTAACCAAACCAACCACTTTGTCTGTCTCTTAGTAGAAAAGTGAAAATGAATTGTTCATGTTGATTTAAGGGACTTAAAAGGTGCTAATAGGTTAAGTTTCCTAATCTTCTGGGGTTGTCTGAAGTTAATTTTTATGTCATTGTGTACTAAAAATGTGGCATATTCTTGAGGCATATGAGGAAGAGAAATAGAGGGTACGAAGATAGCTAAGTAAAGGATATAAAAATAGTTGTCGTCTTTATGAGGCTGGCAGTTTTGAAAATTCCACAAAGGACTGGTTCAGAAACTGAGACTTGGAGAAATGTATCTCTATCGAATGACTTTTCATGGTTAAGAGAGGTGTAGTTGGGAGCTGAAACACTCGTCCTGCCGCCGAGTCTCATTTTTTTTTACCTTGTGGTAAGAGTAATGAACCAGGTTGGAAATCAAAGACAATAAAAAAAGGACTTTATGAAGAAGCGAAATTCAAACTTTTTACTTGCAGATGATGATGACCTCATCTAGAATTGCAATGCATTCCAAGCCAAGGAACTGGTTGAAGGAAAGATTCTTGCAAACAAGTTGAGTAACGTGGATTGACTTTGGAGAGCTTTTGAAAATGTGAAGTTGATTGAGGGGATCGTACTGTTGACAATTAATGTGTATAGGAGGTGGTACCTTTGCATAATTAATCTTAACTGAACTCAAAAATTATTCATTTATTAAGGGATGGTAAATAATTAATATTTTTAATTTTATTTTTAATGTTAATTATAATATAATAGTTATGAGTAGAAAAATTATAGGCTCTGCGCTGTCATGGAGCACTAGTATTTTAGATAGCTCCCAGTTTTCCTTGAAAGGGAAATCTTGTAGCAGTCTATAAATTGTGTGTTACATGTGATGATTATAAGATCTAAGTAAGAATAGCAGTTAAATAGCAACACGTGTCAAAAAGTTACCTGGCTGTTGAATAAGTTTAACGACAAAATTGATGGACAAGTTAATAAGGTTTAGTTAAACGACAAAAAATTTGAAGAATGTAAAAGAGAGAAAACAAAATCAGAGAGTGTGAACCAGTGGGTCTTTCGGCTATGCTTGCACACAGAAACCATGAAATTGGAACCAATCTGATATACTAGAGATCCAAATAATTTAGATTGAAATTAAATTCAAATCCATATTTTCTAAGAAAATTAATTTGAATTTTTACAGGTCCAATAAAAAAACCAATTTAGATATTTATAAATTAGTTTGATATATCGATTTTAAAATTGTATTTTTTTTTATTGTAAAACTAAAATAAAATTAAGGATAACAAATATGTTTACAAGATACTAAACTTTATTCAGTGCAATAATAGGTATTATGATGGGATAAAACATTAGAAAGTAAATATACTTTAGTGTAAACGTTTTTGTATGAAACTAGTATGTACAGATAAATAAACATTATCACTATTTGTTTAAATAAATATTAATTAAAAATTATGATTTAACAGAATATATCTTTCATGGGTGATTCATCGGATTCAATTTCATAATTATTAGTAATATAAAAATAAATAAATATCAATATATATATCATTCAATTACTGTACTCACTCTTTGAAAAATATTTCTTTGTTACTTTTATTTGATGTAGTGCAAAAATTCAAAAAAATAAAATAAAAGAATTTATATTTTATGTTTTCTTTTCCCAACTCTTATCTATAACATTTTTTTTAAAAGAAAAACCTACACAAAAGTCATTAACCAAATTCAACTCAATGATCTTCTTGTTTAGAAAACACAATACTATTTTTATATTCATTTGTACATACTTTTTACTAAAATATAGTAATTGATATCTCTTTACTTTTTTTTAACACTAAGCTTCTAAGTAATAACATTAGGAGGTGATGTGTATTCATATTTAAGATGTGTACCAAACATTATACTTAACTTTACACAAAGCATATACTAAATATAAATTATTTTGGTTTTTAAATTATTAATTAGTTGTACATTTTATGAAATATAAAATATTCTCACAAATTTCCATTTTAAGAAGTAGTATTAGAAAATATATATTAATTTTACATTAGTTTAGATTTAAAGCTGATTTTAAAATTGGCATCAAATCGTTTTATAAACATTCAAACTATTTTATTTAAAAAAATGGATTTGAATTTTTATCTATAAAAATTTAAATTAATTTTTTAAAAAATATGAATTTGGATTTAATTTCAATTCAATTATTTAAATTTAGATTATATTTGGATTGAATTTATGAATACATCATTTGCATTTATTAGGAGGTGACATGCACTCAAATTCAAAACATATAACAAACACTATAACTACCTTTAGAGAAAAATAGGTACTAAATATAAAAAAAAAAAAAAGAACTGATTTATTTATAAAATTATTAGTTAATTGCACATTTTATAAAATGTTAAAAATTCCAACAAATTTTAATTTTAAAGATTATTCTTAAATAATGCATAATAATTTAAAATTATTTTATATTTAAAATGATTTTAAAAAATATTAATTCTAAAATGAATATTAATTAATTTATAAAAATCCAAATTACTTTTTTTTTTGTTTTAAAACGTCAATTTAAATTTATGTTTGAATTCAAATATTTAGATTTAGTTGTTTTTTTTAGATAATACAATTTTGAATTAATCAATTATTGACATTTAAATTAGATTTAAATTGGAGTTTTTAAAATTATTCATGCTAACCCCTGATTTTGTATAACCAGCTCCTGTAGGGTCTAATTTATCATGTTAAATTACTACCTTGTTGCATTAATTTCTCACATTACATTTCTACATTAATATTTTCTCTTATTGCATGTAGAAAGAAGTGTAGTAATTACTTTCATTTAATAATCTTTTTCTAATTTTGTCCACCATTATTGTCGGTCATTTTTTCATTTTTCATTTGAAATTTGAGTTAATATTTTCATAGTTTTGCATCCGAGAGTCATATTATTTCGCTGCGGTATACTTTATACGTACTTTATACATAGAAGTGATTCTAGAACTGCTAGTTCTATCCTATTAGAGTAATTCTATGTGGATTTAACTATACTAAAAATCATAATACATCCATAACAACATCCATAATAACTAGATGAAAGTTTAGCTTTAAAAGTTTAGTTTTAACCATTGTTGTTATAATGAGATCAAATTAATAGATTCCATTGTAGTTATTTATTTATTTTGATTGTTTGGAAATATAAATATGAGGGAGAAAATTAAATAATATAAAAAAATCACAAACATAGTTTTAAAGTATTTAATAATGAGTAAAACGTCAATATATAAAGTAAAAATAAGAAAATTGAATAACATAAAAAAAAGCATATACAAATATTTAATTTTGAAGTTTTGAGTTAAAGATAGTGTCATAAATCTCTTAAATGACTTGCTTATAACTCATTGATGTTAAATCTAAAAAACCCGAACTAAGGAAAAGTGTGCTTTATACTTTTTTCAAACCACCATCTTTGTCAACTTTGTTTTGAAAGTGCATTTTACTGTAACGGTTATTCTTTTCAATAGGATTATAATGTACAAAGAAGGAAAATGAGAAGTTTCATTTTTATTAATTTCCTTTACCACAAAATTCTCCATCCATGTAGATCTCCTCTTGTTTTGTTGAGGATGCTCATTTGTTTGTTTGATTGCTTATTGCTCACTTTGTACTTAGAGTGTTGATTGTTGTTCTTAATCAAAATCATTATAACCATTATAATCATCTTGTAGTTGTTCTTCAGGTTTGTTTGCATTCCAATTCTAGAACTAATCTTCATCGAACAATTTTCTTAATGATAGGATTGTACAATTTGCATACTTTCGATTGCTTGCTAACACCAAGAAAAATACATTTTTCTCTTTTATCATCAATCTTCTTTCTATTCTAATATGGAATATGGGCATTGGCAACACACCCAAAAATTTTCAATTAATCTCGGACCAATTTCTTTCTACTTTAAGCCTCTTCATATGTCATGTTTTAAATAACAAAAGTTGGGCTTCTATTTAAAATATCAACTCTTCAATTTCTAACTTCTTACTATGTTGAGAATTGTTTTGTTTTTCTTCTTTAATACACCAATTTTTTATGCTAGTTCTTCACAAAAAAGAAATATCAAATTCATTTGAATAATATTATCCAGCACAATTTGTTCACAAAATTTTAATGGCATTTCTTGATTTTTTTTCTTTTTTTTTTTTTTTTTTTATTTTTTTTTTTTTTTTTTTTTTGTTCTAACTCTTATCTTGAAAGTCTTAAATGTATCAACGACTTTTAACTCCTAAAAATTGGACCCATATTTTTTTAGCCCTAAAGTAATAAATTTTTAATGCACCAACTCCAAAACATCTTTTATTCTTCACTATTTTTCGCTCGAAAAATTGAGATTGCACATGTGAGTTCTAAAAAGTGTTCATTAATGAACGACAACAAAAATATAAAGATGTATTTGGGATTCAACGAAGAATAAGTATCAATGAATTATAAGAATAAGAAGGTGGCAACTTCAAGCTCTTCGTCTTGAGTTCAAAACAATTCGAATGAAGTCGAGAGAATCAATCATAATACTTTATATGTATGATCATAGTTGTCGACAAAATGCACATATATGGTGAAAAATTGAAGAAACAATTGTTGACGAAAATATACTTCAATTTTTATCACTAAAATTTAATTGTGTTGTATGTGTTGTAGAGAAATTCAAAGGCAATGATGATCTTTCACTTTATGGACTTAAAGTTGATTATTGGTGCATGAACAAAATATTAAACAACAAGAAGTTAAGGAGCAAGCATTGAGAGCTTCTACTAATACTCATTCTAACAATTTCAAAGAACGAGGTAGAGGATAAAGAAAACAAGTGTTAAAAACTTAAACAAATTTAATATAGAATATTTTAGATGTCATAAGTTTGTTCATTATGTTTCTAAATTTATACCAGGCTATCTTGTAGGGAAGGTAGAGAGATCAAATCTAACATAGATGAAGGAAGAAGAAAAAACCTTGCTAATAGTTGTTTAAGCCACAAAAAATATTTAATCAAATTAGAGGAAGTAAATCTTATTTTTTATTTCTAAATGAAAATTTATAGTCTATTATAAGCTTTGGCAATTATTGTATGGTGAAATTGATGGAAAAATGTTATGTTCTCTCTAAACATTAAAAACATTTGATATAGTTTACTGGTGAATGGAAAAGATTCTTCTTGACTTTACATTATCGTTGTGGACATTTAAATTTTGGAAGACTATAAATCCTCAAAGAGAAAGAAATGGTAACAAGTCTTCTACAAATTGTTGTTCCTTCTCAAGTGTGTGAATAATGTGCTGATAGCGAACAATATCAATCTTAATTCTCCATTGCATCTTTCTAAAAAAAATCCCAATAATGATATCAAAGCTTGGTTTGTCTTAGTGACTGACTCATATGAAGACAAACATGTCTCGTTATGGTAAAAATTCAACAATAGTTAAAGTGAGGAAAAATGTGTTGAGATGGTTGACAAAGACAAACATGATCAATTTAGTAAAAGCCAACTTATTTAAGTTCTCCCATAAACAAGCATGCTCCATTTAGTGAAACTCAATTTATTTAAATTCTCTCACATTGAGTAAAAACAAATGCTAGGTAACATAAAAAAAATATCCACAAAATATCAAGTCTTAAGCTTGTATTAGAGGTGATATCATGCTCTCTTATACTATTGCTTAAGACTTATTCATGTTAAAATTTTATATGTATTTTTAAATGTTAAAATCAATAAATTTATGTTTTATTTTATTTTTTTAATATCATAAAATTAGGATGTTATATATTTTTAAAATTATTTTGTACAATTTTAATTATTAAAATAATTTCATTGATATTAATTGATTAAACATTTAAATCTTAAATTAGTGTATGTACAAATTTAATAACTAATCCAATTTTAAAAACATTGATTTTATGGGATTTTTTTTCTTTTACGAAATTACGTTTTGTTACGTTACAGAGTTGGGTAGGAAGGAGAGTGAAAATGATCAGAGTTCTTATCTGCAACATTTTTCCTCCCTTCTTCTCTATTTTTTTTTTTTTTTTGCTTGTATGTTTATTGATTTGTTTACTGTCAATGATTGATTAAACTCCTTTTTTCTAGGGATATGAATTAATAATAGCTTACAAGGCTCAAATTTTATCTATTAAATTTTATTTGCAAGTCTAATCTATTTATTAATCTTTGTGGTCAACGGATTATTAATAATGGATTTGTAGAACAAATGAACCTTTTAAAATGACAAATAACCCCAAACGTATTTTAAGGGTTTATGAATAGTATCATTTAACATAACCCATTAACTAATCTAAGAGATATCTTTAACTGGACATGAGATAGGAATTCAATTAAAGTAGAAATTGAAAGCAATTACTAATATTAAATTCTTAACTATAAACTCTTTTAATTATTAGATTCTCTAGTCATTTTCATTTTAATTTGTTTTTAACACAAAAGAGCATTAGTTTCTCAAAGTGAATAAAAGTGATCATCTTACAAGTTGAGGTATGATTTTAAGAGGAGATTATCAAATTTGTTCAAAATAGTAAAGAAATTTTTACCTGTAAAAAATTCTCCAATACATATAAGTCAGTAATATCATAAAAAATTATATCTATATAAGTGAATATAAAAATAAAGTAAGTATTTCTTATAACATTGATCTATATTTATAGGTTTTTCTAAATCTAAACTAAAGGAATAAAAGATATTTAAAATAATATATATATATATATATATATATATATACATATAT
>Ga0099824_1004078_pt1 | contig 21141 bp, 20 predicted proteins | sample SiratrowhiteBW_FD_76837 | JGI IMG/M metagenome (GOLD analysis project Ga0099824, IMG submission 76837) | Root nodule microbial communities of legume samples collected from California, USA - Siratro white BW | ecosystem: Host-associated > Plants > Roots > Nodule | place: USA: California... | reverse complement strand
GGATTTGTATAAACCTGCTTCAGTTTACAATGAAAGTCTTCCAGATAATAATCCATATGAAGGAAAGCTGTATGGAAGTGCTGCACCTGTTTTTCCATATGATTTAAAATCTATGTATGAAAAAAATGATGCAGGTGTTATCAGAGCTACTCCTTTTGGAAATGATCTTTTAGCTGAGTTTGCAAAAAGAGCTATTGAGAAAGAAGAATTAGGGAAGGATAATGTTACTGATTTCTTAACTGTTAGTTTTTCATCTACAGATTATGTAGGTCATTTGTTAGGTCCTAGATCGATGGAACTTCAAGATACTTATCTAAGATTAGATCAGACAATTGCTGATTTCTTGGCTTATTTGGATAAAACAGTTGGAAAAGGGAATTACTTACTTTTCTTAACTGCTGATCATGCCGGAGCTGAAAATGTAATCTATTTGAAAGATCGTAAATATAATGTTGACAATTATCCTTCAAAAGAGGTTAAGAAAAGCTTACAGGATTTTTCAACTAAGACTTTCGGTGTAGATTTGATTCAAAATTATTCGAATTTTAATGTTTTCTTTAATAAGCAAATTGTTAAGGACAAGAAATTAGATCTTGATAAAGTTAAAGATGCTTTTAAAAAGTTTTTAATAACCCAACCGCAAGTTAAAAAGGTTTATACAGAAGAAGAAGTTTTAGCGAATGCTGGAAATGACTATGCTCTTAATTTTGTGGCAAAAGGTTATGATGTTACACAAAATGGTGATTTAGTTATTGTAGATAAGCCTGGTATGATTGAATATACTCCAACAGGTACATCTCACGGCACCATTTATAGCTATGATACACATGTTCCAGCTATTTTCTATGGTTGGCATATCAAAAAAGGTGAGTCGTATGATAAAAAAGCAATTACGGAAATTGCTCCAACAATTGCTCAAAAAATTAAAGTTACTTTCCCAAATGGAACCGAGGCAAAAGTTATGACTGAAGTTCTTGACAATAAAAAATAAAAAGATTATTATTTAGAAAAACCTGTCTTCATGACAGGTTTTTTTATGCCATAAAAAAAAGGCTTTTCAATTAAGAAAAGCCTTTTGGAATAGTGACTTAGTAAGCACTTGTTAAGTATTAACACTATGCGTTTGCTAATACTATTTCTTCGTTAAAAGGAAGATTCCAAGCTTCTGCAACTCCTTTGTAAAGAATTTTTCCATTAGCTACGTTTAATCCTTTTTTCAATTCTTCATTTTCTGCGCAAGCTTTTTCCCATCCTTTGTTTGCTAATTGTACAGCATATGGTAAAGTTGCATTTGTTAAAGCTAAAGTAGAAGTGTAAGGAACAGCTCCTGGCATATTAGCTACACAGTAGTGAACGATATCATCAATAATGAAAGTTGGGTTTTCGTGAGTTGTAGGAGTACAAGTTTCTATACATCCTCCTTGATCTACCGCTACGTCAACAACAACAGTTCCCGGACGCATTAATTTAAGCATATCACGAGTAATTAAGTGAGGTGCTTTTGCTCCTGGAATTAAAACAGCACCAACGATTAAGTCAGCATCTTTAATTGCTCTCGTAATATTGTAGTGGTTAGACATCTCTGTGTTTACGTTTGCAGGCATGATATCATCCAATTGGCGTAAACGAGGTAGGCTTAAGTCCATAATAGTAACTTGAGCACCTAAACCAGCAGCCATTTTTGCAGCTTGAGTTCCTACAATTCCTCCACCTAGAACTAATACTTTTGCAGGTGGTACACCTGGAACTCCTCCTAAAAGAATTCCTCTTCCTTTTAATGGTTTTTCAAGATATTTTGCTCCTTGTTGGATAGCCATACGACCAGCAACTTCAGACATTGGAATTAATAATGGTAAACTTCTGTCTGTCTTTTCTACAGTTTCGTAAGCTAAACAAACAGCTCCTTTTTCTAACATTGCATGTGTTAATTCTTCTGACGAAGCGAAGTGGAAGTAAGTGAATAATAATTGATCTTTTTTAATCAATGGGTATTCAGAAGCAATTGGTTCTTTTACTTTGATGATCATTTCTGCAATAGCATAAACTTCTTCAATTGTTGGTAAAATAACTGCACCAGCTTGTGCATATTCTTCATCGGCGAAACCACTTCCTAAACCAGCAGTAGATTGAACATAAACTGTATGTCCGTGTTTTTTCATTTCTGATACACCTGCAGGAGTTAAAGCAACTCTGTTTTCGTTATTTTTTATTTCTTTAGGAACACCTATTATCATTTTGTTATATTTTTTGTTTTTTATTGAAATTGTTTTTACAAATCTACAGATAGAGAATAAATTATGGTTTAATGCTTAATAAATAAGAAAATATTATTTTATTTTTTACTTTTACAGAAAAATATTCTGTTTTTGGTCTGAATTTATTCTTCAAAAAGAAAAAAAGACTAAATCTATCTAATTTTAATAAAACGTTTTCGTTATGGCTTTAGATGAAATTGACAAAAAAATCCTACGTCTTTTGCAGGAAGACGCGCACTATACTTTAAAAGACATCGCAAACAAAATAAACTTGTCTTTAACACCAGTTCATGATCGGGTGAAACGTCTTGAAAAAGATGGCATTATAGAAAAATATGTGACGCTTCTAGACAAGAAAAAACTCGGAAATAATTTGACCGTTTACTGCCAAGTTACGCTTACAAAACAGACTTACGATACATCGGAAGGATTTAACCAATCGATTTTGAATTTGCCTGAAGTAGTAGAATGTAATTACGTTTCAGGAAACTTCGATTATATGCTGAAAATTATAATTCCAGACATGGAAAGCTATCATCATTTTCACCAGAAAAAATTATCGGTTTTGCCCGAAGTCTCTTTGATTAATACTGTTTTTGTTATTTCAGAAGTGAAAAGTACGACTGTTCTTCCGATTTAATAAAAAAAACCATCAGGAAATCCCGATGGTTTTTAGCAAAAAAGTTAGTTTGGTTGAATTAATAATAAGTATAACGTCTTACTTTGGCAATATATTTTGCTAAACGAATAACTTGATGGCTGTAACCATATTCGTTATCGTACCAAATGTAAAGTACGATGTTTTTTCCGTCTTTAGAAACAATAGTAGCATTGCTGTCATAAATAGATGGAGCAGAAGTACCTACTATGTCAGATGAAACCAATTCGTTGTTTAAAGAATATTTTATCTGCTCTACTAATTCTCCTTCAAGAGCATATTTTTTCATGATTTTATTAATTCCTGCAATTGATGTTGCTTTTTTAACTTCTAGATTTAAAACAACTAGAGATCCATTAGGGACAGGAACACGAATCGCATTTGAGGTTAATTTGCCTTCCAATGATGGTAAAGCTTTTGCAACAGCACTTCCTGCGCCAGTTTCGGTAATCACCATATTCAAAGCAGCTGCTCTACCGCGACGGTATTTTCTATGCATATTATCTACCAAATTTTGATCGTTGGTGTAAGCATGAATGGTTTCTAAATGTCCTTTTACAACGCCAAGAGATTCTTCAATCACTTTTAAAATTGGAGTGATGGCATTTGTTGTACATGATGCCGCCGAAAAAATATTTACTTCATCAGGGTTAAATTCATTATGATTTACACCATGCACAATATTCGGTACACCCTTTCCAGGAGCAGTCAGTAAAACTTTACTAGCTCCGTTTGATTTTAAATGTCTTTTTAATGCTTCTTCGGTAGTAAACGCTCCAGTGTTATCAATTACTAAAGCATCATTGATTCCATAGGCAGTATAATCGATTTCTTCTGGGGAATTTGCTGTAATGATATGAACAGTTGTTCCGTTTATAATTAAGGCATTGTTTTTAGCATCGGCTATAACAGAACCTTGAAAATCTCCGTGAATTGAATCATATCGCAATAGAGAAGCTCGTTTCTCTAAGCTTGTGACGTCATTTTTATCACGAGTTACAATTGCTCTTAATCGTAGCTGATCTCCTTTTCCAGTTTTAGACATTAGCTCTCTCGCCAATAGACGTCCAATTCTTCCAAAGCCATACAAAACAATATCTTTAGGCTTAATTTCTTTTGAAGATTTTGCTTTTTTCAATTTTTCAATAACAAAATATCTTGCATCAGGATATTTCTCATCTTCTAAGCGATACTCGTAAGTTAGTTTTCCCAAATCTATTTTTGCTGGTGGAAGATCTAATGATAATACCACTTTTGCGATTTCAACCGAATCAAAAATACTGATTGGTTTACCTACGAATTCACCAGCATATTGATGAAGATTGATAATATCGCTAACGTTTTTATCCAATAACTGATTTTTGAATAAAACCATCTCGATTGATTTGTCATACCATAAATCGCTTATGACTTTGATTAATTCGACACCGGCTTTTCTTCGGTCGACTTGTAAGGATACCTCTTTTTGGTACAATGATTTGTTACTCATAATTGAAAAAATAAAATGCTCACTATTTTAAAATTTTGCGCAAAAGTATCTATTTCAATCGATTTCGTAAACTATTTTAGCATTTATTTTTGAAAATAAAAAAGCCACCTTAGATTTCTAAGATGGCATTTTTTGAAGTTTTCAGTAGCAGTCCCAGTTTGCAGTTTTAGTAACTGAAAACTGGGACCGAAAACTGTGACTTAAATTATAATTCTGAAAATCTCTCCGTTTCTGTTGATCATTTCAATTCGAACGCTTTGTCCTTCGTCTTTTTTACTTAAAAGTTTTGAAACCGTTTCAACGTTTGTTGCTTTTACATTATCAATGCTAAGAATAATATTTCCTACTAATTCATTTTGATATTGCATTAAATTCTCATTGCTGATGTTTTTAATTTTAACGCCATAATCGATTCTGAATTTTTTCTTGTCAGCAGCATCAATATTTTCTAATTCAATTCCTTTAAATTCAGCGCTGTAAAACTCATTTTTGCTTAAAGTAACAGGGACAGTTTTAGTTTTTCCGTCTTTAATGTAAGTTACTTTTACAACATCATTTGGACGTTTTGTATTGATGTAGCCAGATAAATCTGCATAAGTTGCAATATTTTGATCATCCAATTTTACAATGATATCACCTTTAGTTAGACCAGCTTTTTCTGCGCCAGAATTTTTAGAAACTCTATTAATGTAGAATCCTTGCGTTTCTGTTACTCCCAATTCTTTAGAAGCTGTTGCATTCAATTCGCCACCTTCAACACCAAGAATACCTCTTTGAACATTTCCATATTCCATAATATCCTCAATAATTTTACGAGCTATATTAGAAGGAACAGCAAAAGAATATCCAACATAAGAACCTGTCATTGAAGAAATCATGGTATTAATTCCAATTAATTCACCTCTTGCATTTACTAACGCTCCACCGCTATTACCTGGGTTTACTGCAGCATCAGTCTGAATGAAAGATTGGATTCCGCTTTGGTCTAAATTTCTAGCTTTAGCCGAAACAATTCCAGCAGTTACAGTAGAAGTCAAGTTATAAGGATTTCCAACTGCCAATACCCATTCTCCGACTTTTACGTTATCAGAATTTGCAAAAGCAGTATAAGGAAGTTTTTCATCAGCATTGATTTTCAAAAGGGCAATATCCATTTTTGAATCGGTACCTATTAACTTCGCTTTGTATGATTTTTTATTATTTAAAGTAATTTCAATTTCTGTGGCATCTTTAATTACGTGATTATTCGTAACAATGTATCCGTCTTCAGAAATAATAACACCAGAACCAGTTCCTACTTGTTCTTGCTGTTGCTGTCCGCCATATCCGTAGAAAAATTCAAGCATTGGGTTGCTAATAGTTCTTCTGGAAACATTTTTTACGTGAACAACGGTATGTACAGTTTTATCTGCGGCTTCGGTAAAATCTAGTATTTCAGCACCTAAACCAACATTTTTTCCATAAGAGTTAGGGGCAAGAGTTACAACAGGATTTCCTTTTCCAAAAAAAGAATTGTTGCTTTCAAATAATAACTTGTAAGCACCAAGAGTAATAGCACCACTTAATAATGACACTAAAAATAAGGCTGAAAATCTTTTCATATTAGAATTTGTAATTAAGTTATTAGAATTTAAGTTTCATGTTTTATTTAACGTAAAATTACTTCAAAAAATTATTTGTAAAAACGGTTTAACGCTCTTTAACAATGATTAACATTTCATTAATTAATAGTTCGTACTTTTGCATTTCTAACAACTAAAAAATGCAAATAGAATTTTATAAATATCAAGGTACTGGAAACGATTTTGTAATGATTGATAATCGTACAAATTTCTTTCCAAAAGACGATGTAAAGCTTATTGAGCGTCTGTGCGACAGACGTTTCGGAATTGGAGCAGACGGATTAATTTTACTCGAAAATGATTCTGAAACTGACTTCAGAATGGTGTATTATAACTCAGATGGAAATCAAAGTTCGATGTGTGGAAACGGCGGACGTTGCCTTGTTGCTTTTGCCAATCAATTAGGTGTAATTGATGACAAAACCACTTTTATCGCAACCGACGGATTGCATCATGCTTCTGTAAGTGCTGATTCAATTGTGTCTTTACAAATGATTGATGTAAACGAAATTCAGAAAAAAGATTCTTATACTTTCCTAAATACAGGTTCTCCGCACCATGTTCAGATTGTAGATGATTTGGAACATTATAATGTAAAAGAAAACGGAGCCGCAATTCGTTATGGTGAATTGTACGGAGAAAAAGGAAGCAATGTCAATTTTGTTAAAAAAGTAGATAGCGATACTTTTTCTTTAAGAACTTACGAAAGAGGTGTTGAAGATGAAACTCTTGCCTGCGGAACTGGAGCAACTGCAGTTGCAATTGCGATGAATGCGATTGGAGAAACAGATAAAACTTCGATAAACTTAAATGTTGAAGGAGGAAAACTGGTAGTTTCTTTTGATAAGGATAATGATGGTTATACAAATGTTTTTTTAACAGGTCCTGCGAAATTTGTTTTTAAAGGAACAATCGAGATTTAAATCTAAAATCTGCAATCTAAAATCTACAATCCAAAATATTAAGATGATTACATTAAAAGGCGATTCGATTTATTTGCGTCCACTTGAGCCTCAAGATTTAGAGTTTATTTACTCTATAGAAAATGACGAAAATATTTGGGAAGTTAGTAATACGCAAACTCCTTACAGTCGTTTTTTGATTAAACAATATTTGGAAAATGCACATCAAGATATTTATGAAGCAAAACAGCTTCGTTTGGCTATCTGCCAAGATGAAGATTTTCCTGCTATCGGATTGATTGATTTATTTGATTTTGATCCTAGAAATAATAGGGCAGGGATTGGTATTGTTATTCAGAAAGAAGAAAATCAAAGGAAAAATATTGGTTCTGAGGCTTTAGGGCTTTTAATAAAATATTCTTTTTATAATTTAAATCTTCATCAATTGTATGCAAATATTGGTGTACAAAATGTAGCAAGTCTTGCACTTTTTACTAAATTTGGTTTTAAGAAAATCGGAATCAAAAAAGACTGGATCTTGTATCATAACCGCTATCACGATGAAGCAATTTATCAGTTAATTAATAAACAAATTTAAATTTTAAGCTTTGAGTCTAAAAAAAATAATCACGATAAGTGCCGTAGCCATCATTTCAGTTTTATTGATTTATGGTTTTATATTAATCAGTAAAATATTTAGTTCTAATACTAAATTTGAAGAAAAGGAAGTGTATGTCTATGTGCCGACAGATGCCAATTATGCTGATGTAAAAAAGATATTAGCACCTTACATAAAGAATTTTGACAACTTTGAATTGGTTGCCGAAAAAAGAGATTATCCGCAAAATGTAAAATCTGGACGTTTTTTACTGAAAAAAGATATGAATAATATCGACTTAGTAAGGGCAATGCGTTCTAATATTCCTGTTAAGTTGGTTTTCAATAATCAAGAAAGATTAGAGAATTTTGCAGGGAGAATCGGAGCAGAAATTGAAGCAGATAGTTTGTCACTTCTAAAAGCGATAAAAGATTCTACATTTTTAGCAGCAAACGGATTTAATGAAGAAAATGTTTTTGCAATGTTTATTCCAAATACTTATGAAGTTTATTGGAATACTTCAGCTGAAAAGTTCCGTGATAAAATGATAAAAGAATATCATAATTTTTGGACACCTGAAAGAATCGAGAAGGCAAAGAAACAAGGTTTAACTCCAGTGCAAGCGACAATTTTAGCTTCAATTGTGCATAAAGAATCCGTTAAAAAAGACGAAAGGCCACGTATTGCTGGAGTTTATTTGAATCGTTTGCGTTTAGAAATGCCTTTGCAGGCTGATCCAACCGTTATTTATGCTTTAAAATTAAGAGACAACAATTTTGATCAAGTTATAAAAAGAGTTTTTTACAATGATTTGGTAATGAGATCTCCATATAATACTTATGTCAACAAAGGACTTCCGCCTGGACCAATTGCAATGCCTGATATTACAGCATTAGAAGCAGTTTTAAATCCAGAGAAAAACGATTATATTTATTTCTGTGCAAGTGTTGATCGTTTCGGATATCACGAGTTTGCGGCGACATTGGCAGAACATAATGTAAATGCAAAAAAATATTCTGACTGGATTGCTAGTCAAGGAGTAACGAGATAATTTTATTATCTTTTTAAATATTAAAGACCGAAGTAAAATTCTACTTCGGTTTTTTTTTTTCAAATGCAAAAATTGGATTGAAATCGAAAATTTATGAATTTATTATTTTGAGTATTTTTTGTAATGAATTAATAAAAAAATAAACATTTTTTGATGTTCAATTTTATAAAATTCAAAAACTGGTTTTCAAGATTTGAATAAAAAATCAAGTATTTTATATAAGAAAATTCCTTCATTTTAATGAAATTTGCTTAAAATTTATATAAAATGGGATTTTTTTTGGCTTCGATTTTTGGTTTTTAAAGCTAAAAAAAGAGAACTGAAATCTCTCGGTATCCATTACTATAACTGGGATAGAAGCAGTTTACGATTTTACGTAAAAAATGCTAAACTATTGATTTTAAGCATATTTTTAAAATAACTTATCTTTGCACCGTAGAAATTTCAAGAGGGTGACAGCGTCTTGAAGAAAAACAATTTATGATAAAGAAATGGTATTTTTATGCGAGTTTAGTCGTTATTATTACATTTTTAAGTTTGGGATTTATTCCCTCTAACCACGAAACCAAACCTTGGTTTTTAATTGAAAAAACGGATGGATCAGAATACATTTTTCCATCTAAAGAAAAAGATGATTATCCAAAAATCGCAAACGTCCCATTCACAGGAAATCGTCTAATAGGATTTAAAGAAGCAGTCGCTTTTAAAGAATCACAAGGGCAGTACAGACTTGTAAATACTCTTGGTTATATGGGCAAATATCAATTTGGTTCTAAAGCTTTGAGAGCAATCGGAATTAATGATACTAAAGCCTTTTTAAAAGATCCTGCTCTACAAGAAAAAGCTTTTATGGCTTTACTAGCCAAAAACAAATGGATTTTACGTAACGAAATCGAAAAGTACGAAGGCAAAATCGTCAGCGGTATTGAAATTACCGAATCTGGAATTTTAGCTGCAGCTCATTTAGGTGGTGCAGGTTCTGTAAAGAATTTTTTCAAAAACAAAGGAAGCAGACATTTTAGAGATGCTTTTGGAACTTCTTTGAAAAGCTACATGAGAGATTTTGCAGGTTACGATCTTTCTTTTATAGAAGCTGATAGTAACGCAACAGTAAACGACTAAATTAAAAGAGGTTGTTTCGCGATAGGTGAAACAACCTCTTTTTCTATTTATTTTCCATATCGGTAATACTGAGTACTGAGACTGAGACTGCAAAACTCAATCTATCAAAGCTTCTAAGATTTTTATAGCTGCTTCACTTATTTTAGTCCCAGGTCCAAAAACGGCCGATGCGCCGGCATCAAACAAGAATTGATAGTCCTGAGACGGAATAACACCGCCCACAATTACCATAATATCTTCTCGTCCATGTTTTTTTAATTCTTCTATCACTTGAGGCACCAATGTTTTGTGACCAGCAGCAAGTGATGAAACACCTAAAATATGAACATCATTTTCAACGGCTTGTTTTGCTGCTTCTGCCGGAGTTTGAAATAATGGGCCTATATCAACATCAAAACCAACATCGGCATAACCTGTTGCGACTACTTTTGCACCACGATCATGACCGTCTTGTCCCATTTTAGCAATCATAATTCTAGGACGTCTTCCTTCTTGTTTGGCAAAAACATCTGCTAGTTGTTTTGCTTTTTCAAAATTCTCGTCATTTTTTATTGCTGCACTATACACTCCGCTAAAAGATTTAATTTGTGCTTTAAAACGGCCAAAAACAGTTTCCAATGCATTACTGATTTCGCCTAATGTTGCTCGGTTTCTAGCAGCTTCAATTGCATTTTCTAATAAGTTCCCTTGTCCTGTCTGCGCACAATGGATTAATTTTTCTAGTGACTTATTTACTTTTTCAGAATCTCGCGTTCGTTTTATTTCTTCAAGACGTTCAACCTGTTGTTTGCGAACCAATTGATTGTCTACATCCAAAATATCCAACGGATCTTCCTTCTCTAAACGATATTTATTTACACCGACAATAATATCTTGCCCGCTGTCAATTCTTGCTTGTTTTCTTGCCGCAGCTTCTTCAATTCGAAGTTTTGGAATTCCAGCTTCAATTGCTTTGGTCATTCCGCCAAGTTCTTCTACTTCTTCAATTAATTTCCAAGTCTTTTCTACGATGTCATTGGTTAAGCTTTCAACATAGTAACTTCCAGCCCAAGGATCGACTGTTTTAGTGATTTTAGTTTCTTCTTGAAGAAATATTTGAGTATTTCTAGCAATTCTGGCAGAGAAATCTGTTGGAAGCGCGATTGCTTCGTCTAAAGCATTAGTATGAAGCGATTGTGTTCCGCCAAAAGCCGCTGCTGCCGCTTCTATACAAGTTCTAGCAACATTGTTAAACGGATCTTGCTCTGTCAAGCTCCATCCGCTGGTTTGGCAATGCGTTCTTAATGCCAAAGATTTATCACTTTTTGGATTGAATTGCTGTAATAATTTTGCCCAAATCATACGCCCAGCTCTCATCTTGGCAATTTCCATAAAATGATTCATTCCGATTGCCCAAAAGAAAGATAATCTTGGAGCAAATTCATCAATCGTCATTCCTGTTGATAATCCGGTTCTGATATATTCTAAACCATCTGCCAAAGTATATGCTAATTCAATATCAGCTGTTGCTCCAGCTTCCTGCATATGATAACCAGAAATGGAAATAGAATTGAATTTTGGCATTTTTTTGCTCGTAAATTCAAAAATATCAGCAATGATTTTCATCGAAGGAGTTGGAGGGTAGATATAAGTATTTCTAACCATAAACTCCTTTAAAATATCATTTTGGATTGTTCCCGATAATTTTTCTGGACTAACACCTTGTTCTTCAGCAGCAACTATATAAAAAGCCATAATAGGTAAAACAGCTCCATTCATAGTCATGGAAACAGACATTTCATCTAGCGGAATCTGATCGAAAAGCACTTTCATGTCTTCAACAGAATCTATTGCGACACCAGCTTTTCCGACATCGCCAACTACTCTTTCGTGATCTGAATCGTAACCGCGATGTGTTGGTAAGTCAAAAGCAATAGAAAGTCCTTTCTGTCCTGCCGCTAAATTTTTTCTGTAAAAAGCATTGCTTTCTTCTGCTGTAGAAAATCCTGCGTATTGACGAATAGTCCACGGACGTCTCACATACATCGTAGCATATGGTCCGCGTAAATTTGGTGCAAAACCGGCTCCGAAATCAAGAAAATCTAAATCTTCGATATCTTTCTCAGAATAGTTTTTTTTAATTTCAATTCCTTCAGCTGTCGTAAAGTTGTCTGCCAAGTTTCCTTGACTTTCAGCTTTCGACTTTTGACTTTGAAGAGTAATATGTTTAAGGTCTTTTCTCATTTTATATTTTATAACTAATGAAGTCTTTTGAGAGCTTTAATTACATCTTTCATTATTAAATAATATGGTAAGAAGTAAAATAATACAGCTAAAAGCATTGTAGTGACTGCTATCAAAATCTGTTTATAGTTTTTATATGTAATTCCAATTATGAAAAAAATTAGACAAGTGACTATCATAACTAAAGATAATATCCAAAAAATAACGAAATAAAATCCCATTATTCTTGCTCTAATCTTTCCTGTTCCATTTTCTCCGCCAATCTTTTCTCGATTATCGGCGTAATTAATGTTTTTCGTGGTTTTATTTTTACAAAAGGAAACAATTCTAAATCATGTTTCATTCGGTCTTCTTTGTTTGGATATTTATTTGTGCCTAAAAGAATTTCTTTTTTAGAATCAAATAATTCCTGTTCTTTATTGGCACTTTCCTGAATTTTCTTTTTAATTGTGCCATCATTCAAAAGTTTCAAGAAACCACCGTTGGCTTCAATATCTTTAAATAAAGTCAAGCTTTTTTCTGCCAATTGCATGGTTAAACTTTCAATATAATAACTTCCGTCAGCTGGATTATCTACTTTGTCAAAATAACTTTCGTGTTTTAAAATCAAAAGCTGATTTCTTGAAATACGATCACCAAATTCATTGTCTTTGTGATACAATGCGTCGTAAGGCAAATTGGCAATTGCATCTGCACCACCCAAAATTGCCGACATACATTCAGTTGTGGTACGAAGCATATTGACATTATAATCGTATATGGTTTTATTACGTTTTGTTGGCGTTGCAAGTATATGGCATTCGATTTTTGAATCGTATTCTGCAGCAATTAAATCAAAAAGCATTCGAAGCGCACGAAGTTTCGCAATTTCGAAAAAATAATTTGTTCCGACAGAAACCTGAAAAACGATAAATTTTGCAGTATCAGAGAAACGATTTAAATATTCGTTTGCGTGTGCTAAGCTGTAAGTAATTTGCTGAGTAATATTTGCTCCAGAATTTTGGTACAATCCCAAATTTACACTTAGCAGATTTAAATTGGTTGTACTTTTAAAAAGTAAATCTAAAGTTTCAAAATTATTTTTCTCCGAAGTGGCAAACCAATTTCCTTCTCGTGCCAATTGTCCGATTGGATCAAAATTGCAGTAAAAATTAGCTTTTTTCTGAATTGAAATTGTGTCTAATTTTTTAACGAAATCGATTGAGATAAAACTGAAATTAAAGTAGACGTTTTTGTTTTCTAAAGGAAGATTCTCTAGTAATTTTTGAACATCAATTTTATCATTTTCGATTGTAAAACGAAGGCTTTCTGCACCTCTTTCTAAGGTGTTTAAAGCGCGCTCGATAGATTTTTCAACATCGAAAACAAAGATATTTTGGCAGATTTTAAAATCCGAGGCTTGAGTGTTTACATTTGCGGCTTTTGTGAACTCATCGCTATGATAAAAAGGTTTTACCTGAATATCTTCTGGAGAATTCCAAATAACAGTTTGATTGTAATCGGCTCCATCCAATTCAAACTGAATTTTTTGTTTCCATTGTTTGGATGAAATCGGATTAAAATCGTCGAATAGGTTAGTGGCCATTGTAGTTTTTTTGATTATTCTTTTTCTTGAATCGTGTCTCCTTCAAATTGTATGATATAAATATCTTCGCTGTCCTTTTTCATAAAATACTTTTCGCGAGCGTATTTCTCAATTTGTTCTGGATTTTTGAGCAGCTTAATTTGCTCCTGATCTTTTTTGATTTCTTCCTGATAATACTTTTTATTATCCTCGAGCTCATGTATTTGTTCATCTAAGAAACGATGATCAAAATAGGAGTAGTTGTCTAAAAATAACATCCAAACTATAAAAAATAGCAAAACCCAAACATATTTGTTTCCAAGGTATTTGAACCATTTTTTGTCTTTATATGGATTCTTGAATTTCATATAAGATAATTTCTTTTGAATTGTTTTTTTAGACCTGTTAGAGAGCAAACCCGACCTTCGCCGGGCTGCATATAATTTTATGGTTTAAATTTACGATAAAAATTATGAAATTCTCTGATTAATTACGGCACGAACGACATCAATTGCTACCGTATTGTATTTGTCATTCGGGATGATAATGTCTGCAAAAGCCTTAGAAGGTTCGATAAATTGCTCATGCATAGGCTTTAAAGTCGTTTGATAACGGTTTAAAACTTCATCAATATCGCGTCCGCGTTCTGAAATATCTCTTTTTAAACGACGAATTAATCTTTCGTCAGAATCTGCGTGAACAAAGATTTTAATGTCGAACATGTCACGCAATTCCGGATTTGTCAAAATCAAAATTCCTTCAACAATCATCACTTTTCTTGGATGAGTCGAAACGGTATCGTCTGTTCTGTTGTGTTGAATAAAAGAATAAACCGGCTGATCGATTGTTTCTCCTGCTTTTAAAGCTTTTAGATGTTTTACCAATAATTCAAAATCAATCGCACGTGGGTGGTCAAAATTAATTAATGCTCTTTCGTCAAAAGATAAATTATCGGTTTGTTTGTAGTACGAATCCTGAGAAATCACCCCAACCTCTGTGTCTGGTAATTCATTCATAATTTGGTGTACTACTGTAGTTTTTCCACTTCCTGTTCCTCCTGCAAGTCCGATAATGAGCATAAAATTTTTGTTTGATATTTGTTTGGCAAAAATAATAATTTAACTGAATCGTTAAACATTTAAAATAATTTAACCATATAAGTAACATAAGTAAATTTAAGTAAACAGATATTTAAACAAAATGCTTCTTAGCTGAACTTATATTACTTATATGGTGAAAAACATAAAAAAATCCCGAAAGTAAACCTTCGGGATTTCGTGCAATCAGTATAGTTTAAAAAAATATTCTGAATTTAGTAAGCACTTGTAATTATTTATTCTTTTTTGCTTTAATCATCATTTCAAGCTGATCCCAAAGTTCTTCTGGAATTGCCTCTAATAAGTTGAATTGTCCGGCACCTTTTAACCATTCGCCACCATCAATTGTGATTACGTCTCCATTTATGTATGAAGAGAAATCTGAAACTAGGTAAGCAGCTAAATTTGCTAATTCTTGGTGATCTCCAACTCTTTTTAATGGCACTTTTTTAGCCATGTCAAATTTCTCTGAAAGATCTCCAGGCAATAATCTGTCCCAAGCACCTTTTGTAGGGAATGGTCCAGGAGCAATTGCGTTAGAACGAATTCCGTATTTTGCCCACTCTACAGCAAGACTTCTTGTCATTGCTAAAACTCCCGCTTTTGCAGTAGCACTAGGAACCACATAAGCAGATCCTGTCCAAGCGTAAGTAGTTACTATATTTAAAATCGTTGCCGAAGTTTGTTTCGTGTCAATCCAGTGTTTTCCAAAAGCTAACGTACAGTTTTTAGAACCTTTGAGTACGATATCTATCACAGTATCAAAAGCATTTGCAGATAATCTTTCGGTTGGCGAAATGAAGTTTCCTGCCGCATTATTTAAAAGAACATCTACTTTTCCGAAAACCTTTAAAGTTTCCTGAAGCATGTTTTCGACTTCTTCGTAATGGCGAACATCACATTGAAGAGGAAGACATTTGCCTCCAGTTTGGCTTTCCAGTTCGGCAGCTGTGGTTTTTAACTTCTCTAAATCTCTAGAAGTTATCGCTACTTGAGCTCCTAATTCGAGAAAATATTTGGTCATAGCTTTGCCTAAACCGCTTCCGCCGCCTGTAACGACAATGACTTTGCCTTTTAAAGCATCATCACGCAACATTTTATCTGTGTAGCTCATATTTTTTCTTTTTTTTACAATATTAGTTAAATAAAATAGGATGCACGCATAACAATGTTATAAAATTTTGAAAAATTTTATATATCGCATAATTTTTTTGCTGCAGATTCAAGTGTGAAGTCGTCTTTGGCAAAGCAAAAACGAATTAATTTTTGATCCTTATGATCTGAATAAAAGGTCGAAATAGGAATTGCAGCCACGCCATGATCGATAATTAGGTTTTTACAAAAAGTTACATCGTCATCATTTGAAATATTAGCATAGGAAGCAACCTGAAAATAAGTTCCTTCGCAAGGTTTTAGTTCAAAACGACTATTTTGAAGCAGTTTTTGAAAATAATCTCGTTTTTCCTGATAGAATTTTCCAAGAAGATTGACATCAACAACATCTAAATATTCGCTAATGGCAAACTGAGAAATACTATTCACGCTGAAGACCAAAAACTGATGCACTTTTTTGATTTCTTTCATTAAATGTTCTGAAGCAATGGTGTAGCCAATTTTCCAACCCGTTATATGAAATGATTTTCCAAAAGAAGAAACCATTACGCAACGGTCTAAAAGAAAATCTTTTGTATGTGCCGAAATATGTTTTTCTTCGAAAGTAATATATTCGTAAACTTCATCGGATAAAATGATAATGTTTGGATATTTCTCCAGAAGATTTTTTAATTGGACAAAATCATTTTCAGTTAAGATTTTTCCAGTCGGATTATGCGGATTATTGATAATCATCAATCTGGTTTTAGAAGAACATGCTTTTTCAACTCTATCCCAATTTGGAGTATAATCATCATTTAAAGCCACTCGAACTGGTTTTGCTTTGCAGAGTAAAACAGGAGATTCGTAAGAATCATAACTTGGATCAAGAATAATTACTTCGTCGTTTTCTTTTACTAAAGCTAGAATAGTTGTGAAAATTCCTTGTGTTGCTCCAGCTGTAACCAAAAGTTCTAAATCAGGATTAATCGTTCTGTTGTATGAATCCTGAGTCAGCTTTGCAATTTTATTCATCAACGGCGGATAACCTGCCATTGGAGTATATTGATGTACATTTTCCTTTGCTAATCTTGCAACTATATCTGTTAATCTTTCGTCAACAGGGAAATTTGGAAATCCCTGAGAAAGATTTATGGCATTGTATTCGGTTGCCATTTTTGACATTACCGTAAAAATGCTTGTGGTTATGTTAGGGAGTTTGCTCATAGTGAAGTTTGATTAGGGAAAACTTGCAGGCCAAATAGAAATTAAAGGTTTTGTTCCTGATGATTATCCACAGGTATTGATAAATAGTAAAGAGTTCTCACAAGTCTATGATTATTGGTTGCCGGAATCCATTTACGAGCTTTTTTTAGAACGCGAATTGCTTCGTTTCCTGTGCCGTGCCCAATATCTTTAATAACTTTTATATTGCTAAGATTCCCGTCTTTTTCAACTACAAAATTTACTTCAAGCATACCTTTTACATGTTCATCTTCTTCAGGGTAGAAGAAATTATTTTTGATGTATTTTTGAAATTTCTGTATTCCCCCTTCAAAATCAGGTTTTACATCAATTGAGTCAATAGCATATATTGTGGTGTCTTCTTTTATTTGAACTTCATTATCACTATCAGATATATTTGCTTCTGTGATAGATTCTTCAAAGTTGTTTTCTTTAACAATATTCTGTTCTGTTTTTTCTTCTTTTGAAGCTTTAGTTTCTGTGAAAAAATTACATTGTGTGAAACCAATCAAAATCAAAATTAGCATTAAAGTCTTTTTCATTCTCCTAAGATTAATTACATTTTATGAATAATAAAAATAGCAGGACGTTTATCAATGTCAATTTTTAATTTTTTCCAATCAGCAACTTTCAATGTTTTGATGAATTCTGTTGGCAAAGTAATATCCGCTGCAATACAAAGATGTGTCGCAGGACTTAAAATCTGTACAAGATCTTCAATCAGTTTATTATTTCTGTATGGAGTTTCAATAAATAGTTGCGATTGATTTTTATCATAAGATAATTTCTCAAAATGACGAATTGCCGATTTTTTCTCATCTTTATCAATTGGTAAATATCCGTTGAAAGTAAAACTCTGGCCGTTCATTCCTGAAGCCATCATAGCCAATAGGATAGAAGAAGGGCCAACTAAAGGCACAACCTGAATTCCTTTTTCATGTGCCAATTTTACAATTGCAGCACCTGGATCTGCAACGCCAGGACAGCCAGCTTCGCTCATTAATCCCATATTTGTTCCTTCCAACAAAGGTTTGATGAAATCATTGTGTTCGCTAGTTTCTGTTCTTTTGTTTAAAGTAAAAAGAACCAATTCAGACTGTTTTTTTTCTGGATAAACGGCTTTAATAGATTTTCTAGCAGTTTTATCATTTTCAACAATATAGTGGTCGATAACTTCTATCGTTCTTCTAACAGTTTGAGGTAAAACATCCATCGGATCGCTTTCGCCCATTGTAGTTGGAATTAGATATAATTTTCCGAAAGATTTCATGTGCTTTTGTTTAAAATTAAAAAATTCAATTATCTCTTTTTTAGAAACAATTGAATCGAATTAGGAGTGTTTTTTAAGAAGCTGATCTGCAATTAAATCAGTCACTTCGTCTAGCATTTTATAAACGTTTTCAAAACCATTGGCAGAACCATAGTACGGATCAGGAACATCTACATTTTCGTCTGGAAATAAGTCGTTTAAAATCAAACGGACTTTGTTTTTGTGTTCTGGAGTTTTGGCTAAATGAATAACATCGCGAAAATTCGAATTGTCCATTACATAGATATAATCAAACTCATCAAAATCAGAGACTTTTATTTGTCTTCCTTTTTGTGCGCTGATATTGATTCCGTATTTTTTGGCAACTTCAATAGAGCGTTTGTCAGGGCAATGTCCAACATGCCAAGAACCTGTTCCGGCAGAATCAACTAAAAATTTATCTTGAGGTAATTTAGAGGCTAAAATTCCTTCTGCTAAAGGTGATCTGCAGATATTCCCTAAACAAACCATTAAGATTTTTACAGGCATGGCGCGTATTAAAGCGTTAGTTTTTTATTGATGTCTTCAACAAACTTTTTGAATTGTTTGTCTGTAGAAACTAAGTTGTCGACTGTTTTACAAGCGTGAAGAACAGTTGCGTGATCGCGATCTCCAATTTGCGAACCAATATTAGCCAAAGAAGCTTTAGTGAATTTTTTAGCGAAGAACATGGCTAATTGTCTTGCTTGCACAACATGCCTCTTTCTAGTTTTAGATTGAAGTGTTTCAATGTCTAATTGGAAATAGTCTGAAACAATTTTTTGGATATAATCGATAGAGATTTCTCTCTTTACATTTTTAACAAATTTCTCTACAACACTTTTCGCCAGTTCAATTGTAACTTCTTTTTTGTTGAAAGAAGATTGAGCGATCAATGAAATAATAGCTCCTTCAAGTTCTCTTACGTTTGTTTTGATGTTGCGGGCAACGTATTCTAAAATATCTTCAGGCATTTCTACACCATCGCGGTATAAAATGTTTTTTAAGATTGAAATACGCGTTTCGTAATCTGGCTGATGCAATTCTGCAGACAATCCCCATTTAAAACGAGATAATAATCTTTGCTCGATATCCTGCATATCAACAGGAGCTTTATCAGAAGTTAAGATTACTTGTTTTCCGTTTTGGTGCAAATAGTTGAAAATGTGGAAAAACACATCTTGTGTTCCAGATTTTCCAGATAAGAATTGAACATCGTCAATAATCAAAACATCAATTAATTGGTAAAAGTGAATGAAATCATTACGATTATTCTTTTTTACAGAATCAATGTATTGCTGTGTGAAAATCTCAGCAGAAATATATAAAACCGTTTTTTCTGGATATTTATCTTTTACTTCTACACCTATAGCATGCGCTAAGTGTGTTTTTCCTAAACCAACCCCTCCAAAAATCAATAAAGGGTTAAATGAAGTTCCTCCTGGTTTGTTGGCAACTGCCATACCAGCAGAACGAGCCAATCTATTTGAATCTCCTTCTAAGAAATTGTCAAAACTGTAGTTCGGATTTAACTGAGACTCAATTTTTAAATTTCTGATTCCAGGAATTACAAAAGGATTTTTAAGTTCAGGATTTAAGTTTTTAAACGGAGCATCAACCTCTTGCGGTTTCATTGGCACTCTATTGGCACTTGGCAGCTGCTCGGTAAACGGCTGTTTATTGCCATAAGTGTTCTCCATTTTAATTTTATAGAGTAACTTTGCGTTTTTTCCCAGTTCTTTGGTAAGCGCAACTTTCAATAATTTTACGTAATGCTCTTCGAGCCATTCGTAGAAAAATTTACTTGGAACCTGAATGTATAATGCGTTATCGGTTAGCTCAACTGATTTGATTGGTTCGAACCAAGTTTTATATGCTTGGTCTTGAATATTATCCTTTATAAAGGACAAACAGTTTTCCCATACCGATTGAGCAGTTTTAGTCATAGATTCAGATAAATTTTTATTATTGTTATAAAGATTCTCCTAATAAAAATGGAGCAATTTTATTCCGTATTTCGGGATAACAAATATGTGAACAAATTTCTGTAAAAAAAAATATTTTGGTATCTAATTTTATAAAAAAAAGTTGTAAAGAGCCTTTTCAAATTCGAATTTTTTTAATATTTTATAAATGAAAAATCATCAGACTCAAGTACGAGTTCGTTACTCAGAAACTGACCAAATGGGAGTCGTTTATCACGGAAATTATGTGCCTTATTTTGAGATAGGACGCGTGGAATGGCTTAGAAATAAAGGGGTTTCGTATAAAAGCATGGAAGAAAGCGGAATTGGTCTTCCAATTGTCAACATGAATATCAACTACAAAAAATCGGCGCGATACGACGAACTTTTGACAATTCACACCACATTCAAAAGTCACTCATCTGTGAAGATCGAATTTGACTGCGCAATCTATAATGAGGCAAATGAGTTATTAACAACTGCGACGTTTATTTTAGTATTTGTTGCGTTAAAAACAGGTCGTCCAACAGCTCCTCCAGAATACATTTTAGACATATTTAAATCACTTGATGAAAAGTGTTAAAACTGCCTTCATTTTGATGTTAAATTATATAATTTTGATATCAATTTCGAACATTAAATCAAAAATGCTGAATACTGTTTCGGCATTTTTTTTTCTCGTTTTTGTCACAATTTTGCCAATTGGCAGTCCAGAAACTTCATCCATTTCCATTTCCTGAGATACGATTTCTAATTTCTTTTCTTTGATCACTCTCATGACTTTGTTCATGTTTTTATAATCAAAAGAAATTAAAAATTCGACGTCTATTGTTTTTTCTACAATTTCACAAACTTCTAAGGTCTGCTGCGCTGTAGTTCTATAAGCTGCAATTAAACCGCCAACACCCAATTTTACGCCTCCAAAAATACGAACGACTACTACAAGAACGTTAGTTACTCCAAAAGATTGT
>Ga0099824_1004077_pt1 | contig 21143 bp, 5 predicted proteins | sample SiratrowhiteBW_FD_76837 | JGI IMG/M metagenome (GOLD analysis project Ga0099824, IMG submission 76837) | Root nodule microbial communities of legume samples collected from California, USA - Siratro white BW | ecosystem: Host-associated > Plants > Roots > Nodule | place: USA: California... | reverse complement strand
ATATATATATATATATATATATATATATATATATATATATATATATATATATATATATATATATATAGTATATGTATATGTGTGTGTGTTTGAATTTTCTTAACAATTATTAAATTTTTTTAATTTAAGTGCTTAATTAGATTTATTAAAAATATTAAACTCCAGAAATGTCAAAAAAAGAGTTAACTTTGACGAAATTATTCTTACACTTAATTTTATGAAACGCATTCTATTTTAATTGTGAAACAATATTTGAATACTAATTTTTTGTTTTTAATATAATACTTTATAGTTGCCAGTTATGAATAACTAACATTTGTATTTAGTTCTTAGTTATATGTAACAATTAGTATATATGTCAATATGAGGATCTAGAAAGTATTCTAAACTTAAAATTTGAATAATTAGTTTTAATAAACTGATAGACAGTTGGTTATTCATTTTCGAGATAAGTGACTTCAACATGTTGATTTATAATGAAAACTTTAAGATTGTTTCAAACAGTCCGGGCTTTTAGGATCATTTGTCTTTGTAAACAACCATTCATTTGTCTTTAATACTTTATATTTATGATGAATAATTTAAAATGATGGTCTTTTTATGTTCATTAATGAAGGGGTTTGAGTCTTCCAATTCATTATGACATTTGGGAAGTGATTGTTGAAAAAAAATCGCCACATCATTTTACACATAATACTTTGAACTTTCTGTATTTAAACACTTCACCTTGCCGTTTTATTAAAACTTTATTTGAATTGGATAATAGATTTCACGTTTCACCTTTGCTTCATTATTTTAAGGTTTTGTTTGAGTAAGAAAATGAATTTGAGAAAATGAATTTGAGTTGAATTGAGACAAAAATGTGTAAACAATTAGTTTGTTTGGATTAAGAAAAAGATATGAAAAATGTAAAAAAAGTTTATGAAAGTTAGTGAATAATATAATAGGTGTGATTGATAAAATAATTTATTTTAATAGATTAAATTATAGTTAAAATTAATTTAAGATTAAATATAATTAATTTATTGGATATAATTGATAAATTATTATTATTTTAATTGATAAAATTATCAATTATTTAAAATTAAAATAAAAATTTAAAGTATTATTGTTAATAATAATATTATTTTATAAATTATTATTATAGCTTTAATTTTATTATTATTACTTTTATTATCATTTTACAATTTTATTATTTTTATTATAATTATTATTATCATGTGATCCTCTCCATCAAGATTTTCTCGTGTCGCATCGTTCCTAAATGTTCTCGAGGGTTGTTGTAAGTACTAGTTCATAGAATCTTCATCTAGCCTTTTCAATTACATGTCCAAAGTATACTAGTTATCAGTGTCGTGACCCTTGCTTGATGAAAATCACACCAAGCACTAATGTTGTTAATAAATTGCTAATAATTCTCACATGTTATAATTCTGTTATCCCATGTACTCCATATATAGAGTACTTTTCTTTCATCAAGAGAATAAGAAAGGAGATATATTTTCACTCTCATATCCTTTGTTCTTTATCATTCATTTCTTTATTTTCATACCATGTGGTTAATATGATATTTATGTTAGGTGTCCAATAGTCCTGTTGGTGGGAATGGGGAACCTCAGCTTCAAAGTCATTTGAGGATCCTTCAAGATCTTCTTATTTGACACAGTGAGATTGGGATGACGAATTCTGTCTTCTCGTGGGCCAAAATTCTTCATTATTGAGCTTGGAGGCTGCATATGGTACATATTATTTTTCACCCCTTCGGGATGTGGGGTGGGTCGTATGCTTTCTTGGCGCATCCCCTCTAAACTTTGTTTCTGGATATGGGGGCCGCTCCTCTGTTCTCTTCTGTTTCATCACTTCCTCTGCTTCCATGTGGGTGGTTGCCCTTCGGCGAACTTCAGTCACAGTCTCAGGTTTCTCTCGAAGTAAGATTCACTAAAGGGATTAGCTCATAGTCCCTTTACGAAAGCTTGGCCGCTCCTCTGTTCTCTTGTGTTTCATCACTTCCTCTGCTTCCATGTGGGTGGTTGCCCTTCGGCGAACTTCAGTCACAGTCTCAGGTTTCTCCCGAAGTAAGATTCACTAAAGGGATTAGCTCATAGTCCCTTTATGAAAGCTTCAATGAAAATTTCCTTGCTGGTGAATCTATTTTAATCATGACCCCACAAAATCGGTTGAGTAAGTCTCGAAGCGATTCTCCTCTTTTTGTCGTATATCAAATAGATCCGCCCATTTTCGGGGCTTAATATGATTAGCTAAAAATTGTTGGAGAAAAAGTCGAGAGAAGGTTTGAAACAAGTCTATTGTACCATCTGGGATGTGGCTAAACCACTGTAATTCCATTCCCGTGAGACTTCCCACGAACATTTTGCAACGGATGGTGTCAAAGCCTCCCAAGATTAACATTTGGGCTACAAAGGCCTTAAGGTGTGCTTCGGGATCACCTGTTCCCAAGTAGGGAGCTATCTTTGGACAATGAAATGCAGTGGAACTTGTTTTTCCATAATTTTCCTCGTGAACGGTTGGGATCAACGTTCACTCTCAAGATCCGCATAGGTCCTAAATCACGAAGAGTGTGTCGCCCTCTCAACATTTCTTGGAGTTATTGATTAGCCTTCTGTAGTTCTTCAAAGGCTTTTATGGCTTCCTCCATCTGATATCGGGCTTCATCCGCTTCTTCCCTCAAACGCTCTTGCTCTAGGCATGCTTCTTCTCTAAGGCGCTCTTGCTCAATGTGTGCTTTCTCTCTAAGGCGCTCTTGCTCAATGCGTGCTTCCTCTCTGTCTCTCTCTCAGTCTTTCGCTTGCTTTATGAGGTCTTCATTGATCCATTACAGTTCAGACAGGATTTGTTGAAGAGTTGGTGAGTCACTGCTTCCTCCGGTGAGTGTAGGCTGCCTATTGTTTCTCATTTTTTTGAGGATTTTCCACAGGTTTCTCACGAAGTATTTCACTCAGAGTGGGAGTAGGAATAGTTTACCTGTCCCACAATAGGCGTCAATTTATTCTAGTCGTTGAGTTTTTTTATTCCTTTTGACTAGTCCAAACAGATGATGCCTTTTCCATACCTCCAGTACCTCAGGCGTCAATTTATTCTAGTCGTTGAGTTTTTTGATTGTTCTTGACTAGTTCAAATAAATAATGTCTTTTCCATACCTTCAGTACCTAATGATCCAGTATCAAATCCTTAACAAATTAACAGAAATATCTATAGTTAAATATAGTTATCGAGAATGACAATTTATGTGGATGGTGATTTTTAACAATTAAATTAGACTCTTGGGACTTTCGAAAAGGATACAATTCTTTAATCATATCTCAATTACTTTTTACATTTCTATAATTTTATTTTGGATCTAAATTATATTTCTTTACCCATACAGATCAACCTTCTTTCTTTGAATACTACGTTGAAGGACAGTTAACTAACAAATCTAGTTAATATCTGTCAATATTTAACTTTAGTAGAAGTGATAACGTCAAGAAGCAGAGTGCTAAATTATATTTCATTTGGATACTGATGAGTTCTCCAGAGCTGCACATCATAATCCAATGACTGATCTGGCAAGTCAGTGGTGACAGAGTCTGAAGGTACCAGTGAATATAAATATCCAGACGAAGAGTGCCTCTTCATATTATTCGGACGCTTCCAGTGTACATGGGTACCCTGGTAATGCATCTCAACAATTTCCCCTTCTATGGTTCTTTCAACTTTTTTCTTCACATAACAATTGGGGTATGTGCATTTATAGTAACTTACTTGATTTTCATTCCCTTTCTCTACTTTATCTTCATATTTTCTCCAGTTGTATCCATCATCGCCTACCATTCTTAACAACGGAATTTGTTGGAGGCCAATGTTCCTATCATTAGATTGGTAGTCATTCCTGTTGATATCTGCAGTATCAAGCTCTATGGTTATATGGTCTTCCACCGGTACTGTTCCAATCTGTGACTGAGAGTCTTTAGAACGAAGAATCATGAAACAATAGCAGAAGATGGCTGCAACAATAAAGAGCATCAAATTGATCTCCATAAGCTGAACAGTGAGACATCCGAGGAAGAAATTGAGGAGATCTGCTCCAAACCCTAGGTCAATCTGCCTTGAAAGACACAGAGACATTAAAGCAAAGGCTCCACACGAAATCAAACTTAGTCCGTCTGGTTTTCCATTCGCAGATTTATCAGACACAAAAGAGTAGAAAGAAGTGAGCAACAAAACGAGAACACCCACGTGAACTTTCAGCGAGAAACACCTGGAACGTTTCCATTTCTTCATAAATAACATGACGCTGCCGATAGAGAAACTTACCATGGTGTAAAGGATGATCTTCAACAAGTTCCACTCGCCAAATAGATGGTTGAAAGAGGAACTCAACGCATAACAGATAAGTCCAACTACACTGGACATAAATCCCACAACTCTGCATAGCCTTTTCTGTTTTAGGGGATTGAAATTTCGGACAGACATAAGTTGATTTCTGTAGGTTCAGAGCTTAGGGTTTGGTTGTAGAGCTTGAGAAGTTCAAAGAGGCAGGGAAGGATCTGAGATGCAGCAAAACTGAAATTGGTACATTGTCAAGAGAGTTGGTAGAGTCAATGGTAGGAAGAGTTGGGAAAGGTTGAAAGTTGTGACTTCTATTGTGCTGAATTTGTTTCCAGTGGCTTCTCAAAGCCCTTAAAACAAATTAAAAAAATAAATATTTTAAAAATTAATAAAATAATTAAAATTATGATATTTATATTTTAAATTTATTTTTTGAATTTTTTATATAAAATTATCTATTAAATTATTATAATTAATTTTTTAAAATATTTTTTTATAGATAATAAAGTTAATAGGTTTGATTGTTAGATAAGTTATTATTACTTTTAAGTTTTAAAAAACTCTTTCCATCTGAAATAATGTATGTTGAAATAATATATGTTGGAATTGTTAATATTATATATGTTATAAATGTATTTAGGAAAATAATTTACTTTTTATATAATTAAAAATGTGGTATATCATTTTTTAATTTTATAATTTTCTTTAAGATATTTAATTTTAAAAATAAATATAAGTCATCAAGATTTAATAAATTATCATATTTTAAATATTTTCAAAGTTTAAGTATTTTTTTTTTAAATCAGAGAATATGGATACCAAATTGAGAGACATCCAAAGTATAAATACTCTAAATATTTTTCTGTATCATATTACATTCAATGACAGATTCAAGATTTTCTACTTATAAGTCTCTCAATAAACCAAGTCTTTTTCTTCATTCAAAGAACACTTATATGTATTTTCTAATTTACCTTTTTTGTATTTTTATAAATTTATCCATAATTCCTTTTTTATAATTTTAACAAAAAGTTACTCTTCTCTTAATTTTTTGAAATTTTAAATAATCTGATTCATATCTTTTAGTTAACATATTTGTATATTTTATATAAAATTTAAAATTAATATATATATATATATATATATATAATACTGAATATAATTTATAAGTATATAAAATATGACTAAGTTAAATAAAAATAAATTTTGATTGTCAAAACAATAAATTGTATAATCTTAACTTAAAGTCTCATTTTATCTTTTATTAAACATTTAAGTTTTGAAATTAATTAAATAATAATAAAAAATAAAATAATTTTAAAATAATCTGGTATTAATTTATACATTATAATGATAAAAAAATTAAAACTATTATTTATTAAATAATATTTATATTTACAATATCAACATAAATTTAAAATTATTAAATAATATTTATAATATTCATAAAAATTTAAAATTAGTTAAAATATTTTATGTTTTTAATTAAACTATTTTTAATATAATTTTAAAATTAAATATTTTTTAATATTATAATAATATATTAGTATTTTTTTTAGGTTACTGATACCGTGAAACTTAAAGCGGTAACGACCAAAAATATAAAAGGACTGAAATGCACGGAAAATCTAGATTTTAATAAATAAAATAGTAATTTACTGTGAAAATTGAGAAAAGGAAGAACGAAAATTCTTTCTTTACAAAAAGCAAAGATATACGCAAAAAAGTATACCATACATAATAAAATAATAATAAATTTAATAAAATTATAAAATAATAATAAAATAAGATAATTATTAATAATATTAATATTTAAAAGACTGAAAATATTAAAATATTAAAAATAAAAATTATAATAATAAAAATTATAAAATCATAAATAATAATTATAATAATGAAAATAATAAAATTATATTAAAATATTTTAATTATATTTTATTTTAATTATAATAATAAATTTACAATTTTACAATTTATATATTAAAAATATAAAATTATTTATTATATTTATCATATATTTTGTTTTTCCTCAAATTATCAAATTTTTTCTTAACTTAAATAATCTAATTTTTCAATATTTTTATCTCAAATTCAAATAAACTAACACAGTTTAAATCACACGACATATTTGCTACGCTGATTAAGTAAAAAAACAATTTAAAAAAAATGAAACATAAAATAAATAATAATAAAAATAATAATTTAGGTGAAATTTAATTAAGAATGATAAAATATAAATAGAGTTAACTTCTACAGATATGTATGGAAGAATATTTGTTCTTAGGAAGTAGAACAATTTGATAAGAGAAAATGCAGTACAATGGTTGAAGTGAGGAGAGTATACATAATAAAATAGTGCAAAAGGAACTGTGGAAGTCTTTGCCGCAATTTTCAACCATGCACATATCATGCAAGACCTCTTATATACCGCATATGTTAATTATATTTTATATTATTTTTTGAAAAGTGCACTAAGAAAGACAAGATAATATTATCTTATTTTTCACCAAATATTAAATACAAAAGATTTTGGGACACCCTCTCTTGGTAGAAATATATCCTATTATTACATTAATTAATTTATTAGCATAAGCCAACAATAATGATCTTATTCTTTATTTAATATATTTCACCTAAATCTAACCATAATAATAATTTTAAAAAATTAAATATAATGCTTTTATTTATTTTTAAATAATTTAATTCTGATATCTTATCAGTTTAAAAATCTATATACTATTTAGATAAAAAAATCTAAATAAATTGTTTAAAACAGTTATTAGAAAAATTAATATTTTAATTAAAAATATTTATAGTTTAATTTACATATCGTAATCACTAAAAAGTTCAATATATTGGATTATTATTTTATCTCTAAATAGGGTGATAATATTATTAACATAAAAAAGTTTATTCATGACAACACTTCCAAAAAAGTTTTAGCATTGCTACTCTGAAAAGAACATATAAAAAAACTTATATAGTAGAAAAATTATACACATCAAACACTCTAACACACTTTCAGATTATTTTAATTTTATTTCTTTTTTTATTGATAAACATAGGATGATCAAATGAAAAGAACATATAAAAAAACTTATAATAGAAAAATTATACACATCAAACACTCTAACACACCTTCAGTTTAATTTTATTTCTTTTTCTTTCATTGATAAACATAGGATAATCAAGTGTTTATACCAGTTCTAATGAAATGCAACAAAAATTCTATATTATGAAGTGTGCTAAATTGAAGTTGTTTATTATGAGTAGATAAGTATTGTCATTTTCAAATTATGAACATCTATAATGAAAAATAACAAAAATTTTGTATTGTGAAGTGTGCCAAATTGAAGTTGTTTATTATGAGTAAGTAAGTATTGTCATTTTTAAATTGTGAAAATCTATAATGAAATACAACAAAAATTATGTATTGTGAAGTGTGATAAATTAAAGTTGTTTATTATGAGTAGGTATGTATTGTCATTTTCAAATTGTGAAAATCTAGAATGAAATGATGGTGTATTAATAAATTTTGTAACTCTTGAAGAGGGTGCTGCTAATTATTTTTTATAGAAAAGTCAAACTTTAAATAGTGTGATAATGATACAAATGTTATCTCGGACAACAAGTTCTAAAATATTCTATAAATATGTTATTCTATTGAAAAAGCTATTGCTTAATTAAAGAAAAATAATATACTTTTAAAATGTTTATTCCATAATAGTAAGAAATTAATATCATAATATATTATACACCTAAATATTTTTTTTGAATAATTATTCCTTTCCAGAAATATCAGTTTTAGAATTTTGAAATACTCTTAACAAAATTATTCCTTTCTTAGATTAGTTTCTATCTCCTCAACCACAAAGTTTACATGAATGTGTAAGTATAATTGATACTGAAATAATAAATCATGGACAAATCTTATTTGATGTTCTATATAAAATTTTGATTGTTTTGAAAATTATATTAGAATTATCTTTACATTATTTTTTCAATTTTTTTTTATATATATATATTAAAGTATTATTTTGTAGTGTACGAAGTACATGTGACTAGATTTTCACTTATGATTTTTGTATTATTTTGTAATTTGTACGTACATCTAAAATAAAAGCATTGAAAAATTATAAATAAATTAAACTATATACATTTATATTTTTTTATCTAATGATTTTCTTATTATTTAACTTTACAATTTAACCATAACAAACTAACTTAACATACCTTAATGATGACCTCAAACTTATCAAGTAAATAATCTTGGTAAGCATCAATGGTGATGAAAGTCACTCTTCTGGTGTGGAAGTCATGAAAATTCAAAACGAAATCATTACTACCAACAGAAATCAGAACAAGTGCATCTTGAAGTGTGTGCATGGTTTGATCTTCTCCTATTTGCTTCAGCTTAATGGTGTAAGATCTGAAATATTCGATTTGTTGCTCCAGAGATGCACTTAATTCATCAAGACCACTTTGTCCCAAAGCAAAAGAAACTCCTGTCACAAGTTCTTCCTCGCTGAGGTTAGGATCTAGAAAAGGAGGGACAATGTCTTTCATATTCAAGACAAGACAGAGGCAAGAAAATCAGAAACCAATCTTCCATTACTAAATCTCCCTGTACTACATGTCCAGGAAAATCTATGTCATAAAGGAAAATAACTATCCTTAAAAATTGTTAGTAGGTAATTGTTGTTACCAGGATCAATCATGGAATCTCCAAAAATAAGTAATGATAAAAATTTTGAAGACTCAACAGCATCAGCAACACTAATGTAAACATACATTAACATGATATGACACATTGTAGATGCTAATTTCAAGTGATATCTCTTATTTTCTAGGGGTAGAGTGATATTTTCACATATAGAATCTTAAGCTTTATAGTAAAAAAAATAATTGTGCAAATAAATGTCTACAACTGTATTTTCAGAGAAAAAAATGTATACAGGTTTCATGACACCACTTCTACAAAATTAAACTGTTCATAAGGTGATATAATTAAATATGAAATTAAAATTTTGATAAAAAATAAAAAATATATTACAACATCGTCCGCAAGATAAATATCAGATGCTTTCGTTTAATGAAGAATGTAAAAAAACATGTTGAGTGGTTAGTGATTACAGCGTATACTCCTTATATGTATTGATCAGTGATCACTAATTCAGAACTCTCACTGTTATCTTCATATATTAGATAAATATAATTTCCAAGTATATTTACAATAAATATAAGAACATTATATAAATATAAAATGGACTTAACTAATAAGTATTGAATAATTAAGTATTAAATAATAACTTTCTATAAGATCAAGTTAATTAATTTAATAATAAATTAAAATTATATATATGAAAATTCATCCCATAATAATTATTCTTTTTTAGAGACAGCATGTTATTAGTGTCTATTACTGAAACACATACCACTAAGGAAAGACAATTAAGAAGAAGAAAGTCACAGATATTGGTGTGACCTATTACACAAAAAGATAGTTGTTAATTATAAAAACTATTCTTAAATTAATAAATTTTTATTTTGTTAAATTTTACAATAAATTTTTCTCACATTAGTTTCTACTACTTCAACAACAAAAAGTTATACTAAGTGTGTCAAGTACAATTGATACCGAATAAATGAATAAAGAATTTAATTTTAGGTCAACTGATTAGAAGAATGAATAGAAAGTGAAGAATGTTATTGAATAAAATTGATTATATTAAATAATAATTTAGGCATCAGGAATAGAAATTTCTATACAAAATATTTAATTTATAACATGTCAACAGTGTCACCTTCTTTTTCTCCTTCTTTTAAATAACTAACTACATAAATCTTAAAATTTATTACTTTCTTACTTTATTTCATTTTTATTTGTCAAACAATATAGTTATCGTACAAAAATATATCATACAAATAAACAATTTTAAATTTTTTATTTTTAAAAAAAAACAAAAAATAAATACATACACAAAATTGCAGAAATTTAATTGTGCTTATTTATAATAATAACAATAATAATAATTTAGGTCAAATTTAATTAAGAATATGAAAAAGTAAATAACTTAACTTCTACAAATCAGTACAACATAGGAATAATACTTGTTCTTATGAAGTAGAACAATTTCATAGAAACGATGCAGTGGGGAGAGTATACCTCATAAAAATAGTGCAAACATGTATGAAGATGATAACATGGACCATGGATGTCTTTGCTGTAATTTTCAACCATACCAGACATGTCATGGTCATGCAAGATCTCTTATATACATATGTTAATCATATTTTATATTATTTTTGAAAAGTGCACCAGGAAAGAGAAGATAATGTTATCTTATTTTCACCAAATATTAAATACAGAAACTTTTGTGACACCCTCTCTTGGTAGAAAGATATTCTATTATTACATTAATTAATTTATTAGCATAAGCCAACAATAGAGATCTTATTCTTTATTTAATATATTTCACCTAAATCTGACCATAATAGATAAATAATTTTTAAAATATTAAAGATAATGTCGTTATTCATTTTTAAATAATTCAATTATGATTGTTATTAGTTTAAAAGTCTATATATGCTATTTATATAAAAAAATCATCTAAATAAATTGTTTAAAACCGTTATTAGAAAATTTAATATTTTAATTGCAAATATTTATAGTTTAATTTACATATTGTAATCACTAAAAGTTCAATATATTGATTTATTAGTTTATCTATAAATAGAGTAATAATATTGTTAACATTAGTTTATCCATGATGTTATTGGACACTTCCAAAAAGTTTCAACTTTGTAATAGTAACTGCCATTCCGAAAAGAACATATAAAACCAACTTATAGTAGAAAAATAATACACTCTCATCTACTTTAATTTTATTTCTTTATCTTTCATTCTTATATTATGTGATAAACATATGTGATCGAAGTGTTTATGCCAGTTCTAATAAAATAGAATAACAAAATCTGTGTACTGTGAAGTGTGCCTAAATTGAAATTTTTATTATGAATAGGTAGGTATTATCATTTTCAAATTGTGTAAATCTAGAATGAAATGATTGTGTGTATTAATAAATTTTGTAAGTATTGTCATTTTCAAATTGTGTAAATCTAGAATGAAATGATTGTGTGTATTAATAAATTTGTAAGTCCTGAACAGAGTGCCACTGATTGTCTTTTATAGAAAAATGCAAGCTTTGAATGGTGTGACGATGGTGCAAATTTTAGTTCTTACAAAAAGAAAATTGTCCTAAAATACCCTTTAAATATATTATTATATCCAATAATCTATTACTTATTTCAAGAAAAATAATATACTTTTAAAATGTTTATTCCATAACAATAAGAAATTAGTATCATAGTAATATACACCTAAATAGTTTTTGGAATGGAATACTCTTAACAAAATGTATTTTGCATAATAATTATATCATAACTAAAATAATATAAATAAATATCATCTGAAGAAAAAAAAAAACAAATACTAATATAAAAACTCTTTATATTCTTTTAATTATTTAAATGTTTCTAATAAAATTGTTGAATTATCATCAAATCATTTTTCTTTCTTTTTTTAATCTCAACTGATAAACAATAATTAATTCTATTTCTTTTATATAAGATATGGAGGTTTTGTTTTAGTTTAAATATGAATTGAAGAGAAAAAAACAAGATAGATATGAAATGAAAATGAGTAAAAAATGGTATTGTTTAAATTAAATGAAAGATGATGAAGAAAAAAAATGATTATAAAATCGTGTGAACAATATAATGGGTTTAATTGATCAATTATATATTTTTAATTAATAAAATTTTAAAATTATAATTTTATCTTTATAATTGTAAATAATTTAAAATAAGTAATCTAATATATGAGTTATGACTATTAATTTTTTTCTTAAAAATTTATGATTGATAAGGGAGTATGAAATTTGAGGAAATGATAATAAATTTGAAGTAAACTTAATGATTAAAGCACTGAATAAGAAGAATCTAATGATTACAAAAATTTGAAAACAATAAAAAAAAAGTGTAATAATTAGAAGGACATGAAAACAACATAAGGAAATTGAAATTCATTAAATAAAATTAAAATTAAAACCTTTTATCTATATTATTATATAAAAGGATGTGATTTTGTATAATTATTTTGTACGCTTATAATTAGATAATTTTATTTTTATTAAATTAAAATAATTTTATTCTTTGATAATGGTATAATTAAAATAGTCCATCTTATATTGAGAAATGCATAAATGTGGATACAAAAGTTTCAAATGGTTTTCTAAGTATTAATAAAATTTATTCAAACTTTCTTAAAAAGTATGTAAGTAATTATTATTTTGAAAACATAAATGAAGATTAACTGTTCCATAATATATACAAATTTCTAATATTTTTTCTTAGGTGGAATAACTCATAGTTAATGGTCTTGAATATGTAAACGAAAATAAAAGAGAATTTAACAAATAAAAAATAACTAGCCAAGAGTTTAAACAAACATCTCATGTATTACACAATAAAAAACAATTAAATAAGCCAAGTACACAATATAGTCTTACAAGTATAACATAATGAAACTAAAAGTTTCTATGAAAACAAAGACAACACTTAAATATAAGAAGAAAATTGCCATACTTCTCACTGCTATGGGAAGAATAAAGGCAAAACTTCTCTTATAAAATAGTCTGCAAGATAACTGTAAGCTGCTTCTGTTAAATGAACACTGTCCCAGAAAACATACTCTGAGTGATTACTGCATAAAGGTGTAAATGCATTACATGTCTCAACCACTTCAAAGTCACCGGATCCACAGCATCCTCTGTTGGTTACTTTCATACCTATTTAATAAAATTCCTCACATATATTACATACTAACTTTCTATAAAATGAAGTTAATAATTTAACAATGAAAACAATGTTTATTGTCAAAAACTTACCATGATCTTGAGGATTTGTAAAAAGTTTGAGAAGAGGATGATACAAATCCACATATATAATCTTGCTTTCAGGAAGTAAATATTGTAACTGGATAAGTCTCTGTGTCAATTTTCTATTATATTTCTCGCTGTCAGCATTTTCATTCATCAAACATTGCCTATCAAATTTTAACTTTAAGGTCATTTGAAGAGGCAAACAACCAAGAGGAGGAAGTCCGGCCACACCAATATTCCTACATCCTTGATCATATAGTTCCTACAATATCAAAAAAAAAAATTATTAATTATTATTTTGTATTATAAGTGACTAGATTTCACTTATGTTTTTTATATTATTTTGTAAATTGTACGTAGTACGTCTAAAATAAAAAGCATAGAAAAATTTATATATTTTTTATGATTTTCTTATTATATATTTAACTTTACAATTTAACCATAATAAACTAACTTAACATACCTTAATGATGACCTCAAACTTATCAAGTAAATAATCTTGGTAAGCATCAATGGTGATGAATGACACTCTTCTGGTGTGGAAGTCATGAAAATTCAAAATGAAATCATTACCACCAACAGAAATCAGAACAAGAGCGTCTTGAAGTGTGTGCATGGCTTGATCTTCTCCTACAATTTGCTTCAGCTTCATGGTGTAAGATCTGAAATATTGGATTTGCTGCTCCATTGTTAAAACATTTGTCAGAGACGCAGTTAATTCATCAAGACCAGTTTGTCCGGAAGCAAAAGAAACTCCTGTCAGAAGTTCTTTCTCACTTAGATTTGGATCGAGAAAAGGAGGGACAGTGTCTTTGATATTCAAGGCAGAGACAAGAAAATCAGAAACCAATTTTCCATTACTGAATCTCCCTGTGGCTATATGTCCAGGAAAATCTATGCCATAAGGAAAATAATTAGCCTTAGAAATAGTATGCAGGTAATTGTTGTTACCAGGATCAACTGTAGAATCTCCGAAAACAAGTAAGGATGAGAATTTTGAAGACTCAACAGCATCAACAACACTAATGCAAACACACATTAGCACGAGAAGATACATTGTAGAAGACATTCTGCTATTTTCAAGTGATACCTCTCACTGTGATATCTTCTCACATGAAATCTAAAGCTTTATAATAAAAAGAAGTAATTGCAAATAAATGTCTACAACTGTATTTTCAGAGAAGGAAATGCCTACAGGTTTCGTGGCACCATGTTTCTGTAAAGGAAAACTGTTCAAAAAAATATATTGTTTTAATGATTACAGCTTATATGCCTTGCATGTCGAAGTCACTGGATTCACACTAAAACAACATACTTGGTTTCTACTATTTTAACCATAACAAAAAGTTCTAATAATTGTGTTAAGTACAATTGATACCAAATTAATGAATGAAGGGAAATTTAATTTGATGTCAACTGATTAGAAGAATGAATCAAGGTGAGGAATGTCATTGATAAAATTTATTATATTAAATAATTATGTACGTACAAAAAATAATATAATTTTTTAAGTGTTATTTAAAAAAATGTTGTCTAAAAAATAAATGAGATAGAAATTCTTAAATAAAATCTTTAATTTATAACAAGTCGAAAGTGTCACCTACTTTTTCTCATTCTTCTTAAATAACAACGACATAAATCTTACAATCATATTGTATTTCTTTTTTATTTGTAAAATAATATAATATAATTATCGTACAAAATTACATAAAAGTATATTTTAGTCTGACAAATAAAAGATTGTTATTACCCGGATCAATAGTAGAATATCCAAAAACAAGTTAATGATGAAAATTTTGAAGACTGAACAGAATCAACAATGCTAATGCAAACATACATTACACGTTGCTTATGACATTTTCAAGTGATACCTCTTATTTTTTGGGATAGAGTGATATCTTTATATTTGGAATCCTAAGCTTTATAATAAAAAAATAGATGTGCTAATAAATTTCTACAACTATATTTGAGAAGAAAATATATCTAGGTTTCTGGCACTACCTCCTACAAAGTTAGATTGTTCAAAATGAATATAAATAAATATAAAATTAAATTTTGATGAAAAATAAATAATGTATTACATCATTGTTGGCAAAATAAATATTAGATGTTTTTGTTAAATGAAGAACTGTCCCAAAAACATATTTTGAGTGATGATAGGATATATGCGTTACCTGTGTTGAAGTCACTAGGTTCATATATATATATATATGATAAATTTTTAAGTATACCTTTTATTTTATAGAGATAGAGTGATATCTTCTCATATATAGTCATAGATCTTATTTTATATATCTTTTCATATAGAATCCTAAACTTTATGATAAAAAAGAAGTATTGTGTTAATAAATGTCTACAACTATATTGTATTGTCAAATAAAAAATATATGCATAGATTTGGTGGCACCATTAAACTGTTTATAAGGTGGTGTAAATTAAATTAAAATTGTTTGAGGAAAAATAAGTAAAGTATTGCAACATTATGAAAATATTAGATGCTTCTATTAAATGAAAACTGTCTCAAGAAGCATACTTTGTGATTACAGCTTATATTCAAACACTTCAAAATCACTAAATACACTATACCTACTCTTTGTTACCTATATATATATTAGATAATTTTCAAGTATAGTTCCAATAAATATAAAATGAAGTTAATTAATAAGTATTGAAAGTTTTTTTTAGACAAATTAGTCTCTATTGATAAAGAGGCAGACAATTAAGGATAAACAATTAAGAAGAAAAAATCTAACCACACAAATATTTATAATTCTTATAATATCGTACAAAATGATAATTGTTAATTATAAGGATTATTTTTAAATTAATAAATTTTACAATAAAAACTTTATTTTTCTCAAATTAATTTGATATCAGCAGATTAGAAGAATAAATCCAAAGTGAAGTATGCCATTAATAAAATTTATTATATTAAATCACCCATAAAAAATAATATAATTTTTTTAGTTTTATCTAGAAAGATATTGTCTAAATAATAAGTGGGACACAAATTTTTAGATAGAATCTTTAATTTATAACAGTGTCACTTTCTTTTTCTCCTTCTTTTACATAATAACTACATAAATCTTACAATTTACTATTTTTGTGAAATAATAGAGTTATGGTACAAAATTATATAAAAGTATATATTTCTGTCCGACAAATAAATAATTCCAATTTTTTTTAAAGACCAAAATAAATACATCCACAAAATTGCACAAATTTGTTTGTGTTTATTTTATTATTGTTATTAAAGTTAATAAAGATAAAGTGAAAAAAAAAAGTGGAATGGTTTATTTGAAGAAAAATATTCGTATACTTGCTAGTTTGATGGTTATTTTAAATATGTTTAGAAAATAAGGATTAATTTATTTTGAGTAAATATAAAAATTATAATTATTAATATATTATTTTTAATTTTTTTAATCTAATTATTTTATAAATGGAAGCGTTCTTAACTATTATATTACAAAGAATAGAAGATATAAAAATATAAAAACATGGAAAACTTGGCTTTGGGATAAATTTTATTACTTTCTTAAAATATTCTAATATTTTATAATCTTATAACCAAGTTAAATAATCTGAAAAATTACGAAACATTTAAATAGATTATTATTTTACAAATCTAAAATTACATCTAAAAACATTCTACAGGAGAGCTATAACAATAAATATTTATAAGATTCATACCATAAATTAGTCTTAGGAATAGTTAGCCGGTAATTGTTGTCACAAAGATCAATAACACTAGTGGAAACATACATTGTAGATAACATTATGCTATTTTCAAGTGATGCTCTTATTCTCCTATTTTCTAGAGGGGAAGTGATATCCTAAACTTTATAATAGAAAGAATGAATATATTAATAAATTTCTAAAACTATATTGTCAGAAAAAGGGAATATGTCTAGGTTTCCTGAAATTAAAATTATTTGATAAGAAATAAATATTGTATTACAACATTGTCCACAAGATAAATGATAAATATCTGTTCATAAGGTGATATAATTAAATATGAAATTAAAACTATTTGATGTGAAATAAACAATGTATTACAAATATTGTCACTGAATTCACATACTCTCTCTTTATTACCTTCATATATATTAGATAAATTTTCATTTACACTAAATATAAAAACATTATATAATATAAAATGGAGTTAATTAATAACTATTGCATAATAACTTTCTATATGAAGTTAATTAATTTAATAATAAATTTTCATAAAAAGTAAATATAAAATAAATTCAATACATGAGGTATATACAATATTGATTTCATGACAACACATCAATATTGTATATACCTCATGTATTGAATTTATTTTATATTATTTTTTTAATATTTGTATATTTATAAGATTATTTAGTGATTAATTTATATATATTTAGATTATCTATAATATTATTTGAATAAATGTGGTATTAAAGTTGTACGTTATAATTTTTTTAATAAACTTCAATGTTTGCTATAAATCTGAAAAATATATGGTGTCGAACAATATAATCTGAAAAAAATTTCAAGTGATACCTCTTATCTTTTAGGGATAGAGTGATATATTTACATATAGAATCCTAAGCTCTATAATAGAAAGATGTACTAATAAATTTCTATAAGTATATTACCAAAAGAGGGAATATATCTAGGTTTCTGGCACAACCTCATACAAAATTAAACGTAATTAATAAAATTAATATTATTTATAAGAAGTGAATAATGTATTAAAACATTGCTGGTAAGATAAATATTAGATACCTCTGTTTAATGAAAACTGCTTAATGAAAACTGTTCCAAAAAGCATACTTCCACTGAGTACAGAATATATGCATTATATGTTTTTAACGCTTCAAAGTCACTAATGTTTCTAACACTTCAAAATCACTAATTCATTACACTCTATTTGTTATATTTATATATATTAGATAAAACATATTATTTAAAACGGAGTTAATTAACAAATATTGCATAATAACTTTCTATAAGATTAAATTAATTAATTTAATAATACCTCATGTATTGAATTTATTTTATATTATTTTTTTAATATTTATATATTTATAAAATTATTTAGTGATTAGTTTGTATATAAATGTGGTAATGATAATATTATAGTTAGATTATCTAAAACATTATTTGAATAATAATATTAAAATTGCATACGTTATTTCTCTATTTTATTTGAAAAAAAAAATATGGTATAACATTTGTGATTAGATGTTATGCTTGAAGAACACCTATTCTATCATTAAAATATCATATTTTTGGAAGATTTATTTTGTAATAAATATAATCTTAGAAGACGTTGCAAATATGAATTTTGTTTAATACTATTTTAGTTTTAAAATAAAAATATCATGGTTTTAAAATGTTTATTTCACAATACATTGAAAAAATTATTACTTAACTTACAAATAAATAGTTTATGAAATAATGTATATTCCTTAATCAAAATATCATATTTTAATGCTTATTTGTAATACATCAAAATCTAATTTCTAAAGATATATCTTGGAATACTACCATAAAAAAAATGTTGTGTTTATACATGACAAAAAATATATGGTATATATAAATTCAATTATTCATATCATCCAATAACAAATACTAAGTGTGGAGATCTATAATTTTTTTATCATACTGTTAGGATAAATTATTCAATCAAAAAGTATAAAATTATTTTTATAAGAAAAAAAATTATAATTGATTTATGCTATTTATCCTTCTTTAAAAGAAAATGTTAAAATAATAATTAGTTAAAAGAATAATTTTTTTTCTTAAAAAGTAGTTTTCTCTTTTAAAAAATAAAAATCAAATAAATTTGGTCTCCAAACTCACACCTGATATATAAATATAATGTTGTTATGGTTCAATTAGAAGTTTTATATAGTTTAGAGTTTGATGCAAAATTGACTTAAAGTTTTAAGTCTAACTTAACCTTATAAAAGTAGTTTGGAATGTGTGAATTTGTACCTACTTATAAATTATTGAAAGATCTTATCTTCACCACCTTCTTTCACGTTAAAACTTTCCAATTCATGCTTGAGACTATATATTTAAAAGTGGTATGATAGTGGTCTAATAGCAAGTGACACAATAGGCTCAACATTCTTGGTAAGATAGGTTCTGATATCATCTTAATAAGTAAATTTTAAATTTAACTCATCCTTATAAAAACAACTTGTAAGATAAAATTTACGTCAACTCATAAACTATTGAAAAATTTTATTTCTAATAAATATATAATATCCAACACCATTTTTATTTGTTACTTACCTAGATCCTCCTCTGATTGAGATCATTCTAGAGATAACAAATAGTTTTACAAATATTTTTTTATTTTATGGTTGTCGATGTCATATGGTAATCTAAAATTTTTCTATTAACCATTTTGACAAACTACTATTTATACCCACATATATATTATAATATCACTATATATAATCTACATCATTATATTTATGAGATAATGAGACAATTTGTTTCTTGTCTCCTAATTTTGTTTTGATAATTGAAGACTAAAACATAAATAGATAACAAAACTATTTATTTAATATTAAAATAACTATTTTAATATTCAAAGTTTTGTTCTAAGAAGAATTGTGCATGTTGTTTTAAAGTAATACATTGTTGTTAAATATAGATGAGTGGATTCGATCGGTTCAAAAACGATAGAATTCATAGTCAATTTGGTTATCTATATTTACTATTTAGATAAAGAAAATATATTTAAATATAAACCAATCTAAAGAGAGAGAGAGAAATTTGGGTGAAGAAGGATCAAACCACTGCACCATTTTGTTTGTTATTTATTTATTTAATTAGAGTGATTGAACACATACTTAGAAAAATGATGATTTGAGAGACAAAATTTGATTGATGTTCTTTTTTATTTGAATTATATTCTTATTTGCCTTGTTCTTATTTTCTTTTATGAATTATTTTCCATGTTAGTTACCACATTTACCAAGACGTGATCCTAGTAAAATTCAATTCAAATTCAAATTCAAAGGAGCACACATTTACCACAAACCAAGAACTACAAATCTTAGTTACAAGTTTTGGAAGAAAACGTACACAAAGGCCAATCACAAAGTAAAGACAATTTCTTCCTGCACCCTAATACGTTCTTCCTGCATCCTAATAAAAAAAAAATTATACTGTAAATGCCCTTGTATGACAACTGGATGGCACTTCCATCCGGTTGTTAATTTTTTTTCAAATGACAACTGGATGGGGGTGCCATCCGGTTCTCATTTCCAAATCAAAATGATAACCGGATGAAACTCATCCGGTTCTCATAGTCCAAATCAAAAACGGATTAATTTTTCAATTTGGATTATGAGAACCGGATGGGTTTCATCCGGTTATCATTTTGATTTGGAAATGAGAACCGGATGGCACCCCATCTGGTTGTCATTTGAAAAAAAATTAACAACCGGATGACACCTCCATCCGGTTGTCATAAAGGGTATTTGCGGTATGAATTTTTTTTATTAGGGTGCAGGAAGAACTTGTCCAAAGTAAATTTGAACATGGGCCCAATAGAAAAATAAGCATATGACGCAGTGGCCCAATACTAGGGCCCAGTTAATGATCGTCAATCTTTTCAAACAATTCTTGATTTGGACGGTGCCCAAATCAAACCTTACTTTCTCTAGATCATACATAATATGACATGGACATTTCACCAAATTGATTTTTGGGTCCACTTCCCAAATAAATGGTGGGGTTTTTATTTCACAATAATATATATATATATATATATATATATATATATATATATATATATATATATATATAAATATATTTAAATTAATTATATAAATATTATTTTTATATATAAAAATAATCAAAAAAAGTTTGTAT
>Ga0099824_1004074_pt1:0-20000 | contig 21147 bp, 10 predicted proteins | sample SiratrowhiteBW_FD_76837 | JGI IMG/M metagenome (GOLD analysis project Ga0099824, IMG submission 76837) | Root nodule microbial communities of legume samples collected from California, USA - Siratro white BW | ecosystem: Host-associated > Plants > Roots > Nodule | place: USA: California... | reverse complement strand
AATCCTTTATTGGCTGTGTTTGGATTGATGGAAGAATATGGAATGAATTTAAGGTCCATTTTTTGGATCGAAAAATAACAGTAGAAAACGGAAGGTGATGTATTGTTAGTATCATTGTATTGCTTCATTTTTAAAAGCTGAGCATTCTGAAATTGTAAACAACAACTTGGCTAGTGGTACCATTAAGTGTTTTGTGTTTGTGTCTGCTTACAATTCCTCAAGATCAAGCGCTTTTCCTCAAGGGATGAGGTGACATATAATTGGAGCCAAAGAGATTATGTTCCTTTCAAGGAAGAGAGGTGAGACCTATTGTGGTTTCCAGCTACGTAATTGGAACGGTGAGCTTGGGAAGAGAACATGGTAGGCAGATGACATGAGTTTATTTGGATACTGAAGAAAGCTTTACATGAATTGCTGGTACTGGTGAAATATGTTACTTACTGGCATTGGGCAATTATTCAGTTTCTGCAGATACAACCGTTATGTTTCAACGAGGAAGATGGTTGTCATGTAGGATGCAAATCATACATTTCAAACGATTTCATGATTAGCTTTATGTATGTGGGGCTGGCAAATAGAGCAGCATTACATACCTCATGCAAGCATGAAAACTTCTCTTCTTTTATGTTCATAATGTTTTATGTTTTGATTAGTCATTCTTTAATAAAACCAGTTTTTGATCAGCTGCCCGGATTCTTTAATAAAATCAGTTTGTGATAAATTATTGTTTTGTATATTGCCTAATTGATAACTCGTGCCCACTCTTCTACATCACCCCCTTTTGCATATTTTTTATTCAAAATTCGGTATTTTTGTTGCAGCTGGGAAAGAAGAGCAGAAGTTACCATACTTGTTATATTTGCAAGGTGGACCTGGGTTTGAGTGCCGGCCACCAACCGAATCTAGTGGATGGGTTCAAAAAGTCTGTGAAGAATTCCGTCTCATCTTAATGGATCAGGCATGATTTACTAGGCATTTGTGTAATCATCTTTGTGATACTCAAAGAAATTTTATGTATAATCTGTTCTGTTGCTTATGTACATTTCTACAGCGGGGAACAGGCTTATCAACTCCCTTGACTGTGTCATCAATGTCGCAATTCAAGTCTGCTGAGGAGTTGGCTGACTTCTTAAAACATTTTCGAGCTGATAATATAGTAAATGATGCAGAACTTATTCGAGTACGCCTTGTTCCGGATGCTGGTCCTTGGTCAATTTTGGGACAGGTATTCAAGTTAATGTTTTTTACAAGTATTCGTATGAGCTGCTGATTTTGATGTCCAACCAGTCTGGTTTTACAGTCTCTAATTCCTTCCTTTTCTTTCTTTTCCCTATACTTTTTCCCTGTGTCACTGATAATTGATATTTTTGAGTTCTGCTGTAGGTATCATCTAATGTTTTATTGATTTAGGAGCTTTGGTTAGATTGAGTTGTACCTTTGAAGCCAATATAACCTTGAAATTCCATATTTGCTTATTCTTCTTCTGTTCTTTTTTAATTGCTCTAGAGCTATGGTGGATTTTGTGCAGTCACCTATTTGAGTTTTGCACCACAAGGACTGAAGCAAGCACTTATAACTGGAGGAATTCCTCCAATTGGAGGTGGATGTCCGGCTGATTCAGTGTACAAAGCAGCCTTTGAGCAGGCTATACATCAAAATGAGAAGTACTACAAGAGATTCCCTGGAGATATTAAAATTATCCAAGAACTTGTTAATTATTTAGCTGAAAAAGATGGAGGAGGGGTGATGACCTGTCTCACAATTTTCTTCTTGTTAAACAAAAAAAAAATGAGTTATTTTCTGTCAAATCCTTATTTCCTTCTCTCTTTGCGTAGGTGGCCCTTCCCTCTGGGGGCTTCCTAACCCCAAGAGGGCTGCAGACTCTTGGTCTGTCTGGCTTAGGATCCAGTGCTGGTTTTGAGAGCTTGCACTATTTGTAAGCATTATTACCTTGTGTGCTTTAAAACTATCTTCAATTCAATTTTTTGAATAATTTTGTACTGACCTTTCTAGGTTTGAGAGAGTTTGGGATCCTACTTTAGTTCCAGGGGCACCAAAGAAAATAAGTTATAACTTCCTAAATTCTGTAAGAAAAATGTCTGCTTTAGCGTGATTATGAATACAGAATTTGAAGTTTCCTTCTGAATATCTAGTGCCAAATTTCATTCTATGCAGTTTGAGAAGTGGTTATCTTTTGATACTAATCCACTCTATGCTATTATGCATGAATCCATCTATTGTCAGGTATTATTATTTTTTGTTCCTTGTTTATGCATTATCTATGCTTCTCGTTCAACTCTGGTCCCTCTATCTCTCTGTAGGGTTCTGCTAGTAAATGGTCTGCCAACAGTATAAGGACTGAATTTGAAGACAAGTTTGATGCAATTAGAGCTGCCAAAGAAGGACTCCCTGTACTTTTTACAGGAGAGGTAGAGTGTAAAGAACATCGTTTTTATCTTTAATTACTTAACTAATATTGTACTGATGCTATTGAGAGAGTAACGAAGCTGATACTTGGTGTGTGACTCTAAAATCATACATAAAAAAAAAAAAAACACTGATACAAGGTTAAAAAGTACATAGAGACATGCAAATATATGTTTGATGTGAATAATTCAAGCCTTTTATTCATCTGTAATTGTCAGCTGCCACCAATATATTTGCATTCTTAACATTCGTTGAATGAAAAGATTTGGTTAGAATTGGCATGCTATTTGGATGTGGAACATCATGCATGACATTGCATTTCCCTCATAGGTAATGAACAACTAAATTGAATGCTATTATGCTAATCTACATTATGTTTTCTTTCCTAATACAAGGAGAAGATGCTTACCATGCTCCTTTGCTTTTATAGATGATTTTTCCATGGATGTTTGATGAGATTTATGCATTGAAACCATTCAAAGACGCAGCTCATATATTGGCAGAGATGAAGGACTGGCCCCCACTATATGACGTTCAGGCTCTGAATAACAATAAGGTAGTTTACTCAGTTATCTTTTATACTAAAAATTTCTATTAAGATATGAATTATGAATGGTACATCCGTAATAGTTGAATATGTTTATCAAGATGAAGTTGAGTGTCTCAAGTTTTTGTTGGTGTTAACTTTTATCCAATGCTGGCAGGTACCTGTTGCTGCAGCTGTTTACTATGAAGACTTGTACGTGAATTTTAAGCTGGCAATGGAAACAGCTTCTCAAATAGCAGGGATTAGGCTATGGATAACTAATGAGTTCATGCATTCTGGATTACGTGATGATGGGAACACGGTTATTGATCATTTGTTGGGGATGCTAAATGGAAGGAAACCTCTATTTTGATCACCATGTTTCAAAACCTGTTGAGAAATAAGAAATCGAGCCAGGGATATGAAAGTTATAATTATTATTATCTTCTCCATAAATTTGAAAAACTACATCTACAACATGGAATCAATGATTCTATACATCTTTTCTCTATGCTTTGGCTCCTTAGCCTCTGAATTTTGAACTTTTATTATCTTTTAAGTTGGTGAATCTTCCTCAAACACACTCTCTCTATACATAATTGCGAGTTTTTGATTTCTGATATTCATATACAAAGTTTAAAACTAAACATGTTTGGTAAAAGTGAAATGGAAATAAAATTTTATTTAATTTTGAAATGCTTTCCATTCATTTAGTTATAAATTTTATTTTTATTTTATAAAAATATACTTATGTTATATTTGATAATGACTTTTTCCATCACCTCACCATCATCTACGACCAACCACAATCAATGCCACAATTATGGTTTATTGTTAGTAATATTATACCATTAATTTGAATATGTTTGTTGTCCCTATTATTACCTATAATTCTACAACCACCACCACCAGTAATACTATGACTATAGTTAAGAAGACTCTCATTATCATGCAAGCATACTTTTAAACTAACTAACGAAATAAAGAATTTTAAAGCAATTTATTTGAAACTAAATAAAAAGTTAGAAGAAATGCAAAATTTTAAAAATACCGTAAAGTAAAAGCTAGCTTTTAAAAGATAAAAAATAATTATTAAAAACTAATTGTGCTTTTTAAGAATTTTGAATCTTACAACTTAAAACCATAACGAACATTGTTTAAATTTTCATTTTCAGAATTTTATCATTTATGGTTATAAATAGTACTTAAATTAAAATATAATCAACAACCTAATACATAATGATTATTTGTAGAATAACTTATACTTGATTCATAGTATATTGATTCAGAGTATAACAGTATTTTAAGGTCATATATAAAAATAACAAAAGATAATTTTTGAAGGATATATAAAATGTTTTTTACAAAATTATTATTGACTTTTATTTGTAGTGTGAGAATTTTCTCATCTCTCTTCTTCTATCCGTAGAATAAACACGAGCGAGCTAACCAAAGGATTAAAACAGAAGACACAAAATATTGTTTCAGTTCCGGTGGGGATTGGCATTGAAGTATTGAACAACGGTTGAAGAAAGAAAGGCATTTGACAAACTCTGAGCGATGAAAAACGACAAGTAGTCTCAAGATGAGTGACAACATCTTCTGCGGATAGAACCGAAATTCCTTTCTTCTTTGTTCTTTTCTTTGGGTTTTCCAAATTCAGCATAAGATTGCGTGCCATAGTTATCACCAACATCATCATGATGGCATTGGGCAGCGGAATATATGTTGCTCACACTGTGGCTTTCAGATCAGACCTTCGACCGATGGCACCTGACCACATTGGTTCTTCCACTTCTTCTCGTCAAAGGGACCTTGTTTTCATCGTCAACCCTCTAGGTCTGTTGAAAAAACACAAAAAAATGTTACCTTTTTCTTGTTTTGTGGCTAAATTAAATGGTGGGTGCGGTGTTAGAATTCGGTGACCCATTATGAAAATTTTCTGTTAGCTAGAAAAACATAATTACCCTTCATTTTTTGGGGATGAAGTTTGATTTTTAGGAAAATTTGCACCATAATTGCACTCGTTGACAGGTAGTGTACTGATCTCGAATTTAAGTTTTGGATATAATGTATCTGTTTTCGGCTCTGGTTCAAACATGATTGCTTTCTGTAAAGCATAACTATAATTGTAAAACTAAATTAACTGATTGTTTAAAAAAGAAAAGAACTTTAGAGATGCAGGATTTGTATAACCTTTACACAAGTTAATTGGTGATGTGATGTGAGTGCCTATGTGAATTACTGTTTAAATTTTAAAACTGGAAACTTGGTTGCAGGTGCTAATGGGAGGACGGGTCAAGAATGGAGGAAGCTAGTTCCGTATCTACGGTCTCGCCTCGGTAAAGATTGCAATGTGAGTGAGTCTTGTTGCTGATGTGCTGTGAGTGTTTGCCTGTTTGTTTTCGGGGTGAACTGTGCAAATTTATTTGCTTTGTTTGTTGTGTTTATTTGCAAATTCATTATGTTTATTTCTTTTTGGGTAGATATGTGAATCCATAACATCAGGTCCTTGTCATGCTATTGACATAACGAGAGAGGTTAGTTTAAAGTGTTTGTGATAAGTTGGTTTTGTCCAACTGCTTCAAACATGTTGTTGAATTGTTGTTCTTCTGCTATTTAGGCTATAAGGGAGGGGGCTGATGCTGTCATTGCTGTTGGAGGTGATGGAACTCTTCACGAGGTGAACACTGCTTGGTTTTTTAAAAAATATATATTGTTGGAAGTGATGATATTGTTTGATGGATTATGGCTACATAAAGTTCCTCAGGGAAATTCTTGAGAAGCCTCTACCTTATCAGAAAAGGTTCAACAACACTTAACCCTTTTGTGCTTGTCATAAGGCTAAACGCTAGCAGTATACTTTTTCAGCACATTTCTTTATTGGTTCAAATTCGTGCTAGGTTCAGTGAACAGGAAGTAGGATCCATTAATAAGGAGCGATATTTTACAAGGGCACACATGAATTTTAATTAATACTAAAGGAGTGTTGTAAAGAGTGTATTGGAGAATGTGTTGCTAGCATTTTCCTTGTTATAAAATACATGTATTTGATACAAGTAAAGTTGTTGATGAATCTCAGCATTCTTTCTTAATTGTTCTCCTAATGTACCTCACTTTATTAAAGCAGGTTGTCAATGGATTTTTCTGGGCTGGAAAACCTGTTGTTAGTCAAGTGAAGGAGTCTACGCGTTCAACTGCTCTTGGTGTGAGTACTTGCCACCGAATTGCAATATTCTCAGTTTTTATTCAATGCCTGACGTCTTAGATTCTGTCATCTGTAATACATCCCGGATGCTGATTGAAAAATATACACTGTTATGGCTTTATACAGCTCATCCCCTTGGGAACTGGTTCGGATTTTGCAAGAACATTTGGGTGGTTAGTTTTTGTTTTTATCTTCATTGTTTTTGTGTATCTTATTTAAATGAAGCTTGTTACATCTATATAATTGAAGTGAATGGAAACATCTGTTTGAGTATATTCCAGGAAAAATGATCCCCATGAGGCTATTGAACGTGTTGCTCGAGGTTTTTTCTTTTTCTTAATTTGTAATGCCTTTGTTATTCTATTTTAGCTGTGTGATAGTTGAAGTATGTTGATGCTGGCCTCAAATCTTATGTTTCCAGATGTGCTTTTAGTTTTCTCTTATTACATTCTAATTTAGGTTTCTTTAGGGTTGAGATCAAGTATAGATGTTGGCGTTATCACCGGGGAGGATTGCGATCATCACTACTTCATAAATGTTGCTGACGTTCACTTGTAAGGCTACATTAGAAATTTCAGAAGAAGTGTAATGTATATGGGATCATATCTAAATCATGTCTGACCGAATTTTATAGGAGTGCAAAGGCAGGCTTTTATGCTTCTAGGTACAAGAGATTTGGCAACCTGTGCTATGTCATTGGTGCATTGCAAGCCTTCATTGGGCATCAGAACCAGGATCTGAGAATCAGGGTCAGTGTTAGCTTGAGGTCCTGTATAATTTTAGATTTTTCAAGGTCTATATTTGTGCACCAGAAGTGTCACCAAGTTCTAAAACATGAAAAATGCAGTTCAACGATGGTCCGTGGGAGACATTTCCTGATGTGACAGCCCTTTGCGTTGGAAATGCAAAATACTTTGGTGGTGGCATGAAAATTACACCAAATGCTGATCCTTCCAGTAGAAATTTAGAGGTGAAATACCATTCTGTTAAATTCCATAGATGAAAACTATCATCTATTTTTGAATAATCTACTATCTAAACCTCATCCTAAAAATCCTGGTCATCTTTTTTTTAAAGTGCATTTTTTCCATTAATTCTGCAGGTTGTGATTCTTCAGAACTTCAAGTGGTATGATTTTGTCTTGAAATTACATAGGCTATACAGTGGGACACATCTCTCGGTTAAAAATGTATCTGATAGAAGGTATAATCTTTTCCAAAGAAGTCAATCTACCATTCTTAATGTTACCTTTTGTTGCTTCTTTCTAATTATTGATGTTAAATATCAATTAATAAACTTTGGATGACTAATGAAATTTGATTACATGGTCTAGTCAAATCTGAATATAACAAATAGATATTGAATATTGTTAATGTGAGGTCAATTATATAGGTGATTCTCAAAACCTACTCATTATCCTTTATAACCTCCTTTTATTGTAATTATACAACACCAACAATAAAAGCCTGACCATTAGTGAGGTCAGGCTATATGGATCTCACAACTGTCATTAGGAAATATGTTCCGAATTATCCATGTTTGTTATATCGACAAGTTTTAAGTTGGTTGTGCAATTCAGACAAAATTGTCTTGGATATAGTATTGTGGATAACTGTTTTAGTTGGATAAAACTTTATGTGTGGATGTGCCTTAAGTGCACTGAATTGTAACTAACTAAAAATGTGGAGGTAAGTACCTAGCAACAGGATTTTGTAGTGACCTTTGACAATTAACCTAATGTGCTACCTTTTTATGCTCATGGAAGCTTAGGATTGGACCATTGTGGTGGTACTCATCCAGAGTGTTTTTTATATTGCAGTGTACTTTCTATTGAGGTGGAGGACATCTCAGGCAAGGGTGGTATTTATATTCAATCTGATGGGGAGCATTTGGGGTTCCTTCCAAAAAAGATTAGTGTTCAGCCTGCTGCCATTGAGATGATACTGTGATTTCACTGCAGAACGAATCTATGAAATAGAGATGATGAAGTTCATTCCTTGTAATTTGCCAGATTTAGTAATGGGAGGAAGAGTTTGGTTTTAACGGTGTAGGCATCAGAGTAGGCTTCTGACGTATTTTGTTGTGGTATGAGGGAGACTAATTGTACTTTTGAATCAGCAATGTATTGTTATAGAATTTTTTTTCAAGCTGTAAAATGTATCTACAGTTATAGAATGAAAAATAAAGGTACAAATAAATTAGAAATTCAATAAAGTGCATCTTTGGAATCCCTCACAGACAGTTCTCCACAAATCCATGTCAAAATTTAGCAAGACACAGAAGCAAGACCAAGTAGCTTCTGGAGTTCCGTGCGTCAACTATGACTAGCTCACGAAACATGTTGAAAGTTCATCATGTAATTAATACTTTTTATATTTTCTCTTAAATGACTGTCAATTACCAACTCTTGTAAAGTTCATCACTTGATTGACTTTAGATCTGATTGCAGGAAAGTGCTTATTTTGTTTATGTAGAAAACATTTAGGGAGTTCAATGTCAATACTATTAAACAGTGTACAAATTCAAAACTTCAACAAAATTACTGAAGAAACAAGATTCTGAAGTGGAAAAATCCCAACCAGCAATTTCTCTGAAGATCTGAACCCCACACCAACAGATTTCTCAAGCCGGCTAGCATGTTATAGCTCTGAATCTGAACTTATGGACATTGCTTCCTCTGATTTCTGTTTCCCATCTAATGAGGAGCTCATTAGAGGGATCATGCACAAGATGGAGATGAGTCAGGCTGAGGGTCCGGAGCTGTTAATTATGCTACAGTTATGGAACTCATCATTTCCGCTGCTATGATATTGTTCTATGGATGCTCTAACACCCTTTCAAACTAGGTTTCTTGTCTCCTTAAGTAGGTCTAATTCATATATTATTTGGAAGATGAAAATTCCTTGCTTAGAGTTGAAAGTTTCGATCTCAGAAATATTACAGCTTCCCAAGTCCTTCAAATTGTGTTGTTATTTCGTCTCTCAAATCTTACTCTTCAGTTCCATCATCACTTGCAATTACCATTCTGTCTACTTAGGCCAGTCAGTGTTAGTTAATAGTTTCGCATCTGATGAGTGATTTATAAAACATATGATCACCTTGACTCTGTCGCTGTCACAATGATCCCATGAATTCCGTGATTCTTCCAAATCAGACAGAGAGGTTTCTTTAGACCATATAAAGTCTTTTTCCACTGCACACCTTATCTCCACCTTTAATGGAACCATATGCACCCATTTTCAATTACAAACTTTATCTCCATATATACCTCTTCCAAGCCTCTATTCAAAAGAACAGTTTTTTAATAACAAATTGATGTAAATCCCATAAAAAAATGTACTGCCAATGAAATAATCACCACCATCTTTAGTTTTGTATTGGAGCAAATGTATTCGCTTAAACAATTTAGTATATTGGTTAGCCTTTCACCACCAGTTTTGCTTTATATTGATCTAGGCAACCATCAGACTAGCATTTTACAGTGGATATCCAGTTGCATATGACTATCATCATGTCTTTTGACCTTCAACATCTGTAGTCTCATTCTTCCTTAATGAACTCTTCTCATGGCAGACAAACCCAATTTTCACATTTGAAGCTTCTAACATTAATTTAAAGATTGATGGAGTCAAAAGATGAAAAAAAGAAACTAGTGCTACACAGAAAGACACTGAACTAATACAAATTAAGATATACGATACTTGATAAAAACCTTTCTCTTTTTCTCAGGAATATATTGACAGATCATTAAAGATTAGGGATCAGAAACATTTGAGGCCATGCAATATTGGGGATTTTACTATTGTGAGGATTTTAACAATAAAATAATTAATTTCTGAGATCAATTTAAATTTAAAGTATAATGTTAAGATTTGTGGAACCTATCATATCATTGGTTATCAAATTACTTATAAATACTAGTTTTATATTTAAGATATTCATTTCTCAAAGAAGAGTGTGCTTACATTAATTAAAAATATGATTATATTGTTATGTTTATTAGTAGTGATTTTTTTTATAAATATCTTCTGGTGACATCACATAGCACTTTTAGTTACTGGAAATTATGTCCCTAATCAACATGGTTGAGTAATGAATTTTTGGTCACTAATTTTTATATTATTAATTACACATTGTTCTCACATAAACCAAGTTTTATTGTTATGTTTACTGTTTAACTCTTTAATGAATAGACCACTTCTACTGTTGGGCTTCTGAGTGGTTTAGCTGCTATTAATTGTGCACCTCTTTATTCAGAAACACGTTGATCAATTTGTACTCAAAGACTTGAGAAGGGACATACTCACTTTTGAAAATGGGTGAAATGAAAATGAACCAGGAATATATCTAAATTAAAATTGCCTTTGGAATCCACAAATCACTAGTTGAAATGCGTGTCTTTGTTATATTAGGAGCACTTAGGAATTTCAGCTATCTAATCATGAACTTTAAGCTTTCACAAGCTATTCCTTTTTGTTCATTATAACAAGCCATCTCAACAAGTGGCTTCAGAGGCTTTTATCTTCAGAGATTTGGACATAGTTTGCACATAGTTAGGTTTAAATTTCATTATTTTCATTATAAAAATCATATTACAAAGTTAAAAGTTAATGGTTTTTTTATTGAAATACAATTAATAAAGTTTTTATTTTGAATATAATGATTAAATTTGTTATGTTTTATTTTAATGCTAATTATAACCTGATAAGCTGACGTTAACAAAATCATAAATGGCATAAAATTACAACGTTTGGCGTAAGCAAATTATACATTACATAGTGCAAGTTTTACTGGTAGGTGAACAGTACATATTATTTGAAGTTTTGACCTAGTGTAAGAAGAATGTGTATATCATATGAGATGTGCAAATATTAAGGTTGTTCTCTACTTGCAGCCAATGCTAAACTCAACCAAATCCAACTACTTCTGTTCAACTGCCCTTGCAAGTTCATACAATAACACATAGGAGACGTGTACCAGATGACCTTATCTTTCGTTATCATCAATGCATGCACATCTTCTTTATAAGTTTCAACGCCAAAACATTCTCATTTTCTCTTCACGTGGATCACTTCATTGTGGAGTTAAGACCTAATGGAAGGCCATGACCCACCACCCCAAAACAATCCTTTTCTCTTTTCGGGGCTGCAAGACCCTTTGGAACCTCAGGAGCAAGGGCTACGTGACTTTGACTGGGGCAACCTTTTCTCTGCCCAAAACAGCTTGTTGTTGCTTAATGGGGATGCCAATGAAACTATTCAACGTGCTTCTTCTTCCTCTTCATCTTTTATGGCTCAAAATAAGGTAGTTTGCGAGGAGGAAAAGGGAAACAAGGAGAAAAGAAAAGGTGGGAGAGTGAAGAAAGCAACACGAGTGCCCAGGTTTGCTTTTCAAACGAGAAGTGCAGATGATATTTTGGATGATGGTTATCGCTGGAGGAAATATGGACAGAAAGCTGTGAAGAACAGCACATATCCCAGGTAAATGTTTCTGCGTGTGTTTGAAATGACATCGATTTGGTTTTCTTTACGTTGCATATTAGGGTTTTCTTTATGCAGTGTTCAACTTTCTCTTTGGAATAAATGTGAGGCTTAGACTTAAACTCAGATTTCTAGTCTTGCCTAATACAAAAAAAAGAATCTTTAATTGCTTTGTTGAAACCTTAAGATTTAAAACTAGATTTTACTGAATTATTTCTACATCTTGTATAATTTTATTGAGATGACTGAATGGCTCTTGTTCTTCATTATGATTTTGCATTAATGGGGAATGAAGAAGCTACTACCGCTGCACGCATCACACATGCAATGTGAAGAAACAAGTGCAAAGGCTGTCAAAAGACACGAGCATTGTGGTGACAACTTACGAGGGAATTCACAATCATCCATGCGAGAAGCTCATGGAAACTCTAACCCCTCTTCTCAAGCAAATACAGTTTCTTGCTAGCTTGTAAGAAGTTTCTCTACAGCTACATTACATGCGTACATATCAAGCACTATAATTAAGTTAACTTATTTATATGCTCTTTGGCTTTCCAATTATAATATCACACACTGCTCTCTACGTGTACTGTATACTCTCAGTTAATTACTGGTTTGATTGTGAACTTATTTTTGTCTCTGTATGTGATCATGATCACCTGTGTCTGTGTAATCAAACTTCTGTGAATTTTACAATGTATATCATGCTTTACTTTTCTACTTTAGTTTTTCTGTGGATTTTTTCTTGCCCCATTGTGTAAAGCTTCGCACATTATGTTAAAAAAAATTTGCTAATTTTGTACTTCTAAATAGTAAATACAACAAATTGTACACTGGTAGTGTTTAAATATTGGTTTTAATGAGATGAATATATAGGAAATAATGAAGAAATTAATTTCATGTAAATATTATTTGCTCTGTGTATTACAAAACACATTTATTCTTGTTTATATATATAAATTACATTTCAATATTAAGGTATTACAAAATATTATCCGGTAGTAAACTTCATATATATATATATATATATATAAAACACGAAAACACTAAAAGAAAAACAAAACTTTAGTTGCTAATTATGAAATTCTATCATTATAATATTTTTTTATGTAACACACAAATCACATATTACAAGACAATACAACAATAACAGATAGAATAACTTGTGTCTTTAAAATATTTTAATATAAACTTTCATTTCAATTTAAACAACTTACAAATATCTCAACTTTCATACTTAGTCTCATTATATTGTACTAAAGAATCAAGTGTCTATCAATAATTCATATTCATTATCACTCATCTATTGATATATATAAAATTCATATTTATTATCACTCATCCATTGATATATATGAATTGATACTTGACTATACTTCCAAAACACATATGTTGAATTTGACTAAGTAATCTACATCTATCATATTACCTTTACTATGTTATCTCTCGAATACAACTACATGAACATAGAAATTATGTCCTTTCATACGATAGGATAAATCCATATGACCTGTCAGATCAACTATCTTTTCAAACCATAGACTTAGTCATATAGACCTTTCTCGACTCTCACCACTTGATAATTTTTATCTATATGATTCCAATATACCAGTAGAGTCAGAATATATCTTTTTAGATATTTCTCTAATTCAATGCATATCCTAAACAATCTCCACAATACTAAGGTATTTTCTTTTCTGAAAGTATTATGTCTCAATCACACTTTAACATGGTCCATATTTCATACTACACATCAATAACAATACAACTACACATAATTTAAGTTTTAAAATATATTAGAAAATATAAAAAAATCACAATTTACATATGGCATTCTCGTCCAGCAAGTCCCAGGCTTGCCCAACGACTAAGCATTGAGACCAAATTCGTTCAACGAGCCTCATGCTCACCTAACAACTAAGCCTTGGGATCAGATTCGACATACAAGTCTCAGGCTTACCAAGCAACCAAACCACTGATACCAAATTTGCCTATTAAGTATGACTTGCCTAACGAACAATGCTCTTGGGTTTTTTAATTCTTGAATTTTGTTCAGTGAGCATATGACTCGCCCAATAAGTCTGCATAATTCTACATAATCTACAAAATTTTGAAATTGGTTCAGGTGACTTGAAAGGGTTTTTTAGATATTTTTTACTTGTTGAAGATTAACACCCTTACTCGAGTCACTTGATCCTATTCAAATTTCTACAACTACTTAAATAAGTATACATGTAATTCACACAGTTTATTCATATTCACATCAACAAGCTAAATATCAAAATAAACATATACACAAATCAATGATGACCAAAATTTCATCAATCCATCTTGTTCAATCTAAGCATACTCAACTAATATACTAAGTGACTCCAAACATTAATCAAGTTTATAATACCTATCGATAAAAAACACAATACATATGAGAATAAGGAAGAACTTACTGAAAAAAGAGAAAAAAAGACATGAAGAATAAATAAAAAGTGTGATAAATGAAGATGTAGATAACGAAATAAAAGAGAGGAGTCTTAAAACTTTTGAATGAAGAAATTACAAGAATAAATATTTGTAAATAGTAAGAAATTATAAAAACTTGAGAGAAGCGCAAACATGAGGATATGAATTGTGAAATAAATATGAGATTGAACACTACAAAACTAATGACAAAATAAGAATTAGAACAAGTATAAGCAAGATGGTTGTTAGTTTTTATTATTCACGACCTTCACGGCCTAATTCCAGCCCCACCCTAGTCTCCCAACATCCAATTTATATTTTCATCTTGCTGTCCTCTTTGTTTTCATTTATCCTTATCCAACATGTTTTTATTTCTACTTCCTTTTCAATTTCTTCTAAATAAGTTATTTCTTATCTTTTGAACCAAAACAATCAAAGTTATCTCTTATTGATCATCCCAAAAATAGATCTAATTGTTAGATGTATTTCACTACAAATTTCAACTCCTCCCTTCTTATTATGTAGTCTCTCCATATTTTTCATATTTGGGTTTTTGTTTTACTTTCCTTTTGTTTTGGTTTACCCTTACCCAATAATAAAAACTATCTATTATGTTAACACAAATATATCTTTAATATTAACAAAAAAAAGTAGACATGTCATTCAATTCATAAAAAAATTAGATATTGATAGAAAAATATAAGGTTTTTAAGTATTTAATATAAAAAAAAAACAGTAGAGAATTAATTGAAAATATCAAATTTTTCTAGAACTTTAAACTGAATTAACTCATTTAAAAAATATGGACAAACAAAAAAGGAGTTAAAATATTTTCTTCATGTTCCTTTGTATAAATTGTCGTTTAAAAAATCGTCATTTTAAAATAAATATCGACAATTAATAATATATTTCAACTTCTGCACCAAAGATTAATGAAGAAAGATATGTCATTTATGTTAAAAACCAATTGCCTTCTTGATTTTACGTTAATCTGATGTACAAGAATGAGTTTTGGGGAAAAGGACTTGGATGGGGTGAATGGTCTGTGATAAAACCTGTGGAATGCAATGATGGACTTGACAATAATGTTAAAAATGACGAAAGGAAAAACTCTTATAAGTATATATATTATGATTTAATTACTTATAGATGCTGTTATATACCTATCAGTGCTTCAAACACTGCGATCACAACTTAGGAACCACATGCAGATATAACCAGATAATGCCAAAGAATGAAGAATTTGTTTTCAACTTTTTCATCTATTATTGCTGCACCGCATATTTATCCGAAAACAAAGCCAGATTCTTTTCTTTTTGTGCATTATTATTATCATTATTGGTGTCTAATTTTCTCTTAAAACTTTAATGCACACATTTTATTTTTCTAAAATTTTCAAATGGGTATTCAAATTTAGTCTTGCATAAACTTCTTAATTAAACTTATTTTTCTTCTTTCTGGTAGGTTTTTAGTGAATGGGTGTGATTTATTCATTGTTACTTTATAATTAATAGTGACAAATTAGTATTACCTGAAAAGAATGTCATAAGTGTGTAAGAATTTCATAAGTGTGTACATTTTGCCCACTCACCACGGACAAGTGGACACTTCAATTTGAAAGGGAAGAGTCACCAACCAAACTTTATGATAAAATAAAATAAAGAGGCAAGTATTGTTCCCTCATTACAAGAACAGTCACCACATTTCATTCAATTCACACTGTAGTACCTTCATTTACAAGATTCACTTTCATCTCTCCACTCAAGAACGTGATAATCATCTTCAATAATGGAGGCCAGTTTTCTCAGATAAATGTTCTCCTCGTTCTTTTCTTTCGGTGATGCTTATTCCTCCATATTCCATGTTTAGTGATTAACACTTCATTTTCCACTTTTATATCTGTATTTGCTTGTTGATCTTTATAACCTACCCATTTAGCAAACCAATGCATGCATGCACTTGGATCCATCTATGACGGATTCAATCATGGATTCATTTGTGTTCACTATAAAAACAATAATTGATTAACGCAGAAAAAAAGAGAGTAAAGGTGTGTTTGGACTGTCTTTTTACTGTTTTAGTTTTAGAAATGGTTTTATAAGACATTAAAATCTTATTTTAAGAAATATAAAAGGATAAGAAATAATATAAATAATGAAACACTCGTAGAGAATCAAAATTTAGAGATGTTCTGATTTTGAAAATACTTTTAAAATTTTATATTAGTCAAACAATTTTTTTTAATTTTTTAATCACAGAAATTAATTTTCAAGAATAAGAAATAAACAAACCCTTACCGAAAAACAATTATCCATTAGTTTTTCCGAAATATGTTGTTCCATCAAAAAGAAACATAAAGAGAAAAACTATTTTGATTATATTATCAGTATACTCAATCACTATTAATTTTGAAAAAAAAGTATTTTTGTATTATTTTGTGTTTTTAAAGTATAATACTTTTATTCATATTTTTTAAAATGAAAACAACGCTAAATTTTATAATTTAAAATAAAATAATTTTGTTAAAAAGCAAACTTTTTGCTTAATTAAAATAATCGAAATGATTAAAAGACAAGCACACGCGAAGGGTGTGCACACTTAACCTACGCGGTTACACAACATCAAAGGAAATAAAACGACAGCGATAATCAGCATTAGTTCTTTAATCCATTGATAATCAGATTTTTGGATCTAATTCTATTCCCTTGTGCCTCAGAAAGTCCAGATCCGCGAACCCGGAGGGGACCACGTTCGACGACACCTCGTCACGTGTCGGCATCGCGTTTGGCCTTTGCGTGTGTCGTTTGTTTGGTTTTGCAGCGTATAAGTATGCGTGCGACGAGTCTGGGAGTTAAGGTGTCGTTTGGTGTTATCGGTGTGGGTGCGATATTTGCAGTGCTGAAAATGTCGCAGTTGTTGGACAAAGCGAAAAACTATGTTTCGGAGAAAGTGTCGAACGTGCCGATGCCAGAGGCGACTGTGAAAGACGTGGATTTCAAGCGCGTGAGCTGCGACAGCGTGCAGTACTTGGCCAAGGTTTCTGTCGCCAATCCTTATCCCACTCCGCTTCCTATATGCGAGATCAAGTACTCCCTCAAAAGTGCCGGCAGGTTCGTACACTCTTCTTTTTTCATGCTTCTCTCATTTTCTTCTTCGTATTTTAGGGTTCAAGGATTGGTTTTGCCTTCATTCTCGGTGAATCGTGAAAAAAATGATGGTGGTGGTTGACTTTTGCAGGATCTGTTGTTATTATTTGTTTAATTTAATTTCAATTTGGCTTATTTATGAAAATATTTTTCAAACTAGTATTTCGGTGTTTTAATTTATTTATTTAGTTGGGAGAAACAATGGTGGTTTAGACCCTAGAAAAGGTGAAACATCTTATTTGATATATGAATGTTGATTTGTTGAGAAGGGAGGTAGCATCAGGGATAATACCTGACCCAGGGTCGTTGAAGGCAAAGGACTCAACAATGGTGGATGTGCCAGTGAAGGTGCCTCACACAGTGTTACTGAGCTTGGCAAGGGACATTGGTGCTGATTGGGACATTGATTATCAATTGGATCTTGTTCTCATCATTGACATTCCTGTCATTGGCAACATCAAGATTCCTCTTTCTCAGACGGGAGAGATCAAACTCCCCACCATTAGAGACATGTTTGCCTAATTCCTATTCCAACAAACACCCTCTTTCTCTTTTTCCTTCTCTATCACAACATTTTCTGTTTACTTTTTTATTTTAATACTTCAGTATGGGCTTTCTTTCTTGTTTTTCCCTGTATGGATGCTATAAACAACACATCATGATATTTCAAATCACATATATAGTTTTGGATAATTCTTCCCCTAAAAGTAATATCAATAATTGTACTCCCAATACTAGCTTAGCATTTCACCTTGTTAGTTATTATTTTATTGATTTTCTTTACTCTTTTAGTAAAAATAGATTTTCTAAATGATTTTTTAGTAAAGTAGAGAATTTGTTCATGAGAGTATTATATATTTGTTCTAAAGAAATTTTCTAATATTGAAGATTCTTCTTGTTTGAAAAACATATACTATCATCAATGAGTGACGAAAAAGTAGAAAGAAATATGATCATAGACAATTTACAGATTTGTTCTTGTACTTTACAAAATTTGATCAGCTTTTTCTAAGCTTCAGATCAGTATCATTATTGTGATTTGCAAATTACAAGTCTCAAGTGGTAAGGGTTTTAATCCTTTTAACGTTAAGAAATTGAATTCAACCTGTATATAAAAACAACATTAGAATAGTTTACGAATATAAATGAAGAAATTATACATATTTATACAAAATTCAATTTATGCTTTGTTTGAAGTCTTTCAAAACTAATCAATACAACAAAAATATAAAAGAAAATTAGACTTTTTAAAATGATTATTAGACCAAGACTAGTGTATAAAACATAAAAGGTTAAATAATTTTATTTTCCGAATTGTATCGTTTAAAAAAAATTAAATAAATAAATTTATAATAATCCCATAGTTTGACAGAAAGGAATTACCATCTTTTGATTAAATTTGCGTCTGCATTATTGTTTATAACTGTTTTGAAAGATTGACTAAAACTGTACAGACCAGTTAAGGAATTGTTGGAACTTTTGCCTTAGTTTAACTCTTTTGTACAAAGGTTGAAGGACTCTAAATATCCTATTTATTTATATAATTTTTATTATTGATAAAAAAAAAATGTAATTTCCAAATTCCACAAAGAATGGTAAACACGCACTTCTTTGTAGAATCTTTATAAGTCTAGACAGAAATTTTGATACAATTATAATATTTTTTAATAATAGTTATATTCTATTTAATTTATTCTTCTTTTTCAGATAAGAAAATAATTTGATAATATATTATTTATACTATTAATATTATTTCCACTTATTGTTTCCACTTATTAATATCTAACGTAATACTATATTTATCTTATTTGTATTTGAACTTAAATTTTAACATTTATTTTGACTTATTATTGTTTTCGTTACAGTTACTTTATACATTATTTTTAACCTAAATTCTTATAATATTGTGATGTGGGATGTTTTTATTTTTTATTTTTATTCTGCATTTAAAATTAAAAATGGCTTCATCATTCTTACAATAGAAATAATATTAAAAATAAATTTCAGTTAAATTAACATTTTTATAAGTTAAATTAATCTAAATTAAAATTCTAAGTTGCAAAAGATTTTATTTTGTTTTGTTTTTGACTTGAAATTATCGATGACACATTATTTAAAGTTGTAAAACGAAAGTATACCTCAAGCGGGTCTATAGTTATTTGCAATTATATATTTTTCTATATATATGTGAAATTTTTAATATTCTATATGTGTGAGAAATTTTTAATAAACACTGCTTATTAATATACTATATTAGTCATAATAAGCTGACATTATTCCATCATACATTACGCTTTTATATTTAATCTACTTTCAGTTGTATGAACTTTCAATGGGGATGTAGCTCAGATGGTAGAGCGCTCGCTTAGAGAGGTACGAGGATCGATACCCCCATCTCCATCTTTTTGTTTTTTTTTTCTATTAAGTTTATTTTACTACAAAAATGAACACTAATTACTTTTATTCTTATGATTCAATTTTTTCACTTTTTACCTCTTACATATTGGTATATTATCATATGTAGAATAAAAGAAACAACTAATATAAAAAGTTAATGTCAGAATATTAGCATACTTCATTACAAACCCTTCTTTTTTTTTTCTTTTTTTTTTTTTTTTTTTTTTCCATTTTTTTTTTTTTTTTTTTTTTTTTTTCAATATTATTTTTTTATTTTATTTTCATTTTTTTTTTTATTACTTTTTTTTTTTTTTTTTTTTTTTATTTTTTTTTTTTTTTTTTTTTTTTTTTTTTTTTTT
>Ga0099824_1004071_pt1 | contig 21151 bp, 9 predicted proteins | sample SiratrowhiteBW_FD_76837 | JGI IMG/M metagenome (GOLD analysis project Ga0099824, IMG submission 76837) | Root nodule microbial communities of legume samples collected from California, USA - Siratro white BW | ecosystem: Host-associated > Plants > Roots > Nodule | place: USA: California... | reverse complement strand
CCGTGGATAAAATTTTATTTTAAAAGAAAAAAAAAATTAAAAAAAAAATAAAAAAAAAAAAAAAAAGTTTACAAACAGTGTAACCTATACAGTCAATTATCTAAAGTGCAGTTCCTTTACTCTCTCATCTCTCTCTGGTGTCCCTCTTCTAAAACCTTCTCAAATTATTCTTTCTGAACCAATCTATTCTTCTTGTCTTCGTTTGATTCGAAAGAAAACACCAAGCAGATCCAAACAAGTTGAATCAACAGATCCATCTCCAACAACACTTCATCTTTAAAAAGTTTCAACATGGGTCAAATAAATAAGTGAACTATGACAAATTGAAATTAGTTTTTGTTTGACAGCATCGATCTACAGAGTGGAACAGAATCAATAATCAAAAGATCCATTGGTAAGGAGCAAAATCACAATAATCAGAATATCTTTGATTTCGAAACATTCCTAATCGAAACATTCCTAATCTTGAATTTAGCAGATGTTTATACATGACAGTAGTTGTAGTGAAAATCAATATAATAATAGCATTATACTCCCATGCGATTTTTAGTAGTGAAAATCAATATACTAATATCAATATACTCCTGTAGATTTATCTTGCATATTCTTCATATATTCAAAGTAAACACGTTTAAAAAAATTACAATAAGGTGATCCAAAAAAATATTGACTCACCCGAAAACTAGGTGATTCATTAGGTAACTTACTAATTCAATGGTAGTGAAGGATGATACCAAGAGGTGAATATATTACACTTACAAATATTCAATAATTAAGTTCGATAATTTTTTTGTCAAAATAACATGAATATGTGAAGAAGAGTCTCCGTATTTATTGGTGTTTTTTAACCAAGCTAAGCAATTGAACATACCGTCATGTAGTTTCCTTTTGTATTGTGTTACAAGTGCAAAATAAAGTAATTATGTAATATTTTTAAGTTAGTTAGCTGAAAAAAGATGTACAATATAAAACATATAAATTTGTTTAATTTTTCAACGATGATTATTGAATACTAAGTATAGAAACTTATTTTGACCTTGCACACCCACTCACTTCCATGTTGATTATTATTTTGTTGTTTTTTTACATTTTCTCAATGCTTGAGTGTTCTTGCTTGATAGTCATTGTCCTTCCTTTTTGTCACTATACTTCCTTACAACTCGTATTTATTTCTTGTTAGTTGTTTCTCTTTATTGTTCCTTGAAAAGCTATCTGCAAAATTTATGTTTAGAGATATAAACTATTACATATCTCACATACAGGTACCACTAGTTGACCTTCAATGTAAAAGGACTTTTCGAAAATACATTGAGTAAAGTTGTTTCTCCTTGTTGTGTTGTTATAAGTTGTAACTTAATATTGAATTGTAGATCATGACATAACTTGTCTTTATTATTCTTCATGTGTCATCACTCACACTCACATTCCTATCATATCCATAATCATTACTCACTAAAAAAAATCACATTAATATTGGATTTTACATACGAATTTAAATTTGTATGTAAATATAAAATATTCTTTTAAACATTATTTATTATTAAAATTATTATTATTATATTTCTATTAATACACTATATTATTTACAATTATTAGAATTATTATTATTCTTTTATTATTAATAACACTTATATTATTATTCAAGAAGATTCCAGGTCCTTCGACATACACACACAAGTGATATTCTTATCATGACTATTGTAATTATTATTTTTGTCATATTAATAAATATAATATTAATAATATTAGAATAATAATAATAATATTATTATTAATATTAATAATAATAGTAATTATATTAATGATCATATTAATATTAATATTAATTATAATAATAATATTAATAAATATAATATCAAAATAATATTAATAACAATATTAATACTATTATTCTTAATAACATTAATATTAAGACTAAATATAATAATATTATTATTAATAATATAATATTACTGATATTAATATTACTCCTATTAATAGTATTAATCATATTAATAAATAGTAATAGTATTGCTGTAATAATATAATAATAATAAGAATCAAAGTAATAAAAATAAAATTAAATATAATATTATTACTTATATAAGTTAATAATATATATATTTACCAATTTTAATAATATTATTAATTTTTAATAATAATAATAATAATAATGTTAATGTAATTAATAATAATATTAAAAGTAATAATAATGTTGATAATAATAATTATAACTTTAATAAAATTAGTTATTAAAAAATTAGTAGGTAATTTATATATAAATTTGGATCTATATGTAAAATTAGTATGTAATAAGTCCATATGTAAAATCCGTATATAATACTAGATTTATCTACAGATAAAAATTCGTATGTAATAATCTGTATATGAATTAAGATTTTCTTGTAGTGACTATAGTTGTCCATCTTACTATATATATAAATAGGTATTTCTTCATTTTAATCATTCCATTTATGACATAATTGTATTATATTAGTTAATTAGTTAATAATATATTAATTTGAATAGTGGAGTATTAGTAATTTAATGATTTTAGTAAATTATTTATTATTATTTTGTAAATAATTTTAAAAGTTTGATTACTCATTTAGATATTTAGATTTTTATAAAAAAATGATTTTTTTAAATTTGTTTTTTTTTATCTAAAATAGATTTAAACACTTGTCAATGGTATTACATTTGGATTGCATTGATTTGGTTTTAAATTAAAATAGTGTTGTCTTGACATGTAATATTATGTTGTGCACTCTCCCTCTATACATATGACAGGTTGAAATGCATATTAATTTTTTTCTTTTTTCATTAAGTTGAACGAGTTTGTAGAGCCAACATGTTGCATCTAATACAAAATAAAAATTAGAAATTAAACCAACTAACTTAAACATTTAATAGTCTAAAATAGAATAAAATATACATAACCTTTGATCTTACATTTATGATACTAATCATGTACCAGCACAGGTTGCAAGGAAATTTCATCTTTACTTGACAAGATAAAAAATCTTAAACGTGCAATATATAACAAAAAAAAGTCAATAATGAAGATGACAACATGTTAAAAGAACATTGAAAAGCACTCAATCGCTTCATCTCATGATGTCATGTGTTATAGATAGGGAAAAGATAAGGAAAAAAGAAACATAGTGATAATAATAAAATAAAAATGATAACATAATTGAATTTTACAAGTAAAATAAAGGTTGAAAATAAATTATTTTTCATTATTTATGTTCAGACAATTTTAAATTGTCACATTACATATTTATTATCTTTTTGTGAAACAACTTCTAGTGATTTTTAATCGATAAAAAGTAAAAATATCACAAAAATGTCTGAGATGTTGTTAGTATTGAATTTTACATAATTGAGCAAGAAAATAAAAGTTAACCTATCAAACACCCTTCCATTTTCATCTCCTTTTGTTTTTGCTTACTCCTCTTTTATTTTTTTTACTATTTCGTTCTTGCCAAATAATTAGTCAACCCATTGACCTTATGTGCCTTTCTTTATTTAAACATTCTTTAAAGTTCTCATAAATAAGAGTTAAAACAAGCAAGAAGAAAATCTTAACCGCCCATTTTTTAGTGTAAAAAAACATTGTTTCGTTTATTAAAAAGGTACAAATTTTTTTTTAATTTTTTTAAATTACTGTTTTAGAAATTTTCTTTAAATTAATCAAGGAATAAGAAAAGTTATATTTGTTTTGAAAGTTTTTTTAAAGAGGCGAGAAACTTGTAAAAATTTTAATATGTTTTTCATAACATTTCTAATTTCAGTTAAATGTCATACGAATTTAATTTCAGGTTTATAAGGTTCTATTCTTTTAAGTGGATTTCATGGAAAAAAAAAAAACTAACTCAGTCTTCACGTACCCAATAAAGCAACTAGCTCAATCCAAAACCATACAAAACAAACCCAATCCAAACAATAAACAAATTAAATCAACTCTTTCCTGAACTAAAAGAAGACAATATCCAATCCAAGCAATAATAAACTAAAGATGCTGTTTCTTGAGCTGAAAATCAATATTCAAATCTTGATATAATCCTAAAACGGCAAGACAAAATAGTTTATCGCACAATATCAGAATATTATTATTATTATTATTAAAATTAGTAAAAATATATATGATATCAACTATTCACATATACTTGTTTTTATTCAAATTCATACTTAAATTTCTAAAAAAAAATAAATTTAATATAATTTTTTCGTTATATATATATTAATAAATATTTATATCATAAAAGACAAAATCATCATTAGAAAAATGTACAAAAGAATAATATATCCATTTTAAATATTGATACGGATAATAACAAAAATGAGATTCAAAAAATAATTAATAGCTTTATGTTGACTTTACATTTCATAATTGATTATGTATTCTATTAACAACAAATTTCATTAAAAGCACACTTTATAGTAAATAGTATAATAAATTATTAATTACAATATCCAATATAATTTGCTTTATAATAACTTCATTAAAAAGGTTATGAATAAAATTCTTAAATTTAATGAAAAAAATTATTTAAAAAACCTTTATGGTAAATTATTTATAATAAAATATTTATTTATTAACATTTTTTTACACTCAAATAAATCCGCTAATGGGAAGAATAACAAGGGAGAAGGCAAAGGAGTAAATGAGTGGTGACTTTGTTGACCAGTAACAAGTACCTACCACACCACCAAAGTGTCTTCTCTTCCTTTTCTTTGCATCTGACGAGTTCTGAGTTATAATCCAGTTCTCTCTGCATCTGCAGTTATAATACCGTTATCGTTCATAGGTTTGCATTGAATTGAATTGAAAATGCAGAGCAGGGGATCGAGTCACAGACTCTCAAGTATGAGTAACAATCGATCCCGCATTCCCGCACTCCTCATCTCCATGTTCGCCACTTTCGCTTCTATCTACGTCGCTGGAAGGTTCTTCTCTTTCTTTTCCTCTTCCTTCCGTTGCCGTTGCGCTTAATTTCATTTTGCTCAGTTTTTCTCTTCAGGCTTTGGCAGGATGCAGAGAATCGCGTTTACCTCATCAAAGAGCTCGACAGGATCACTGGCCAGGTCGGTTAGTTACTGCTACTCTCTCCTCACACACACTATTTTTCACTGATCTGTGATCCTCTAAATTCTTTCGCTGCAATTTCAATTACGTCGCTATCGCGATTTCCGTATGGACGAATCGCGCCTATTGCACCGGATTTTAATTTTCGCGATTGCTGATTCAATTAATGCGTTTCAATTTGATCTGAGACTGTTGATTTTATGAATTCGAGAACTGTTTGATCGCGTGTTTATTATTAGTTATTATTAAGGAATTAGGATTCACTGTGTCGTAGATCAACTGTGTGATACTGTATTATAAAATTCGATGCATTAGGAGATGGACGCGTGTTTCTACTTCTTGTTCTGGTTAATTTAACCGCGAGGTTTTCATTCTAGGGACAATCTGCTATATCTGTGGATGATACATTGAAGATCATAGCCTGCAGGTGAGTTGAATGTACTTGAACGTGTTGCTTAAAAAATTACCAGGGTTTTTTATTGATTGCTATTGGATTTTATTGATGATCTCCTTTGGACTTTGAAAGCTTGCTAATTTCTTTTGTGGCTGGTACCGTTGAATTGTATGGTTGTAGGGAACAACATAAGAAGCTTGATGCCCTTGAGACGGAACTTGCTGCGGCTAGACAAGAGGGTTTTGTTTCGAAACCCTTGATAGAGATTAATGGAACTTACTCTAGGAGAAGGCCGTTGGTTGTGATAGGTATACTGACAAAGTTTGGTCGGCAGAAGAATAGAGACGCAATCCGCAAGGCGTGGATGGGAAGTGGTATTTATATTCTTTGCCTTTTCTCTTCCTCAGAGTATATATTTGCCTGTTTTGGATTCAAAATGAATAGAATAAAAGTAAATATGAAACACGATGTAAAGAATTTATATGAAGCCTGAACTTAAGGTTTTCGGATTGAGATTCAAGTCATATTGCCGAGCTATATCATGAATCCTGAATCGTAATTTTGTATTGAACCATTAGATTCAATTATAAAGGAAAAGAATACTTAGAATATATCATATAGATGATATATAGTTTTCAATAGAAACCATTAAGATTAGAAATAGATAAAAATAACATAAGAAGTCATATAAAACAAAATTATTAGTTATATCTAAAGTTTGTGAAGTCTTTATTTTAGGAGAATGGAAATGAAACAATTAAACAGCTAGATAGTGTATATGCATTGAATGGGTGAGTAATAAACAAAGTTGAAATAATCAAATAGGATATGTTCACTAGTGTTCTTCCAAATTCCTTTTCATTTTAAAATTTAAGCTCACATGTTTCTTTTATTTATTTTTCATGAGAATTGGTGAAAAGTTAAAATCATATAAATTGTTGAATTGAATTAATTCTACGAATTTCATAGATTCGTTCATGTGTCTTGAGATATAAATTCATGTAAGATTCATCTTGGAATATGAATGGGTAGATAGTAAAAACGTATCCAATCATAAGATTCGAATATAGTGAATCTTAAGATTCTGGAAACTATGTCAAAAACATAAATTTGTGGCTTTAAATCACTATTGCCGCATGTTGATAATGAGTTTCAATATAATATCTGTTTGCTAAGAAATCATTTCCCTTTGCTCCTCTCATCATTTCCACACTTGAAAGAAGACTCAGTATCGTCTTATTGATGTACTTTAATTCCTTTAATATCTGTTATTGATCATGAATCATAAGAAAACTCTATAATAGAAACTCTGTTTTTTAGTATATCTCATGTATTGATTTATTTAATTGATTCTGATAGGAGTTATTTCCAGAAATGATGAAAATTTGTTTTCAAATATATCTTTTATTGGATAGTTTGTTAACAGCTTCCATGACTAAGATTATCATTTAGATGTGATTTTTTTAAAGCACTATTTTTGTAGGGGCATCTTTGAAGAAAATTGAAGATGGAAAGGGCATCATCGTGCGATTTGTTATTGGTAGAAGGTTCAAATTCCTACTTTTAGACTTGTATGAGTTGGGGTGTGTGCGGGTAATTGGAATTTGGAACGTTGGTTTTATGTTACATATACTTTTTGCAGTGAAAATCGTGGAGACAATCTGGATACGGACATTGCTCGTGAGAATAGGCTGACTAATGACTTCATAATTCTTGTATGTTCAATTAATTTAAGGATTTTATCTCTTCATGTCGTTTGAAACTTTTTATTTTATTAGAACTGCAAATTTTCTGGTTATTCTAGGTTTATCATTTGGCATTTGCTTTTCTGTGAAAATCATTGTTATTTGTCTCATTCTGAATTTGGAAATAGATCCTCCAGACTGCTGAGTATAATTTTTAGATTACATTTCAATAGTATCCTCCACATGCAAAAGTTGAATCTACCTAGTTGCTAAAAGTTAGAACCATAAAAATTTTCACCACTTAGAATTCTGAAGCAAACAATTTGTCACCAGTTGTGCCAGTCAAGTTAGACCAGCACAACTTGACTGGCACAACTGGTGCCAGTCAGGAAAAACCTGTTTCAATAACTTGACTTTTTTATCGTAGGTATTTCACTGATCATTTTGTTATTTGATTCTTCCATTTCCAAAGGTTAAAATCACATTTTTTTTCTTCTAAATAAAACTATATTTGAGTTGGCATCAATCTTGCGTTGACATCATTATATTCATGCTACAATAATTTTTTCAGACTGTAGTTTAGATAAGTAAGCAGATGTGGGATTAAAAAGTAATACATTTGCGGTTGCTTAACTTGGTGCTCGTAATGTATGTTGTGACTTCTTTCGAGCGGAGAATAAGATTCAAGAGCATAAGGTAGTTTGCTCACCTCCAAATCTTATGCCGACAGGATAATCACGTGGAAACAAATGATGCATTGCCAAAGAAGGCTAAGTTGTTCTTTGCTCATGCTGCGGACAAATGGGATGCTGAGTTCTATGCTAAACTCAATGATGATATTTACGTAAATATTGGTAAGTTTTCCTTTGACTGGATGAGGTGATTATTGTTAATAATGTAATTTGTGTAATATTTCTCTTAGAAAGTATAGAAAGTAAATTTAGGCATAGCTCAATCTTACAAAATTAACAAGCTTGGAAGGTGTGTTTTTCATTCACATATATAATATAATTTGGTCATATCTGGTCCAACAATTTCATTGCTTGTGTAATATGTTTATGTTCTTGTAATTGAACTCCTCTGATAAATCCTCCCATGCATTAGAGAACTCCCTTTTTACAGATAGGAGTATGATCTTATGACCTCAAGTTTCTGGGTGTTATCATATGGATGGGGTTTTCCTGTAAGTGAAAGTGCAATTTTATCATTAAAATGGTGCTTTTCATGAACTCGAGGAGTGTTTGGATGGGGTTTTAGGAAAAAGGAAAAAACCACTAAAATATCACTTTCTTCTTAAAGCTACATTTATAGCTTCTTAAAATTATCTCTGATATTTTTTGTAATTACAATAGAACCATTATCCTCATCTCCATCTTCCTCCTCTCTCTGACCATTCCGTGGCATTTCTGTGTCTCTTCTCTCAACATTCCTCATGGCTTGATTTCTTTGCATCTTGAATTGGACTTGTGGCTTGGGCTATTGTTGTTCGATCTTGGTATGCCCCTCTTCCTATTTTTCTAGTCACTTAGGTTTGATCTGATTTTCAATTTTTTGTTCCTATTTGTAGCAAAAAAAAAAAAAAATTGGAAAAATAAAAAAGGTTATACACCTTTGTTTTTGAGAAATCTCTTTTTCTTTCAAAAAGTAATTTAATATTGAACTTTTTGTTGACTGTTTAAGAGATGGACTTGGAGTGCCCTCTAGCCTCGTAAGGAGTTGTCATGTTTACTCTAAGTAGTGGCAGTAGCTAATAATCAGCCATACGGTTGGTCTAAAGCATACTAAGGACTCATTTCTTTACACTTTCTTTTTTAAGAAAAAAAACCATATTTTTAATTAAATAAATGTGTTTAATTTACGTATAACAAATGAGTTTTATGGTTTTTCATTTGGAAAGGCTTATTACTGTTTTGCTTGGAAGTGAAAAATAATAGCTTCTGAGTAAAAGTTATATCATAGAATCACTGTTTTAGCCTCGAGATTTTCGTGCTTATAAGAAATTGCAGATTGCGTAGGCCCTCTTGCAGTTGTATGTTAAGAAAATTTGATATGATGGCTATATAATATGATACCGATGGCTATTTTCTGTCATCTTTATAAGTTCATCTTAAAACAGTTTTGATAGTCTTGTTTGGAAAAATTATCAATCTTTCAGCAGAAGGTTGTTGCTTGTCCTATGTAGTAGTGATCTGTTCTTTCTGTTTTTCTTAACTTGCAAATACAAATGTGTATTCCTTCTTTTATATATGTTAAGAACTTCATGCCTTGTCATACCAAGACCTTCGTACTTACATAGAGAAATCTGTCATGCTTTTAAAACATTAAAATTTCATGTTACATAATATTTAGTAGCTTAATTGAAACATTCTCATCGTAGATGGTTGCATGCTTCTGATGGAAACTACAACCTATTAGATACATATACGAAAAAGAAAATATTTCTCTTGATAGAAACTGAGGTTCTTGTGGAGTAATCTTCAAGTTTCATCTTATTAGACATCTATTATCCAAGATTGTATTATTAGACTACAACCTATTACCAAGTTCTAAATATATAAAGCAGCAACAAGAATAGAGGAAATATATTAAAGAAAACAAAGAAGAAAAAAATTATATAAATTGTTCCTTTTATGATTGTATGATAACATTTTACTGTGTGCTCGCTCCCCCACCATATTTAATAAAATTCCAGAGAACTTGTTACCCATTTTTAGATGTACATGTGTCTTACCACTTGATTTTTCCTTGCACAGATGCCTTGGGAGCTACACTTGCTACTCACTTGGACAAACCACGTGTTTACATGGGATGCATGAAATCAGGCGAAGTTTTCTCTGAGCTGTGAGCGCCTTAAGTTGCTTAAAATGTTTTATTTTATGTGCTCTATAGAGAACATATTTTATGATTCTCACACTGGTATCTTGAAATATTACAGGAACCATAAATGGTATGAACCAGAATGGTGGAAATTTGGTGACAAAAAATCGTAAGCCAAGCAACCGGTTATTTCGTATGACTGAACAAACTGCATTTAGTTTACTGCATGTCAAACTTGTATAAATTAGTCATGAATTATGCAGTATTTTCCAGTTTTTAATAGCTGAAAGTTATATCTTTGGTGAAACAGTTTTTTTTTTCTTTTTCACGATATTCTGCAACTGAATTTGTTGATCCCATATGTAAAACTGCAATACATTTTTTTACTTTTGGTTCACAAAACAATACTTTTGTGAGAAGCCCATTACATGACCTTGTTGAATATATAACTGTTGGAACTAATTAACAAACTAAATTTTTATGTTGTCTTATTTTAAATAAAATTCATATTGACTGATAGGTTAAATTTGTTTTTATCTTATTTTTTAGACACTATTTTTTAGTCAGTTTATTAATTGATAGTTTTTCTGTTTTACTCATGTTCTATAAATATGTTGACTTTTATATGAATAAAATGTTTTCTGCGCACACAAATCCTAATAAAAAATAATCTACAGACATGATTATATATTATTACAGTACCAAAATGTAAAGTCCATGAGAAATTTCTGTAACCCTATAATGTGAGTTGAATATTTCATGTATTTAGTGTTTTGGTGCACAACTCTGAATGCATTGAGGTACCCTAACCATTATAAATATTTTTCTTAATGTCATCTATATCCTCTTGAAATGATGATCAAATCTCCTGCTCAACAGATACTTTCGCCATGCATCAGGAGAGATGTATGTTATATCACGAGCTTTGGCTAAATTTATATCAATAAACAGGTCAGATATTCTCCTGCCTGCACTCATATACTGTTAGTTGCCGTTTATGCATTAATCTTGAATCTGTTCACTTGACAGATCTATTCTTCGTACATATGCCCACGATGATGTGAGCGCTGGATCCTGGTTTATTGGGCTTGATGTGAAGCATGTTGATGAGGCAAAGTTTTGTTGTTCATCTTGGTCAACAGGTCTCCCTCTCTATCCATGTGTATTACATGTGCATGTGTGTTAGTTCAAAATTCATGTGCTAGTTAAAGTATACAAGAAATTTATATAGAAAAATTACTTACCATAATGGTTGACGTCAAATTTTAAAGTATACATGATTATGTTTTTCAGGAGCAATCTGTGCAGGTGTTTGAGTTCATTCCAGTTTGTGAAAGACCGCAAACGTAATACATGAGTCATGTTACAAGGTTTGCTTCCTAAGATTTTTTAATTTCTATTGGAAGCGGAGTGCCTCATAGAGATGTCTTTGGGGAAGTTGTTTGATGTCCATCGAACAAACACAGTTTCATCTTATGAACATAGTTGGCTGGTTGAGAAGATAAAGGTTTACTTGCAGTTATTACTATAGGCAGGCAACATCGAGCAGCAAACAAAACTTCAGCTTCTCACCTAGGTTTTTTTTTTTTTTTTCCTGCAAGGGCTGGCTACCTATAAATTGGTTTCTATCATTCTTGGATTCCTTCTTTCTTTTTCGTGAGATAGGGGACGAGGACTCCCATTACTTAAAGAACTTCCAAAAATGTACTTGTGGAAGTATTTATAGGAATGACATGGTGACTCATAATCTCATTTGCAGTTAAGGGAACTTTGTTTTTGTATATGAAATAGGCAGTGAATTTTGAGTCGTGATTATGTTTTATTCATATAAGATAACTTTTTCTATCGGCTTTCATATAAGTTAACTATTTAAAGTTAGAATCTTAAGATTCGTAATAGAATAACGTAATTCATCATTTGACATCAAAAGCAAAACATAACACGGGGTGAAAATCAGATCTATTTGTTATCTCTAGATTACCAATACTTTGAAACCAAAACCAACATATATGTATGTAAAAACTAAGGACAATAACAGATTGCCCATGTTTCCACCTATACTTGACCATTATTTATCATTGTACAAAGGAATAACATTTCCTCAGTCAATAAATGATAGCCCCAAGCAGTCTCACGATGAACCATTAAGGAAATGTGCTAGTGCCCTGTCCGTACGGTTGTCATTCAGAACCAGAGCTTCAGCAACGCTATTTGATGAAAATCCCATTTCACGTAGAAGTGTGTAGCCTTTGACAAATTCTTCAACCTTTAAATGAGAAATACATCAAGTCAGAAAAATTAAGTAATCAGTAAAGACTCACAGATCTTCTGGGTGCTACTGTGGCAGCTGGAAACGTAAATAAAAGAATTTTAGCAATAATCTAAACAAGAAAACATCAAACCATCAGATGGTATTCAACCAACAGAAAATACAATGCGATGATTACTTTGAAAACCATAAACATTCATCCAATGCGGTCAGTACCAACAATACAAACAACCATGTGATGTAATTTACAGTATGCACCCCTTCAATACAGGTTTAGTCCTGGCCATCATCCTAAGAATGACAAAGCAAAAAGCTTAGAAATAAGATCAAAGCTCGGAAAGCTCCTGAAATTCTCTAATGCTAAGAAAAGGCCTTTCTAAGGTAGGCCAATTATATTCGATTTGGAAGCAGACTCCAAATGAGCTGGAAAAGCTTTTAACATAATGCAAACAAGAAGTACACAATTAGTCAACTTTAATCAATGTTTTAAAACTAGATCTACAATCAAACGAGTGAAGACATTGGTTCACAATTTATGTCGAACCTCGATCAAACTGGTAGAAATAAAGTTTATATTTTTAGATTTTTTAATATTTTAAGTGAAGCAATAGTATAAAATTATAAAACATGATACATAAAATTGCAAATTAATATAAAAGGCTAAATTGTATGTTCTATAAGATAAAATAATTAATAACAATTGGCCATAATGCCTGCATAACTATGTGTAAGTATGTATTTTTATTTACCTCAATGTTTCAGATTAAATTCAAAATATTAAAAAACAAGTTAAAAATTTTAAATTTTTAAATACCGGTTCAAACTGATTTGCTACACCAGTTCTTTAGCAGTCATTCATCACCAATTTTGAAATTAGCCGGTTTTTATCGTTTAACTGACCCGTCACTAGACAAGTTCCTCTGTTAGACTGGTCAAACTAGCTAGTTCGGTCTAGTTTCTGAAAACTATGACTTGAATAGAAACTTAGGTCAAAACTCTTCCATTTAGGCTTAAAGCATAACATGTAAGAATAAAAGCAACTCTCCTTAATGATCCTCTCCTTGCCCAGACTGAGAGACGTGGTAAGAAGAAGACAATCAATCAAGACAGACCTCCAAATTTGTACACATTGTTTAGCTAACTATCTATTAAACTGATCACTTTATCATTCTTGGAAAAAGAATCAACTCCATGACTAAAAGCAAGTTCACAGAAATAATCTGGAGAGAAAGTCTAGAATGAAGGGAAGAACCATTTGGATTACAAAGAATTATTCAATCAACATGGTCACTACGAAGACAGAGATGCATGACATTATTTTCAGAATCATAATCATACTTTTCATCAATGTTATTATCTGAAACATCACGTCAACAATGAGTTTCAGTGATCATAACTTACTTTGGTTGGATTATCACCATAATTTTCAACAGCAATTGGAACAGCTTCTTGGCTGAGCCCCATAGCTATAAATTTGCTCACAATGGAATCCAAACCAGTAACCTAAACAAAAAAAAAAAAAAAATAAGATATATTTTACACTGAAAATTTAAAAAATAAAAAAAAAAATAATTTTTATTTAAAAAAAAAAAAAAAAAAACAAGAAACCAAAAAAAAAAAAAAAAAAAAATAAGTTTTATTTTACACTGAAAATTGGAACTTGGAAACAGTAAATGATTTATATGTATACAGAAAAACAGTGCTCCGAATTCATTACAGATTAACAAATAGTAATCTATCACCTCTGCATAATAAATACAGGAAAAAAATTCTTAAACCCCATAACTTGTAACTACTTCCTCTAAATCAAGAACAAACCTTTGCTGTTGACGAATCAGAAACTTTAGTCGGGGTATTTTCTGATCCAAATTTGCTCCAATTTGGGTTATCCTTATCCGCTTCAGCTAAAATTTTTCTCTCTAGTTCAAAATCAAATTGGAAGTTGCTCCTTGGATTATCTCCCGCATGAGATGATAAATGAGGCTGCAAAATGGTCAAAACAATTAAAAGATCATATTCAACTATTGAAACAGACCAAGTCAATTATGCAAAGCTTTAGAATTTTCACACTTGGCATGAGGAAGAACAGCCTCAGAGTGAATTTTACGCAAAATTCGCCCTGCTTCACCAACATCCAAAATGGACTTCACAAGGTAATTGTATCCGTTCAAATTATAAATCATCATCACAAGCATTAAAACGTAGAGTAATTTAGAAATTCTCTCATTCACAAAAATACGAGCAAAGCAAATCTTACCGGCGGTGTGATCCTATATTCTGGCTTTATAGCAACCCTAACGCCAAATCCTAATCCTGCTGCACATTCAATTCAATAGGAACATTCAACTTCACCGCCGTAAAAACGCATCTGAATCAAATTTTCTTTCATTTCCGCAAATTTCAAGAAAGAACAAAAAACAAACGAAAACTTAAACCCTTGATCATTGAGAGAGAGAGGGTTACAGGAAGGAGTGGGATTCTGCTGATACGGTGACGGTGATGGTGGCGGACGGTACATCGGAACTTGTGGGCCCGACCTGCTTCTGAAATCGTAGTCCATCGGGTAAGCGTGTACCATACCACTTACGATTCGGATTCCAACTTCGCCTTTTAAGTTTTTGTTTTCTTTGAGTGATCAAACAAAATGTTTACTCAAATAGTTATTTGACTTTTGACTAATTATCAGCAAAAGAAATTGACCAATCAAAGTTGAATTGAGCTCTAAAATGGAAAATTGTTGATAGCTAAATTTGTTCACTTAGCCATTAGATAGACATGTTAATGCACGCTAAAGTTGAATGATTTTAGTTTTATTTTTTATATAATTCTTTTTACTTTTTTTAATTTTTATAATATCAAGTCACTCAATTTAAAAAATTTAACAAACTAAGGGTTCAATTAAAATTTTCAATTCTTTAAAATGCAACCATATGATTATTTGTTGAAATAAGGAGGAAAAAAAATAGGTTAAATATGATAAATGCAAATTTATTTGATGACCTTTTGGCTAAAATTGAACTAATTTGATAATTCTAAGTTAATGTTGTTGGTTTTATATATTGTCACTCTATACATAATTATAAGTTGTATTATGCATAAATTGAATTTCATCAATTTGGTTGCTAAAGATTTCAAACTTAATAGGATGAAAAAAATAGTTACATTGTAATTGAAAAATTTGAAGGATTTGATTGAATTTGAACCAAAATAAAATAAATAAACAATTACATAAGAAGGTGATTAAGTGGTTTGGTGAAAATCCCCGGTATTGTGTTGTATAGGTTTCTGCTTTGCTCTTCAAAATAAATTGTATTGAATCAAATTTTAACTTTAGTTTTATCCACAGATGCTTTATATAATCAAGTTATTGTTTTAATGATTTATTCTTTTAAAATGAGTGAATATGTAATGACAAAGACCTTGTTTAATAAAGCCAGCGGAAAACTAGTTGAAAGAGAAAAACTATACATATATATATATATATATATATATATATATATGTAGAAAATAAAAATAAAATGTTAAAACATGTGCTATTAAATAAATAATTATATGAGCAATTTGGGGTCGGAATACCTGGTAAATTTTGTATTCTTGTGAAATAGTACTGTATAGTTTCCACTAAGAATTAACATATTTATGTGAGACTTCATGCATAATTTCTGCTACACTTGTTGAAACTCCAAAATCAAATGTTAAAACTGTTGAATTTCTATATTTCGATACAACAAAATTACAATTCATTAATCCAAAATCCTATGCTCCCACATATTGGCTGAGAGACAAACAATAGAGTCCTTCCTGTCTTTACATCAGATACATTCCTACAACGAAAAATGAGGCCTACTTCATCAAGGGCGAACACAATCTAGAACTAGAAAGAACACTTGCTATGTTACATAAAGGGATACAAAATTACAATCCAAATATGGGGTCATTTGCACCAAATATAGAAGAACTAAACTGTCTCGTATTCAAATCATTGCCATCCAAGGCTGGACCAAAACGATCCAGCCACTGTGTTGGACTTGCAGTTTCATTCTCCTCCACCCACTCAGAAGTCATGTCCATATCATCTAATTGGAGCAGATCAACTTCTGAAGACTTAGCATTCATCTGTCTAGCTAACTTGAGATTGTAGTTTATATAAACGAGGTCATTCAATGTTTCTCTATCAATCTTGTTCCGCTTCTCAGAGTGAATTTGCCTGAAGTTACTCCACTGTCTGTGAAATGAGAAGGTGCTACAAACCTGACTTAATATTCTAATGGCAACTCGCTGCAACCCTGGAGCAGAATCACCATACTGCTCCCACCAAAGCCCTACAACGAGAAAACAATGAGTGTGCAGAATAACTAACGTACTGAGTAACGGTATCAGCATAGTTGCAAATAAAATTAGTTGAATTGAAAAAAGTAAATAGAAAACAACAAAAATCACATTCTTATGAAACATGCTTCAAAATCCATTGCACAAGATAAATAACAGATTGAAACAATCAGCATCCTTGGCACTGCTTCATTAATACAATTGTTATGATGCTTTACAATCAAAGCATGGTCTGGCATTCGCTAACGATAGACATGTCAGAAACATTTTGTTGAGTCGTTCTGTAATGAACAATTACAAATACCAAAAGCACAAAGCATAGTGAAGGACACATTTAAGCTTGATGTGGTCGTCATCCCTCCCAAAAGATAAAAAAGGGCATATAAATAACAATTAAACCAAATGAAACGAGTTGTTGTTCCTGGAGGCTAGGACTCTCCAAGTTTCTCAGAATGCAACTGAAGGAGAAATCAGATGCCAACTAGTTGTCCGGTGAATGAAACAAAAAAAAAATACAATAAAAGGTCTTATTAATCAGAAATGAACTGAAAAAAAGTCCTACATTTAGTTTCGCATAACCTATCTTTTCAAATGCTCATTTATTACTTAATCAACTATCCTTCCACAAGTCCCCTCACCTAAAAAATAAAACCCAACTTTGTCCAAACTGGGGAATTAGGTTCAATAACTAGTTGTGCATTTTACCCCCAAAATACACGTTTTCTTTACCGAAAAACCATGTTGAAGTTGGTCACTAATATTCACAAAATTTATGTAGGACTGAACAATGCAGCTTAATATGAACCTCATCAGAAAATTGACTGATTGAAAATGTATCAAGGGGCACTATTTAAAACTTACAGGGAGCAACTGTATGCCTTGCCTCCTTTGCTAGGCTACAGCCAAACATGCCATGTGCCTTTGTAAAAGTATAGATTTGATTAGTGATGTCACGCCTCATGTCTGGTACAGGCAGCAATTTCTCCAGAACATTAAAGAAGTCTTCTTTTATGGAAGAAATAAATTTTATTTCAGGATTGTATTGAATACTGGGGTTCAAAAAGGCAGCAGCAGCATGTAGAGGTGAATGGAGTTGGTCTCGCCACTTTTTATCAACTATATCTAAGAATGTCTTACACTTGTTCTCATCCATTATGTAGTATGTCCTGATTGATTCTTTGGCCCTGGTCATTAGCTCATATATGGAACCTACAGTTGGTTTCCCTTCTGATACTTCCCTCAATACTTTCAAAAAAGGCTCAGAGATGGCCACACACTCTTCCACTGTCCTCCAGAAATCACCATCTTCAGCAATTGCAATACAAGAAAGACTCTGTGGTTTATTTGCATAGGAAGGGTTTGAGGCATATTCATGGCTGTGGAACATATTCTTCAATCTTGTTCTCAACCTCAACATAGACTGTAAAGACATAAAGGTGGATACACACTTTGTGATCCCAGTCCTGACTAGTTCCTGACCCCCAGTGTACTTCTTCATAAGATCAAGCAATGCCGCATTATTGTATATTAACTTTGATATCGTTTGTGCTTGTAAAATACATCTAGTAATCCAATCAACCTTGGAGAATTCCTCCAAGATTAGGTTTAAACATTGAGAGGCACAAGGAGATACAAATATAGTTCCATAGCTCTGCACAATATGATTAGCAATACCAGTATAGTTAACACTGCTGTCCATAATAATTTGCACAACATTTTCTACGCCAAATTCTTGAATTACAGAATCAAAAAGATCAGCCAGCCACTTCGTGTTCTTGAAATATGGAGAGGCATCCACAGATTTATGGAAAAAGGTCCTGGATGGTGAAGAGACTAAGAAATTAATTATGGCCTTTGATTTATAATCAGTCCATGTGTCTGCAATGATGGTACAACCTGTAGTTGCCCACTCTTTCTCAACATCTTTTGACTTTAAGCCCACTTCTAATTTTATCTTTTCCAACCATGTTGTTTTCAGGATTTCTGCTGATGGACCAGTAAATCCAGGACCACACTTTGCAATGGCATCAATCATCAACTGATAGGATGAAGACCGTGCAACACTAAAGTCTAACTTATTCTCAAAAAAGAATAGAGCAATACTTCTCTCTGCATTCTCTTGGTTGTTTGTAGAGGAAGGGATCATAAGATTGCCAGTGGGGAAAATCTTCATAAGAGGGGATACTTCATCCAAAGATACAAGAGCTTTAGTAGCCGAAAGATTACTGGGTGACTTGACTTCTGCTAGTTTTTGCTTCTTCACACAAGACGTTTCTTTGACTTCTTCCTTTGATGCTATTATACCCCTTACTCTATCTGTAACATCATCTCTGACCTTGCTACAAGGGTTTACCCCTTTACTTGGGAATCTAGATAAATGATGTTTCAACCTACTTATGCCACCATTCAGAACTCTTTGGCAAAATTTACATCTTACCTTGTTTCCATCTAATTTCTCTGCATATTCCCAACAGACATCTTTTTCTCGAACCACTGCCAGAGTTCAAATAAAAAAATAAAATCAGCACATTATATGATAAGCTGTTCTTTGATTCTGTTAATTTATTACATGTACATCAGAGTAACCAAGACTAAGTTAACAAAATAGTCAAATTATAAATGAGAGATTGGCAAAAGGAAAAATAAAAATTGTTATCTAAACTCCCTGAAGAAAATGGCATTCATACGGTAAGAAGAATATTAAAGTAGAAGCTAATGAATTCATTGGGATATAAATAATTACTCAATACCCTGTCCCATGGTCTCAAATTGTGGTTGCAGTTCCAAATGTGGTCACAGTTGCATCCACTGTGATTGCTGTTATGCTTATTATGGCCATTGTAGCTTGAATTTATTTTATGTTTGCACCAAATATAATTCTTCGTGACTCATTTTAAACATTCTACATCTCTTGTTCTTCTCCCTCCTGAATTCCACCTCTCCCTCGTTACAAGCTCTTTATCATTTTACTATATATCTAACCCATCAAAAATCCATATAAATTTAACAAAAGAGGAAGAATGAAAAAGTAATTATGAGGATTATGAAGCACGTTTCGGCCCTATGCAGACATTTCATAGACTGTGCAGTGCATTTTCCTGTGATTACCAAAAACAGTGCAATTGTGGTGTGATACTACATGCTAGGTCCATTAATGATACAATCAGCTTCCCTGTTGTTTTAGAAGACAGGCATAGCAGAAAAAAAAAAAAAAAAAAAAAAGCTTCAACTTACTTTAGGATGCAGTAACGTAGCTGCTGGAGTACAAGTATATGGCAACCTACCCGACAAGATCAAACCGGAAACTAGAGTAAGCATCTCATCAGAAACGCAACACACTAACATAAACCACGATTATTCAAGCACAAAGTCATAATTCAACAATTGAAGCAATGCACACGAATAAAAACTAAAGTGGTTCACTGAATTCTTTCAAGGTACAGAGTAATCCATAACATGATTCAACTCTACGGTTGCTTGTAAAAGCATTAAGTGATGTCAAGCATCAAATTCAAATAATCTTCAATTTTACTCATTTTGCAAACACGTGAAGATATTCCAATCTTTCAAAGAAATTGAATAAATCTTCCTTCCAGAATCTATTTTGCGAAAATAGATCGAGAACATCAATTGCATTTAAAACAAATAAAAATGATGAAGATGAGATGATAATGAGATAGCGAGAAATTTGGAGCTTACGGAGTGTGAGAGATTGGTCAATCCCGACGGAGAGATAAACGGAGGTCTCGGATTTCAATAATTTTTCGATTTATCGCGATATTTTCGAGCTAGGGTTTATGCTGCGGTGTATCCTCGCTCTTATCTTTTTCTCTCTCTCCTCTCCTGTCACTAACTTTTTTATCTTCTCTTAGTATTTCTCGTTTTTCGATTTTACTTTTGCTTTATTTTTTGTTTTACATAGTAGCATCTCTCTTGGCCTACCGCGTTTCCTTTTGGCGATATCTCGCGCATATTTAACCAATGATAGAGAACCAGATGGGATTTAGCCAGCAGAAGATTATGAAGGGATAAATAAATCATCACATAGAGTATAAGTGAAGTAAGAGAAAATAAAGTTACAAATTATTTACATTAATTTAAATTGAGTTAATACGATAAACTTCACTATCCTGTTAATTTACTAATGGTATTGTTAAAAAAGCAAAAGTGAAAATCTATTAATAAAAATAAATAACTTTCATATTCACAAGTGGGAAAGAGATAATATATTTTAAGAAAAAATAATTATGTAAAAAAAATAATGATGATTAAATAAAAAGGTGGGTGATTTAGGATATATTGGAGTGCATAAAATTTAGTACTTTAGTATTGGGATCATTTATTTATATTTTTTTTCTAATTTTTTATTTTAAAATAATATAAGAATATGAAATATGTATATTATGAAAAGAATATTTAACATATGGTTATATTATTGAGTTTTTTATTTTAAAATATAATTAAAAAAATATTAGATATATATGAAAAAAAAGGTAAAATCTCCTTATATATATATATATATATATATATATATATATATATATATATATATATATATATATATATATATATATACTCTTTTTTTT
>Ga0099824_1004070_pt1 | contig 21154 bp, 8 predicted proteins | sample SiratrowhiteBW_FD_76837 | JGI IMG/M metagenome (GOLD analysis project Ga0099824, IMG submission 76837) | Root nodule microbial communities of legume samples collected from California, USA - Siratro white BW | ecosystem: Host-associated > Plants > Roots > Nodule | place: USA: California... | reverse complement strand
AAACTTTTTTTTAAATCAATCTAAAAAACCCTTTGTCTAACTAAGAACAAAAAAAAACAAACAAACCATTACATTTCTAAAAAAAAAAAAAAAAAAAAAAAACTAACTCATGACAATATACATAAAGAATTGCACACCTGAGATTGGTAGTTCCAGATACAGACAGTTCCAGAGTATAAACTCGCCAGAATCCTGCATTGACAAGGTTGCTTCAAGTAATTAATTAAATGACACCAGAGGTAACCTTGGATGACAAACATAACTATTGGTGACTAAATCGCCGCAAACTACAGATAATTCCAATAATAAAGTTTCCTCACATCATAAATTAAATTCAGAAACAAAACAACAGTATAATAAGAGGCATTACCATGGTTCTGTCGGATGCAGATCCACACATTTTACTCTTTCTGATCTTTGCGCAAGCTTTCGCTGATCAAATATTACAATAACAAGTTAGATTAAGTAGCCAGAAAGTTAGTCATTCACACTGCGCTCAGTTTCCAATAAATCTAATCTCGTAGGAAAGGAAATAAAAAAAAAAAAAAACTACGGGAAACCAAAAACAAGTATCCATTGATTCAGAATACAAACAGAATTACCTTGATTTCGAGTCTGAGAGGCTGCAAATGCAAGTAACGAGAGAGAAAACAAACAAACAAACAAAAAACATGCGTCAGTGCACGGTTCCACAGTAGATCACATTGAAATTGAAATAGCAAGAGCTAGAAAAAGCGAATTGCGAGGCGCGCATTTCAAGTAACAGGTAGAAAAGCATTCGAAATTGAAAGAGCGAAGGTTGGAAAGGTAAAGCATGAAATCGAAGGGAATTCGGTCCAGATCTAAGGTTGTTACGAATGCAGAAGCGTTTGCGAAGGAGCAGATCAGAGAGGAAGCTCACCATTTTTGCAGATTGGAGAGTACACTAGCCTCTACCGAGATCAATCTTCCGAGATCAGAAACTGAATTCGACGAGCCCAAGGAGATCGAGCTCAGTGAGAGAAAGAGAGAGAAAAATAGAGAGAGAGGGAGTGAGGGAGAAAAATGTGTTTATTTGTATTGTAGGAGAGCACGGTGTAAATACCATGAAGATGAACGAACCAACGGAGAGAGGTGCTATGCAGCTAAGCGAGATTACGAAAATGCCACTGGATCTGATACTACCCTGTGCCTTGTCACACCGTATGCTTCATGGTTGTGCGGAAATATGCGGGGAATGGTGACACCGTGGCAATGACGTGCTTTCCACGTGGCTCTTCGGACCCACTTTTTCTATATTAAATAACTTTTACTTTTATAAGTTTTCGAAAAGCTCTTTTTTCCACATTTTATTTTATGGATAATTTTTATCTTATTCGTTATTTCAGTTTAATTCTTTAAATTGTATATAGAGAGGCTTAAGAATTTATACTGAATATAAATATTTTTTTTTGGAAAATAAATTTTGAAATCAATCTGACAAGGGTATTTATTTTTTGTATGGTGAATTTCTATTCGGTTAATTTTATAGATTTGTTTTCTAAAATATTTTCTGTAATAGTTTTAAATGAAATTTTAATTACTTGAATTAGATAAATTTTCTATTATAATTATGTAATAAACTAAATTTCTGTTAATGATTATATAAATAACTATTTTCAGTATAAATTAATAAATTTATTTTTTCTCTAGATTAACGACAATAATTATGTTTTCGAAGTGAAATTTCTTTGGTGTGCGCTATAAAGATATCCTTAATTGATAATCGAAAATTATTATCAATATTTTAAAAGGATTCAATACTTTAGTAATCAGGAATAGACCATGTAAAATTCTTACTCTGGGATCAAGTAATAAATTATATAACGACAAAAAAAATTACGTTTACATTAATTATTTTAACCACCAAAAGTATTTTTTTATTGATGGATTGTATACAATTTTTATAACATAATTATTAAACTTATTCATAATTGTGTCAAATTTTATTATTGGAATGAATTTTTTAAAATAGGCCTGTATATATTTGAAATCCTTGTATATAATAACCTTTTGCTTTTAAATTTTATAGTTTATTTATTCTTGCAATGTTCATTGTGACTTTGTTTGGTCTTTGTTATGAGCCTTTTGTTAAGAATAAAATACACTGTCTTTCCAGAAAAAAACATAAGGGGAATTGTATTTTTAATCTCTATAATCATGATAAAAACTAATACAAGTGAGTAAAAATTAAAATCAAACAAATATTATAAAGCTCAAAATAAAAATAATTATATTTACAGGATTGCAAAACACATTTAAGCATTTAAGACACTTAAAATTGATTTAATGGATTTGAGTTCTTTTTAACGGTATCAGGATTCATTTTTAAATAATTTAAATCGAACTAAAAAAAAATGCGAGTTGTACAATTATTTTACATTGAAATATCCGCAGGTAAATGAATTCAGTTTTTACTATATTAATTAATCGCTGGACAATTTTAATAAATAATAATCCTTTATTAAACTTATAAGAACAATAATAGACATGAGATATTTGTTATTTTTTGTGAAACCCGTGAAAGAGCTCATCTTTACATATATTTTTCTTTATCCTAAAAATATATTTGGTTTTCTTCTTTTGTGGTGGTTTTGAAACTTATATATTTCAAGGCCCACAAGCATAGTCTCAACCCAACCCATATATAATATAAAGTATAACACACATACAATATAATACATTAACTAAAATCTACACATAAAAAAAAATATAAAACTCCAAGTCCTTACAATTTGATTGATCGATACCTAGTATCTTCTGTTTTTGTTAAAACGTCTTTTGATGAAATAATTTTTTTTCTTTGTAATATTTAGAGCATCTCTTCTGTTTAATATTTGCTTTGTTTGTTTTGGATGAAATAAAATATTTTATTTTTTCTTTGTAATATTTAGAATATCCCTTCTGTTTAACACTTGCACCAATTATTTGGTTTGAATATTTAAGTGCTACGTGCCAATATAAATTAAGTTTCTCAAACTATTCTACACATTTTATTGAATATATCACAGAAATAAAAACACATCAATCCGAACGCACAGGTACAGACACTACTATATTACATTACGAATTATATTACAAAATGACGTACATAAAGAAAGGTGTAGATTCTAAATTAATTTACTATAGGAACTAACTTAGAAACAAACGTTTAACCTAACTGCAGAATATCATGCTCTATCAGCAGTTCAGCTCAGCAGAGGTTGGCTTATTGGATTCTTCCTTCTGAAGGTGTAGCTGATAAAGTGAGAAGTATACTTTAGAAGGTAAATTGTAGAATTATAATAACTAGTTTAAAATTAGTAGCTAAGATTATAAAATTTTAGGTACACATTTTGTATAAATTTGTATTTACTTGTTTCATTTGGCAGCTACAAGATTTGCCTTAACGATGACGAAGCCTTTGTCACATCCAAAAGCAAGCCTGCACGAAAGCAGCGATGTGATTGCAATCAGTAAGAAATTATAGCAACAGTTTGTTTTATCTTTTTTTAAGTCAAAGGAAGTTTCAGATAATTACTGAGATGATCCTTTGTTGTAGCCAATAGTCCATACTCTCTCGAGACCAAAGTTCAAAGTGGTTTGAAGCCTGCTAGTTAATGGCAAGTGGCAACTGTTAAAAATGTGAATAAGCAGAAAGTTTCTCTAACACACTAATTAAATGAATAAGTACTTGAGTGTAAATTTTGATTTATATGGTTCATACCTGTAAGTGACAGCATCCCATATTTTAACAGTAGAATCCTCTGAAGCTGTTATTATTATAGGGAGCTCAGGATGAGCACATATGGCAGTGACATTGTTTTCATGTCCTTCAAGTGTCTGTACACAGTTTCTAGACTCATAATCCCAAACCTGTAGAAATATGGATTATGATTTTGATGAGAAATAGCTCAAAAGACTGAAAAAACTATTTGTAAGGAGTAATTATTGGTAAGCAAAAACCTTGGCAGTGTAATCATCAGAACCACTTAAAAGATAATGTTTGCCATTGCTTGTGAAATAATCAACACAATCCACTCCTTTCTTGTGTCCTTCCAGGGTAAATTTTGGTACAGAGGAATCAAGACTCCAAATCTACAAAAAGGAGACAATTACAGCAAAATGTTAGTCAATGAATTTGAGATTGCAGTCATTAGATTTGAAGGTAAGGGATTACTAATACTAGCATACCTTCAAGGTGCCATCAAGGGATGCACTAGCAAAGGTAGAGGGATCCTGCGGGTTAAATGCCACTTGCATCACATAGTGTGAATGCCCTTCAAACTTCTCAATGCAAGACCAACCTTCCTTCCAATTCCACAATTTTAGAACTTGATCATCTGAAGCTGACACTACATATGACAAGAAAGGATGAACTGCCAAACTCCTTATATAATCTCTATGACCCTCAAATTCTACTATCTTTTCCATTTTTTCATAATTGTAAACGCGAATGTATCTGTCATCCGTAGCTGCAACAATCCAGTTTTCCCGAGAAATGAACTTTGCTGATCTGACTGCAAGCATTGAGAAATAATAAAAAAAACACAGAACAAACATAAGATCACCAAGACATGTAGCAAAAGTAAGATTATAACAAGGGAAGCAAAAAATTGTAAATCACACAAATGTTGTAATTTACCCGGGGATTCGCTGACTTTTAAAGACTTCTCTTCAGCCTGCACTATCCAAATGAATATACCAAAAAAGGTATCAAAATGATGGTTAACAATAAAGTTCCAAGCAGAAAGATACCGAACAACTACAGTTCTGTTGTTTCTAGATCTACTGTCTATTTAAGCACTAGGAATAAATTTGTCAGATTTAGTTTTATATCACTATTTATTATTATTACTATTATGTCATTTTATTTAGTACACAAGTGCAGGTATAATTGATTACCTTTGTCTGATAGTTCCAAATAGAAATAGTTCCTGAATATAAACCCAGTAGAATCCTGCATGAGAAACGTATTAGATATAAGTATCAGTTGTTGTAGGTGCTATAAAAAACGTTAAATAAGTCAATGTATATAGAAGTTTTGTTACATACCATGGCTCAGTTGGATGCAGATCAATAGATTTTATTCTTTCGGTGTTCTGAACAAATTCATGCTGATCCACAATAAATTATGGGAAAATAATGTTAAAAAGTTTTTCATATAGGAAACCAAAATTTGAATATGAACAGATGAAATATTACTAAAATAGATAATGTAGAAAGTAACAATACCTCAAATTCAAAGGAGAGGGTTTGTTCCTACAGAATCGACATCACGAGAAGCAACAAGCAGATTAGTCAGTTCATAGTTAACATGTTTCATCAAGCTAAAAGTATTCGCGTTATTAAAGCATTGGGCCAACCCAAAAAACATCATGCGAAAGCTTTTGTTCTTCCCGAAACATTAGAGCCAGAATTTAAGAAAAAAGAAATTGAGCACTTCGATCTTCTGTCACATAAGGTTTGTTCAAAGAGGTTGGTCTTTCGGGCTTGATTAATACCATGTTTGTTTCCGTTTGTTCCAACTCATGCATGTTGGACTCAGGTGCATGCTATTCACAAAAGGACTTTGACATAACGAATTTAATTTTGAAGGTTAAATTTAGTAAATAAAATATTTATTTGTCAATGAATTTTTCTTATTATAGCTTCAAACAAAATATATAAGTCAGTCAATGAATACTATTGTTTCACTAACTTGTTTAAAAAAAAAAAAAAACAATTGATCAATGAAAACCATTTTTAAGTTGGGCTTCACCCATTATAAACTGTTTTAGATGTAAATTCATAGACCAGTAGGGTAACCAGGACCCTGAGCCAATGAAGCAAATTACAAGAATTGAAATAAGTGAATTCAAATATATAATTTAGAGAAAATGAAATAAAAAATACAAAAATTACTTGTAATCCTCTTAATACTCAAAACGAGGGGAGCACTTGCACACCCTCATTAACTATTTTCTCATACTTTAATTAAAATGTAATGATGATGAAAATATGATATGCATATTGTGAAGTGATAATAACGTAAAAGTCGATTAAAACAGTACACAATCATTAAACTCTAAATTAATAAACACTGTAATATTATTTAAAAAAATATTTAGATTAATTTTCAATTAATAGACAATCTAACATTTGTACTGTGTGAAAACTAAAAGTTGCACAGGGATTAAGAAAGTATATAAATAATGGAATTAAAGAGATTTTTTTTTTAAAATAAAGAGAAAGAATGAAGTGACCTACCATATTATAAACTTAGTAGAAAATAGGAGAGTTTGGTTGTAGCAGAGAAATTGCAGATAGGGAAAGACGTGTGAAGATGCTTGCTTATGCAGATTTCTGAGGAGAATTTTTGGTTATATAGTTAAGGATTCTTCGCAGTTAAGTTAAGGAATGGAGAAAATAAGGAGATTTACGTTGAAAGTTCCGAAAACATCATCAGAAGGTAACGAACGCTATTCAAATTTGTATAGCCGTCACGCGTACAAAAGTCCAATTTTTATAGTCAACACTCACATTTTTTCACCATACACTGTGACTTCTTAATGGAAAATCACTCAGCCATGAGCCTTGAGCTCTAATTTTTTTAGAAAATTGAGTCAGGTTCTTCTCCAACAATTTTGAACAGAACATGTTTAACCAAATCTTGTTAAGGAGAAAACTGGTTTTATTTATATAAAATCATATGATTTTATGAAATTATTATGAGTTGTATTTTGGATGTTGAACACCCACTAAGATATTGGGCGTTTTGATTGATGACTGCGTTCTACTGAGTTTGTTTCTGCGAAGTGCATAAAAAAAGTATCACTTTTTTTTATTAAATCCTATAAAAAAAACTATTAACTTAAATTAAAAGGCTAATATCAACATTTTTAATTAAAAATATTTAAAAAATAAGTAATAAAAAGATAACTAACTTTAGAAACGTATCTATATATGCTAAATTATCACAACTGCATCATATCTCAAACTGAAAAACTCAAACCAGCATCACAACAACAAAAACATAGTGGACCAAAACCCATGTACAAGGTAACTAGCTTAAGTTGCTCAAAATATTTTAAACAGAATAAAAATAAAAAGTAATTTTATATAAGAAAATGTTAGAGATTCCGTGGACTAAGAATACTATATTCTTTATCTTATAAATTGATTTTATGAAAATAAATTAAATATAACTTACTTAAAAAGTAAAATGTTAAAAAAATTTCAACGATATAAAATTCTATTTGTAAACGAATTAATAAAATAATAATGATATTAAGTGTGCGAATCAATTAATAAAACAATATTAAGTGTGTAAACAATTAATACAAAACATTTTTTATGAATTAAAATATATTAAAAGTTTAAAACCATATTACAGTGGTTAAGGTTACTCTCGTAGTAAATTAAAAACTTTATTTAAATATATATTCGTGGTCGTTGTTAGAATTTTTTTTTTAAAGTGCTAAACGTTTAATTTTAAAAATATTTTAATAGAATTGATGTGTGCAAATTAATATAGTTTTAGGTGTTTTAATATAATAATTATATAAATTGAGTTATAATAATTAAGCAAGTTAATTAACATATTAAATTTAAAAAGTGTGAACTTTTTTATGGAAAAATTGATTAGGAATTACTTATATTTATGTGTTTTCAATGCAATTAATAATATAAAATAAAATTATAAAAATGAAAATTTAATATAAATAAACAAATAAGATTTAATCATTTAAGAAAATTAGTCCGAATCATTTTATACAAAAATTGTTTCAAATTAATTATATTTAATTTTCATATTAAATTTTTAAAAAATTAAGAAAAAAAAATATAATAAAATTAAGAAATTAATTAATATTTAATTTTCATATTAAAATTTTAACTCATCTATTTGGATTTAAATCAACTTAAATTTAACACATTAAATTAAATTAAGTTAAAATCAAGTCCACTTAAACCTAAGTGGACTTAAGTTCATTTTTAGTCTAAATCAAGCTAAATTTTACCGAATATGACCCAAACCAACTCAGGTAGGACAACTTCTTCTTACACCTCCATGGCTTCTTCTTGCGATTCCATAAATTTTAAAAATTTTTAAAACTGACTTTGAATAAAGTGTGCAATGTCACAATTACCTTGATGTCATCCTACACTTCCATATCTTCATTTCACCCCACACCTCTATTAGATGTGCCGCCCTCCATCTCGTTAAGAACTGCCGCCGTTGTCCAGTGAAGAGCGCGCGAAATTATTGTACTCGTGTTGTGTTAATGGAAGGTGAAGGGGAAGAGGGTTGGTCTTGTGTCTCCTGCACTATTGGAGAGCTTAATCCGAAAGTTGTTCTAGATATGAAAACAACTTCTGGACTGAAAAATTCAAAAGCTTAATCTGAAAGTTGAGTTTCATATTAAAGTATTGCGGAATGGAAATTTAAATTCAAGAACAAATTTGTCCATAAGACAAAAACCTATTTTGTAACAGTCTAATACCAAAGTTTAATTTTGACTTTCTGATTAACGGCAATGAAAAAGATACTTCCTATTTTTATAATCCAGTGATTTTCAAGATTACAGAATCCAAAATACAAAATAAAACTCAGTCCTCCTAGACTTACCTTCGACAAAAAGCCTCTTCCACCACCACGACCAACCTTTCACAATCACACTGCCACAAGTGTTACCATCATCATACTATCACAAAAAAGTGCAACACCGTACTATTCACGCACCTTCATTCTTATTAGAGGGCAATATAGTCTTTTTAAAATTAAGATTTTTGAAAATTCAAAATCTATGGAGGTGCTGAAAGAAGACATAGAGGCGCATGAAGAAGCCATCCTTATACTTAAATGGGCTTAACTCAACTTAACTTCAAATTTATTTAATTCTAACTTAATTTAATGTGTTAAATTTAAGTTGACTTAGGCAAAATAAATGAGTTAAAAATTTAATATGAATTTAATTAAATGTAAGATGAAAAAATCTAAATCAATTTGACCTCATTAAAATAGTTATAAATTTTAGATCGAATCTATATTATTTGATCTTTGATTAAATCTATACTAGATTTAAAAAAATCCAACTTATGATAATTCTTATTTGAATATATAAAGCATAAAAAATGTTATTTATTAAATTGAAATGGCTTGTAGTAATATTTGACATATTTTTAACTTTAGATATACTTTTAGTTTCCATAAAACAGATATAGATTTATGCTTATTTTGTTTTGTAATTTTTAAATTTAAATTACTATTTTTATAAATTTAAAGGATAATATTTAGATTGTATTGGAGAATGAATAATTTATTATTTAAAAGTTATAAATATTGTATATAATATAAAATTAATTATTATTTTTTATTTGTTTAAGATATTTATTTCTCTAAATTATAAAACTTCTATCTTCTCTTTAGTTTTGTTCAGATAATTCGTATAATTTTAACAATCAAAACACATATTATAAAGTAGCATAGTTTATTAGTTATTAATTATCCAATGATCACTTATTTTGGGTTTGTAAGTCATTGAGTTTTGTGAGATGTATATTAATTTGAATAGAGTTATTTAATATTGTTTTGATTTTTTGAGATATTTGAAGTTGGTACTCAAATATTATGTTATTTAATATGGTGAATCTTTTAAAGTTAATTAAATAAAAACAAGTAATTTGAATAGTATATGAATGATATATTGTTTTAGATTGAAAATTTTGTTACTGTTTAATTAGAATTAAAGACTTGGTTTGTAAGGTTTATTCGTCTTGTTTAGATGATTATATATTATTTAAACATGGATTTCTAATATTTAAGGTATATATAATAGGTTGACTGAAAAAAAAAAGTTTAAAGTTTAGGATATAAGGTCATCATTAATTATCAATTTTTTGAAACTTAAACGTTCAATTGGATGTTCTGAACAAGTTGCACCACTCAATTAACCAACTTAGTACTTAATGAAGGAAGAAAATAAAATTCTATGTACAGTAAATAATGTGACTCAAGTCAAACTACTTCATTTGAGTTATATCCTTATTGATTGAAATTTTTATTTTCTTTCAATTAATTGAGATTAAATTATTAGAATAATGATGATGAGGTGTTGCCTTCATGATTTTTTTTTTTTTATATAATGTTCCATGAAATTAATATAGAATGATGTATTGAAAATGAGAATCAAAGTGGTTGAATTTTACTAGATTATAAATGAATCATTCTATAAAAATCACATGTTAGTAGTTTTATAATTATGATTATACATGAGTGATTTATTGTTCTAGTCGCTGAGGTCTTTGATCTATTTTAGCTAGTCTAAATAAAAGTTATCATTTATTCTTTGAACTTTCTATTATTTATATTTTATTTTTCTTCTCTTGATCATATTCAAGTACCAAATGATGTCAATCAATTGTCATTCCCAGAGATACATACTTGATTTAATATTTGGATGTTAGTTATCAAGAATCATTTAGTTATTATTTATTATTGTTATTCTAATGATAGAATTGCTGGACTTCAATTATTAGTGTAAAGTAAGACTAATCACAAAATACAGGATTAATGGACCCGTACCGCTGAATCTTGACCCATAATAGGGTCATCATTCACATGTCTCTTCTTATAAGATACACCTTTGAACCCAAAATACACTCCTTGACACAAGCGCAGACAAATTATCATAACATGAGTCATTTTAAATAAAAGTTACATATAGGTAATTTATGTAAATTAACTATTATTAAATAGATAAAATTGTGTTGAATATAAATACTGAGTCACTTTAAATACATGATATTTCAAGTTGTGTTATAACTCCATATAAAGATAAATCAAGTTGTATTATAACTCCATATAAAGATAAAAATATCATGAGAAATACATGATGAAAATTTTTCTTTTCAATTATACAAATTTGAAAGAAACTTCAATTCTGTTGAAGTTTTCAAAATCCTGTTAAAGTTTTCAAAAAGTAGGACAATATAGATTATCACTTAAGGTCATGGGATAAGTAAACATACTATTAATTTTAGATCAAATAAGTGTAAGTTATAATGTTGGTACTCAAGGGTTGCCTAATTAAACAAAAATAGTATTGAATTGATGAAATATTTTAAATAAATTACTATTGTAAAGCTTTTATTTTATTTGAATGTAATATTAATGTAAGGAATATGTAAATATTATAGACAATAAATTTATATATTTATAAATGTTTATTTTGAAATGTTTGATGATATAATAATTTATATTTGCATAAACAATAAATACCAATTAATATTGTATATTGTAACGTAGTCAATAACATACTTTTACGCAATCAATATGTTAGTTGATCCATAACTTATGTTAATAAAGTATTTTAATTTTTTCCATAATTTTAAACTTAAACTACTTTTTTGTCAGTTTTTTCTTGACTTTGACTGATATTTTGATTTTTTTTCCCAATAACTTTTCTAGTTCATTTGACCTGGTTCTCTGAATAATTTACTAGTTTTTTTTCCGTCCCACCTAGTGATCTGTTCTCGTCTTTAAGACATATGGTAACATTTCGTCATTCCACTTCATTAGTAATAGTTAACCTTTTCTTGTCAATTCATGGCCACTTTCATTTGTGGCAAAAAAGATAAACTTGTCTCTAATACAACTCAAAAGCTCATACGTAACAAAACTCCAATTCAACGATTTTGTAAAATATTTATTTGGCTAATGCATAACTCAATTAGTATGAAGTTGTTAACTAATAACTTTAAATTCAATTTTTAAGTAGATATTATATCTAATACTAAAAAAATTGTTATTCATCATAATTGACTTGAACAAAATGTGAACAGAAACTACACATGCTCTATTGAAATAAAAGTTTCCCTATTAAACATTATTTAGATCAGCAAACCCTACTGTATGCAAAATGGTTATATGGAGACAAAATATCCAACAAACACTTCCAGGGTTTTTCCTTTTTGCACACGTAACTGCTTCGTTTAGACCTTAATTTTATTTTAATTCACATGATTTTCTTCTGTTGTTCCTTTTAAGAAAATGTTAGTCCACGTGCAAGGCAAAATATACAAATTCTACTAGCCACTTTCGCAGAAACTACCATTAAAGGATATATATAGAGAGGATATATAGGTTTCTTTCCTCAGTGCCTTCACCACTATGATTTTAATGGCACAGAACACACGGTTATGCTTTGAAAAACCTCAAAGTTGACTTTACCTAGTGATGTTTTTGGGAAACCCAAATGAATCAATAAGCAAATCATTATATCTATGAAACAACAGAAATGAATGCAGATGCATTTGAGGCATATGGGGTATATTCCAAGAATAAACTCCTCCACTTACCACGTTTCCCGAAGCTAATTAACTTTGTCACTTTATCTCTTAAGTTTCAGTTCACTCTTAGAACAAGGGACGCTCCTAGTGAAGCACCAAGAAACATATAGCTGCATTCCTACCTAATGCTTTGAATGGTGCATTCAGCACTTGTATTTTTTTTTTGTATATGTGACAATAAGTGTGGATTTCTTTCGTGTTTCTCATTGCGCAATTAATGTTCATAAAAATTTGCTATTGCATGGTTTTTCTATCTATGCATTTCTTAAATCTGATTAGACTACTCAGCACAACTGATGGATGAGATTGATGAAACCAGAGATTCATACAGCAGATCACCAACGTAGTGGAACAAAAACTTTTTAACAGGTAGCACTTTCTGAATAACATATATGATTAAATGTAGTCTTTCTATTTTAAAGCTACATAACAGAAAAGTGATTAAAAGTTAAATACCAGCAACAAGAACATCATTAAGTACTTCCATTTAAAAAAAAACAAGCAAATTTATTCAGTAAAATTATCAAAATACAATGGTAAAGCTATAAATAATTTTAAACAAAAAAAAACAAGGAGTGATATATAGTTATTTTTAAAGCAAATAACAAACACTTCTTTGATGATGAAGTATTTCTAGTGAGTGAATTACATTCCACCTAAAGAGTAAGGTTTGTTAAAAAAATATAAAGTCCAAACTCATCTCTATATTTTTTTCACATGAACAAATCTAAGACTTTATGTAAATTATCTAAACTTTCTATTATTAGGCTTATCTTAGTAGGAAACTTGTCTCTCTAACATTTCACTGTTTGACTAACAGTTGGCCTAACACTTTTAAGTACTCTAATTAACATGGAATCAGTTATTTTAGAAGTTTTAAAGTAACTTTATGATTTTTGTTTAAAAAATGTATGTTTTAATATAAAGTAGAAGCAATACAATTTAATAAACATTAGTTACATAATTTTTTCAGTTATTTATTTTAGTTCTATAAAGAAAGTGGTGTTTCTTATATATTAATTGAGAAATGGTAGTTTTACACTACTCTTTCCAAAAACACTCGTTGACACTGTTTTATATTAATAAAATAATAATATTTTTTAGTATTAAATAGAGGTCAAACGTGAATAGTGGGGTTAAAAACCCATATTAATTTACATGACTGACAAAACCACATAGTATTCTTGTTTGTCATTACATATGTTGACTGTTCAAATTATCTTGTTTATATGGCACATAGTATTACTGATAAAAATGACAAAACAAATAGAAAATAATACACGCAATTCTTTGTTTGTTTTGTTGTTTTGACAGCAAGATGAAAGTTACAAGACACACATATTACTGATAACACTATTGAAAAACACCACCTGAATTTGGCTGACACCTCTTTTCTACACTCATGAAAGCATCTCAGAAAAATTTGATGGCTCCCAGCCTGTAACTATTTGGAATGATTTAAATGGTGATGAGATCTGTCCTCTGCAGATTCTACTGTGCCTCATGTGGAAGCCACATCAATGATTCTGATGCAATCTTCAAGGGTGGTTTTGCATGCAAAATTTCCGTGGTCCAGCTATGTATAGTAGTAGAAGCTTTACTATGGACTTTGGTGCATGCGTTTCGATTGGCCATGATGAAGTAAGGTTTCCCTAGGTATAATTGAGTCTGACTTTCCAACAGTTATCATCTAAGAAAATCTTGCTAAGTTTGAGAAATAAGTACAAATTTGAAAAGGGAAATCTGTCCCTTTGAGAAGACTCCAAATTTTCTGTTTTCTTTGTTGTTTCGTGGCTGAAAATGCAGTCTATTATTCAAGTTAATTAAGTTTGAAATAATTTATAGGTTATTTTTAATTCGTTGCATGGTAAAAAAGTTCTTACATTGTGTCATCAAGACCCGTTATACTTATTTTTTCTCTCATATTTTAATTCACTTTGTTAATTATTCTTGTTTTTTTTTCTTTCCTCAATCAATTCCTCCATTCTCACCGAGAACGGAGTTAGAAAAATTGAAGAAAGAAAAAAATAGTTGATCTGAGTTGGAGATGGAAATACATTACACCATCCTAGAGAAAGAAATCAAATTATAAAATACTTAAACAAACTAATTTTTTTTGCAGTGACATAATTTTAACTTAATCAGTTAAAGTTGTATTTTAGCCATAAACTTAAAACATGAAATAAAAATTGTATAAGAAGTTTATTTTTAACTATAAGAAGTTTATTATAAATTAAATAACAAGTATTTCTAATATCAAGCAAATATAAATGTTATCCATAATATTGTGAACCTAACAGTTTTATGTGCATGCATTACAGCCCCTGATACCAGCTCTTTACAGAAGACATGATAAGCTTCTGAATTTGAGCTTGATCACAATACTGGTGGCACTTTTTGCACACCCTTTAGCCTCATTAACAAATGATTAAGACAGCCAAAAATCAAAAGGTGCATAATTATAATATAATAGTGAGTATTAATTCCTTCTGAGCCCCAAAGATAGAAGTGACTTGATAAGATTAATTTTGATCCATGCTTTAAGAAGAAAGATTTCTAAAGAAATCTAGTTAGATCATTCGGAAAGGAAGAATCAAATTCCTGTGAGCAAAATAAAATCATTGTAGAGGAATTTGAAAACGCTGACCTGCAACAACAATAGCAGCAATTCAGCTATCATTGGTGACAAGCCACGTGTTACCATCAAAGCTTTAATTATTCATACTACGCAGAGAACCTCTCAAAATGGGAGTAGGAAGAGTCTAAAGAGAAAGGAAAATGCATCTACTCCATCCATTGTGTTCCCTTTTGAATTCCCTGAGAATCTGATCCATCAATTGTGGGTACCTCATTCACATCATGCATCAATTTTTTCCTTATCTTTACCAATCCAATTCCTGACACGAATGCACCAATCTAACGCAACTCTCTCCCGCCGCGTATATTAGTCTGTCCCTTTCCCTTTCTATTCTTCAAATATGTAAACAACAAAGAGAAGTAGAATCTACCAACTCTGGCATGTATTCCACCAAGTCAAAATATCTATCAAGCCTCAAAAATATTAGTGGCTCTTGAGTGCTTCACCCCGCACAAACTTTTGACTCTCTTTGATTCTGCACCGAGGGGCTTTACTTCATTTAAGAAAAGTAAATCTTAGCTTTTTTCAGTTTCATGATATTGGCTCATACAAAATTCAATAAACAAATGCAAAAGTTGTGCAGAAATATTTGAACGTTTGGTATTTTATTAAAGAAGGAAGTAAAGGAACTATACCAGCAGACAATAGTACCAACTCATTAGCAAATGGAGGAAAACAAAAAGGAACCAACGGTTCATGTGTACCTAACTTTGTGCTATGAATTGGATCTCTCAGAATGTCCTTTCTGTCTATCAGAAACGCTTGTTACGAATGACCTTTATGTCTCTAATAAGGTGTGCAACTTGCCCTTGTGATCAGTGGAAGTAGAGAACTATTACAATTTGCAATTGTTTGTTTTAAAGCACTTTTCAATGAAAATATACATACTACACAATTGAGGCTTCCACCAGAGAATTTTCCAGCAGTATACTAAGTAAGGGATAGACACTGATTAAGTACCTAAAAGTGTGATGATCGAGAACACTGGTGGGCTCATGGTATCAATTTTATGAATAATTAAATCGATCATGAAATCATTAAGATCAGCGGCCAAATTATGGGTGGGATGACAATAATAATTTTGTTTGTTTGTCTTTGTAAACAGCAATCCAGATGTAGAGTTTCTAGTGGTGAATCTTCGAAGTGGGATATAGATGGACCTTTAATCAATGCGTAAACTGTTACATTAATTCTCCTAACTAAACCTAACCTTGTTTTCCTGTTAGAACTACTTGGAGTACTTTATATTCTGTTCAATTTCTTTCTGTATGCACGTTTTTCTGTATCAATCTAAATATGTTAATAGGTTAATTTCAGTCAAAGAAGAACGGTAGGAGCTGATTTTTAGTGAGATTACAATCTCATAAAGCAAGTCATTAGTGCTATTGTTTGTATTCAACTTGCTATAAACAAAGCCAGTGAACTAATGTAAACATATAATATGTATGACCTTGTATGAAGCCAAAGAAAAAGAAAATACGAGTGTGTCTTGAGGATGGTAACACATGATGAAAATAGGGTTTTTGGCTGATTTTTCTATTGGTAAGTCTATGAGATACACTTATTATCTTGGACAGTTTTAATCTCCTTCTTCATGTAGTGATCCATTTTAGATATTGATAAGTTTGTTGATAATTTTGAGTCCAATATTAAAAGATATAAATAAGGTGTATTTAAGATGTTTTCTAAGAAAGAAAATCATGTAACAAAACATATGTTATAGAATAAGCAGTTTCGAAAATATATTTAGAAATACTTAATAAAGATAATTCTTTAGGAAAGTAGAAATTTTTTAGTTCCGATTGACTGGTGAGATTATGATCAACATTATCACTTTTACTTTTATTGAAATATTTTTTTTTATTTTACTCTGCTTTAGTGTGAGTCATACATTATCTACTGTCAATCAGATTTTCACTCACTAGTATAAAGTTTGTGATTCTCATACTCAGTAGATCCTTTGCCAATGTTTGTTTCATTAATACTACTATATTTATTTTTGTCAATAATATTGGTATTCTTATCAGTAGTATGATCTAGAAATTCATGTAAAAAATCAAAATTTTGAACAAATTTTTTTACAAAATCATGTTTGTCACCTAAAATTTTATTTGAGGCTTTATAAGAAAATATATTTTTGTAGAAAGAATTGCATTTCTCCTAATGAAAATTTTCTTTTTATTATAGTATCCAACACCACATATCCTTTTATTCCTGATTTATATCCAAGAAAGACAAATTTCCTAGATATAGGTTCTAGCTTTGTTTAATTGTTTTTTTTATATGATCCAAAAATTTTCAAATATGAGCAGCACCATAGGACTAATAAGCCTTAGGTAACTCAGATTAAAAAAATAAAATTACTGAGTTATGTTAAAGATGTGTTGAAGTTTTCTCTTAGCAACAAAATTTTGTTAAGGAGTTTTAACACATTTGATGTAAAATCCAAAAATTATCATATAATTAAACAAAATCAAATTCCTTTCCATTATTAGAATGAATAATTTGAACATTATTATTAAATTGATTTTTAACATACATGACAAAATTGTATAATAAAGTTCTATTTTTATCTTTTGTTTTCATAAGATCTATTATGAGCATGAACAACATTTCATGAAAAAAAAATCGATAGGACTCCATATATCAATATGAAACATATTAATAAAATAATATAACAAAATGATATCTCATATGGATAACATGGTGATAATCCAGAAAATCTTATCATTTGTTTGTTTCTAGTGCAAAAGACTCAGCATTATCTCTCTTCACTTCTTGACTTTGACTAGGTTGTAAGGAATTACTCTTTATATTTAGATTACAAGCTTATCTTGACTGGTAGTAAAATGTTTTGTGTTTTGATGGTACCATGGAAGGTATTCATGTGACTCATTTTATGACAATAAGAACATTTTTTATCATGATTGCTTAATCTTCCTCAACTTCTACCTTGATCATGCCAATAATTTCCTTTATCCTGTAGTTACCAAATTGTGGTCTTATGGTTTCCACAAACCTTGTTATTGTTGTTTCCAATTGCTTTGTTTGTCAACAGAATTGAGGAGAACTTTTGTTTTGGTAAGAACACTAGCGAGTTGCCTTTCGTATTGAATAACCGAAGAAAAAACTCTATTTATATATATTAGGGAGGATCTCCATAAGAAGGATTTGTATTTTAACAGTATTATAGGTTTTACTAAGACTTTTTATAAAACACATAACATACTAAAATTTTGTATTGAATAGAAATCTTGAACAAAGCATAACTGCAAGAAATATAACAAATGCAACTCAATATGGGTCATAGAGACTAAAAATTCTTCCCATTCGGATCAATAAAAAATTGTGTAGCATCCCTTTCTTCCTACTTGATATAATGCACTTTTTGAAGCAAAATTGAGATACGAAAGTGATCAACCTTTGAGAATCTTTCTTTCAAGTCTTCACAAAGACTTTTAGCGACATCAATATAGACAACACTCAGCAATTTGAGGTGTTAGAGTTTGTGTAATCCATGAAAGAATCATAACATTACATCTTTTCTAGGATTCAAAAGAAAAATAATTACCAATTTAAAAATACTCCTATCAATAAACTTCATTTTTTTCTTAGACAAAAGAGTCTGTTCCAGTTCCAAATACGGTAATTGGTTGGAGTGAAAAAATAGAAATTAGATATGAATTTTCTCTATATGTAAATAATAAGGACTTGAAGAATTTAAGCATTGATTAATTTTAAAAATGATTTCCAATAATGATGACTCCATTAATTTTTAAAAAAGATAACCAAATAAAAAGAAAAGATAGTGAAAGTAAAGCAATTGTTTGCTTATCATCTTAGAAATGATAACAAATAATGAAAATAAAGCTGAAGACAACTCTTAAGAGAGGAATTGCTAGATGTCATATATAGAAGAAAAGAACTTTAATTAGAGGTGTAGAATTTCATGATATAAAGAGAAAGAAGATTAACACCAAATAAAAGATATGCCTCAAAACTTTATTAGAAAATTGTACAATCTACTTTTAAAAAATAGAACAAAACCTATATAAATAGCTTTTGGAAAAACCCTAACCGATCCTGTTATGAGAACCGATATCTCAAGAGTGTGGAAGAATGTAGAAGACAACTATGCTACAGCAACCACACACCTCATGATTTTTAATCCGAGCATATATATATATCACATATATGGAGAATTTTTTTTCTATTTCTCTGGGTATATTTAGTAAATTGGGTATCGCAGAATGCTGCCACATTGGAAGAGGAATTTGCATGACATGCTTGCCAACTTGTCAAGCACTTGCCTTAATTGGAGAGTCAAAAGGGAAAAGACTTTTTGTGATTTTGGTTCTTCCTCCCAAGGAAAGGGCCTTCAATTAAAAATATCACTTGTATTATTATATAGTAACGTATTTTTGTGATATAGTTTATCAAAAAAATTTCATATATTCATCTTATTTTATGTTTTTTATTTCTCCTAATAATAAAAATAATATAAAATATAAACAGGCATGAAATTTCTCCTCTTTTATATAAAATATAAACCAAAACATCTTCTTATATGTGTTAAAACAAAAGGTGTCACTATGCAAAATAGTAAAATAGTTAAACAGATTATAGAACCAAATCACGTAAGAAAACAGGTTTTTGGATTTCCAAATAGTATACCCAAAGTGGACTTTTATTTATTTAACATGAACTATCAGTGTAGAACTACATCTTCATATAATAACAACTTTAAAATTTATTGTTTTAAGCTTTTGCAACAATGTTATTTCGCAAGGGTAAGGAACTTTTCTGTCCTCACAAATTAACAAGCACTTCGACCAGAAAAAAAGATGGTTTTGATGTGTACCCTTAGGGCTAAGGACAAAATGAAACGGAATGAACAACTATTGCTAAAGTATACATTAGTATAATTTTTTTATTTAACTTTATTACCTAACTTGTTAGGATAAGGTTTAAGTTTAACTGTTGTACCTATCAGCAAGTTAATTCTATTGTTCATTATTGATGACTTCTAAGACTAGAGATTGAGAGTGACTCCAAGGTTATAAAGCTTGTCACTTTTAAATTAAAATAGTATTCTTTTTTGGGTTGATATCATGACATATGTGCTTTGTTCATATTGTAATAGGCTTTTCTACTTTTTATGAAACAATATATGGACAAATTAACGAGTAAAGAAGGAAAAAGCAAGGGATTAAGGAGAAAATAGTTGCAAGGATGGATTCTATCCTGTGGCATACAAAGTAATTATAACTAGGGCATATATTTGTATATATCAAAACCTCTTACGTCTTATTAATGTTTATACTATTATTTTTATTTGATATATTCCATATCCCTTTTTATATTTATAGTTCGACAAACACTTATTTGAGTTCTAAGATATATAATATAATCACGTTAGTCCATAAAATTATGATATAAAAATCTAAGAAAGTATAATTTATTAAACATATTTTAGTTCATATCTATTATCTTTAAAAAAGATATGATGTTACATTATAATAATATTATTATACATGCTTAATTAACTAAAATTAAAACTCACTTTTTTATATGTTATTATGACTTGTGAAGTTATAATGCATTTTTCTATATATATAGTCTTTGAAATTGATTATTTATTATCATTTAGTTCATCAAGATAGTTTTGAATTGACAAGTAAATTTTATGTTAGGGTAACCATTTCTAATAGTCTTTACATCCTAATTATACATTGACATTATCCTCCAAATGTGACAAGAATATTGAATCACATTGTAATGTTACAAGTATTACTAGTATAAGCTGTGGTCACTTATATTTCCGGTTTGCATGGTAGCATATGGTGAATTAGTGTATGGATGGATTTGTTAGTAATTATGGTGCATGCATCATGAAGCCTGTTTTAGGTATAAGACATGATTTAGTTTAGTAAGTGCAAGTGGTGCATGGCTAACATGTAGGGGTTTTGATGGCTGTTAATATTGTATGGATATTAAAACATATATCTTTATGTTTTATTATATATATAATTTATTGTGTTTGATAAGTAATTGATAAATATGTTTTAAATAAAAATAAAGGTATCTTGACATTATATATATATATATATATATATATATATATATATATATATATATATATATATATATATATATATATATATATTATTTTTTTTTTTTTTTTTTTTT
>Ga0099824_1004069_pt1 | contig 21155 bp, 10 predicted proteins | sample SiratrowhiteBW_FD_76837 | JGI IMG/M metagenome (GOLD analysis project Ga0099824, IMG submission 76837) | Root nodule microbial communities of legume samples collected from California, USA - Siratro white BW | ecosystem: Host-associated > Plants > Roots > Nodule | place: USA: California... | reverse complement strand
TGAAGAAGAGATGAAAAATATTCTAATAAAAAAAAGAAATAAGGGACAACTAAAAAAGAGTGGATAGGTTGGGGGGGGGGGGGGGGGGGGGTATGAAGTGCGCTGCTGGAGCTTCTGTACCAAATCAAACACTTTGTAGACCAAAAAAGGGTGATTTTACTGGTTCTAGAACATGGAAGAGGAACATAATGACAATACTTAAGCAACAAGTAGAAAAAGTTCAAGGAAAAAAAGTATAATTTTGTAGTTATGATAGTAAATATAAATTGGTTTCTCCTCTTCACAGTTCAGAGGTTAACAGAATGCGTTACAGAGTGGAATGAAATCCACGCAATTCTGTTCCATCCCGACCTATTTATAAAAACCCAAACAATGAAATCCATTATCAGTCTATTCACCTTCTACTTGTTTTCATCCTTTCCCATCAGTCTAGTCAAATAATTATTTTCAGTCTTGTACATATAAAATATGTGTTGAATTATGGTTGCATTGTGATTAGTTATTGGGATGCTGGTGGTAATTTTTGTTACAACTCACTGCTATATATTGTCCCTCCAACAAAATGAGATTGATAGGTGGTGTAAAACTTCGTAGATCTTCCAGTTGTACTTTTATTTGTGAGCAGTAAGGACTGCTTTAAACTTGTGGAGAATGACAATTTTATTTTCTTTAATTTGACTTGTACAGAAATTGAGTCGTCACCCGTTCGCTGTCTTGTGTCTGAAGTAAAACATGCTGCTTGTGGTGGTGATTTCACTGTGTGGTTATCTTCCGTTGAAGGAGCTTCTATACTGTATGCTTTCTGAATTAAGATTGCATTCTGTTTTCTTGATTCTCTGTCCTCAGGCATGGATATTCTATTCTTGCTTTGGATGCAATCGTTGGTGATGCTCAATTTTTGTTTTTTTTTTCTTTTGCTTTGATTCCCAGAACTGCAGGGCTTCCGCAGTATGGACAGCTTGGGCATGGAACAGATAACGAGGTATGCTCAGGGATGATGTTTTCATGGTTTTTGTTGTCCCAAGTTGTGTGTCCTTATTTTAATTTAAACCCATGGGACGCAGGAAGCTGTATTCTAGTGGTTGTATATGATCTATTATCTTCAGATTTAAAGGCCAGTTGATCAGATGCCGTGTGCTTGGGACCATTTAGGTACCATTGAGCTTGTAATGGTTGCCTGGGTTTGGCAAATCTTACAATTACAATGATTGAATTTTGATTTGTATTTCCCTCTTGCTATGACAGGCATACGTTTTAACACAGATTTTTTAGTGCTGACATCTTTGCCTTGGATTTACTGCATCAATTTTGTTTATGTTTTCTTCGAATAATTATTTCAGTATACTCAGTTTAAGTAAGTACTTGCAAGTTTAAGAATAATACTGTATATTCTATCGTTCAGCAGACTAGATATTTATGCATGTTACTGTTTTTCTGGATTTTACGGATTTAAGTCCTTGATTAGTCCTACTCTTGGTTGAAATAATCTTTAATAGCTACTTTCTCCTGAGCCAGTTTTGATTTCCTGAAATAACACTTATTTGAAAATAAGACTGTTAATTATGATAGGAATGCTTAATAATTTTTGTAGTTGCATTGCAGATTTAGAAGCATTAGAAGAGAATTATTATAAAAGAATGGATGAAGAGCACTGAAACTAATTAGTAATTCTATTCTGCACAGACATTTACTGAGTTCATTTCTCTTGTCAATTATGTTACACTTATTCTATAGTTTCCTTCTATGGCTGGTGTTTTGTCTGACCATCTTAGTGAGCTTCTTAAATGCCAACATGATTTATGAGCATTGTATCACAATTGATGTAATAATGCATCATTATTAGGGTTTACGGTTTAGGCTTTATCATCATTTTTCTTACATATAATATGACTAAATAAGTTGTTATTCTTCACGCTTTTAATTGTTTAACTAAGTTTTTTTCATTACCATTTCTTGCTTTCTCTAATATACATTCACATGCATAGAGCTGCAAATGACAGGAAATTTGACCTATATTTGCATATATCTGCAGTATAATTCCAAAGACAGCTCTGTGAGGTTGGTTTATGAGCCCCAGCCACGCCCTCGAGCGATTGCTGCTCTTGCTGGGGAAACAGTTGTGAAAGTGGCATGTGGAACAAATCATACAGGTGGTTGTTATTCCTTTCTCGATCTTGGTTATGACCTTATTTACTATTTTTCCTTTAATGATTTTTTGTTTTGGATATTTAGTGGCGGTGGATAAGAATGGCTTTGTCTACACGTGAGTAGTCGTCTAGTTACCTACTTCAATGTTTTTGTTCCTTGAGTTTAAAGTTATAATTGTGAATTCCTTGCGTGTGCAGGTGGGGTTTTGGTGGTTATGGAAGGTCGGTGCTTGGTTTGAGATTGGGTTGGCAATGTTTTGAACTCCCAATAAACAGCCAAATATGAGATAATCTTGTTTGAATTGGTTTTTAATATTTGGTCCCTTGTGCTTAAAATTTCACAAAACCTTACGGGTTATGTAGGCTAGGACATAGGGAGCAGAAGGATGAGTGGACTCCACGTCGTGTTGATGTTTTTCAGAATAGAAATCTTTTGCCGCCTGATGCCATTGTTTCTGCTGGTGCTGTGAGTTCTTCATGTACTGCAGGTATGCTTCGTACACAATTATTTTCTTCTATTGATATTTGTTTTAAATTTTTGTTTAGTGGTTGGTTGATGGTTTGTTAAAAGAGTCTAACCTCTATGGTCTTTTCATGTGTACTTAATAATTTATAATTCATTAAACAAGGGAATGAAAAAGTCTCGTGTTAATTTTGGCAATGGTTAAATCAATTTATCCTACTGGTTATACCGAGTAAGGATGGGTACTTTCCAAAGAATGGCTTTTGCTTTAAGTTTCACCTCGTTCTTATTTCCTCTCAGGTGGTGGGCAGTTGTACATGTGGGGCAAATTAAAGAACACCGGTGATGACTGGATGTATCCAAAGCCTCTAATGGATTTAAGGTTGTATTTTATTCCATGGTTTGGATAATAATGCTTGGTGTATATCATTCTTGTTGATTATTTCTCTTTTCCAACTCTTTTACTAGATGTTGATTAATTATTCATGTTTTATTCAATAAATAGTGGGTGGAATATACGATGCATGGATTCAGGCAATATGCATCATTTTGTTGGGGCTGATTCCTCTTGCATAAGTTGGGGACATGCTCAGAATGGTGAGCTGGGATATGGACCTACTGGACAGAAGTATGTCTATGCAACTCTTTCGGGGCGGATAGGGATGTGGGGAGTAATCTCTTATTATTTGTGTTGCCTTAATTTTCTTATTTTCCAATCTTGTTTATACTTGTGCTTTAGGTCTTCGGCTGTACCCAAGAAGGTGGATATACTTGAGGGTATGCATGTAATAAGGTAGGTCGAGCATCCCATTTTATCTTACCTGCCCCTTTTTGTGGATGTTGCGATTCTATTTTCAACTCTAAATTTCAAGTGATTTTCTTTTTTTCAATTGTTTTTTTGGTAGCCAAGATTTGGTTTTGGTTAAGTTATATTCTTTGATGCGTTTTCTTTTAAGATTCTTATTTATATGGATGAACAAAATGCGAAATGATCTAATGTTTTCTTATTTTCTGACAGTGTTGCTTGTGGTATGGGTCATTCCATGGTTATTGTTGATAGAGCAAATGTTGCTGATCGACTTGACCAGGTAGCTTTTAAATCACACTCATGTTTATTGTGTTAAGTTGTCAAAGAATCTAACAAGGTCTTCTATTGTATGTTTGGCTGCCTGAAGCATAAATAATTGTATAGTAGTGAGTGTTGTTCGAAGCTACTTATCTGTTCAATACAGAAACCAGTAGATTCTTTGTAACAAGGGGTTTTGTTTTTTGTTCGCATTTTATCTATCTGTTGAGTATTATGAATAGATTTAGGTGGCCATGAGTTTTGTCTAGTATCGGTTGATATTATCATGCAGTAAATTATACATCAATCTTGTAGCTTACTTTATCTTACTTTACTATGTATACAACGCCTGACATCTCCTTTGTGTGCAGCTTGATATTTATGATGGGAAAGCTGTTGGTGAAGGTATGCTACTTGCTATAATTCAAATTATTTAGGTCTAAAATACAGTCTGTCCAAAATGCAAAATTCCTCAGCATGGATCATGTTATGGCTGACTTTACGGTGGTGGTGGGGTGGAATCATAATTTATCTGGTTGGAATATGAACTGGTGCTGATTTCATTGTGCTCTGTCTGCAGGTAATGAGGCTGTAAATACAGCTCCAGTTTCCAAGCAGACTGCAAAAAAAGGTGCCAAGGCAGCTGATAATTCGAAGAAGAGGAAAAAGTCAAAAGATTCGTCCGAGTCAGAAGAGGAAGAGGATGATGCTGAAGAAAGCGATGATAGTGAGGAGGATGAAATTAATGGTGAGGCTGAGGTGAAAAGGCCGCGTGGTAAAGGCCGAGGTAAGGCCTCCAAAACGTCCAGTGCCAAGGGAAAGGGCGCGGCTGCAAAAGGAAAAGGCGGTGGCCGAGGACGCGGTGGAACTTCAGCTAATAAGAACAGTTCTAAATCCCCTCCGGTGAAATCTGGTAAGAGAGGAAGACCCCGTAAGTCATAACATAGTTTTTGGTTGGAAATTTTGTTCTCTATGTAACCACTAGAGAATCGTAGCGTGTAGTTCATTGGCCGGTGATTATACCTAGTGTTTCAGTACTAAAATTTAATCCCGCTAACTATGCAAATTTTTGAGAAACACGTCGAATTTGCTGACTGTTTTGGAACGCAAAGGCAAGAATTGCCCGCTTGTTATTATAATTTATTCGAGGGGATGCTTTTATTGCTTCAATTTCTATACAAGGGAGCTCTTAATGCTTCGATTTATATATATGATTTCTGCTGATTTGTGAGATACTTGTTGAGTTTGAAATGGATTAAGTCGTTTTATTTTTTTTAATTATTTCGCGTTATATCCGAAGTGAGTTTTGGCACAACGGTAAAAGTTCAAATCTGCTGGCGTTGGTATTGATATGGGCGTCTCAGTTGGGTTGGGTTCCCCGGTAGGGTTCCATGTTATTAATGTTTTATGTTTTTGGAAAACAAGATGTGCTTTCAATTAGACATTTTCCTTTTTCCCTTGTATTGTTGCACCATGAATACTTTTATTAATGAAATCTCAATTTATTATTCATTATAACAATGGAGACAAGTTTGTTTATAATTTTATTTTGTATACAATTATTTGTTTTATTAAGCGTTAACATACACAGGATATTGTTATATTTATTGGTTTCAATTTTTTTGTAAAAGCAAGTAATCCCTTTCCGGTGTCGTTTCTGTTTGGGAAAAAGGTAGGGGAATGAAAATTGGTGAAGAGTAGAATGAAGAAAAATGTAAAAACAAGTCAAGAGTGGAGTAGAAATAACTAGCAGGTTTTATTGTTGTAAGTTTTTATTGTCTTGATTGAAAATATGTTCTTTAGTAATTTGTTAAAAAATGAAAGTTAACGTCGGATTAAAATAAAATTTAATTCGGATGAAAAGGGTGTAATCATTATTTAATAGTAAATTTTTTTTCTATCTTTTGATCAAACCTATTCTCATGTAAATCTTTAATTCATTTTTCTTCACCCTCAAGTCTAAAGAACCAAGGGGCTTAAATAGCCTTTTCTTTCATCTCATGTAAGAATTTCCTTTGGGAACAACATTAACAATAGCTATGGCAGTAGATGTAAATTTTATCCGATATTCAACTTTGCTAATGTGTGTTACGCTTTTAAGTTTTTTTTTATACAATAAATACTTTCCCAAATAAAAACTTCATGTTTTTATCTTCTTAACTATTGCCTATTGCCATGAATTTTTCTTTTTTAAAACTGAGATATTATCACAAAACCTTGTAACTTCATCTAGTGGGTGGCAGATTTATTATGCATCGCACAGGTACTTTCGAATACAAAAATATAAATATTGATAAAGTCATATAGGTAAAATGAAATATAATTTTAGATCAAAGCTTTTGATAGTCTTTACTATAGAAACTTGTACAAAATTTTAGAAGCATTTTGTTTCTATATTTGTCATTCGTAATTGTTGAAGCTTTGGAATTCCTAAATTTTCTTGAGGTGTGGAGTGTAGGGGAATTTGACTGCAGGAGTTAAGTATAGCCTTGTAGCCTCATCCTCTATGGTTGTGCATTTTGTAGGTATCTTTGCTATAAAGCATCCAATCATAATATTTAATTGAGGAATATATAGAGAAAGTAGATTCGACTGAAATGGCCTTTTAGATATGGCCCTAGGGAGTAGTTGTCTTACCACACTATTGTCTGCGTGAAGTTTAAGAGAAGTAAATAATGATCTAACTCGTCTAATCTTAGTGCTAGGTTCAATGTTTGGAGGTTTAAGAGAAGTAAATAATGATCTAACTCGTCTAATCTTAGTGCTAGGTTCAATGTTTGGAGATCTTATGGATCTTGATTTTGGTGGATTTGGGCTTTTGTTATTGGGCTCTGATTTGGTTATATGTGATTCTTGAAAGGACAAATTCTTCCTCCACTCCCATACCCTCTTCCTGCACCCCCATATAATTTTTTTATTCCATAGTTATCCTTCATAAAATTACATAAATACCCCTATCTTAATAAAACCCCTCCCCTTCCCAACCGGATGACCAGGTCATCAGGTTTACATTTTTTGAAAATGAGAACCTAATGCACCTCCCATCCGGTTCTCATTTTCAAAAAAAATACAAACCAGACGACCTCATCCGGTTCTCAACCCAGTAGATCGAAAAATCCTCAAATTCACCGTCGACAGTCCCCCAAATTCCAAATCAACTACTCTAATCATCAATATCACCTACTAATTGCTAATAAACATCGTCCAAAGCTCTCCCCGCTGTGCTAGTGAGCCAAATACTTCCTTCAGCCGTTTCATTAGCTAGCCATCCGGTTAAGAGAACCTTCGTCCGGTTTAGGTAAGTCATTCGCGACTTCCGTTCGTTATTCAAAATCTTTCAATTAATCCTTCATAGAAGTATTAGATAACCAATTTGTGATATTTATTAGCAATTAGTAGGTGATATTGATGATTAGAGTAGTTGATTTGGGATTTGGGGGGCTGTCGATGGTGAATTTGAGGATTTTTCGATCTGCTGGGTTGAGAACCGGATGAGGTCGTCCGGTTTGTATTTTTTTTAAAAAATGAGAACCGGATGCATCTCCATCCGGTTCACAATTTCAAAAAATGATAAGGGTATTTATGTAATTTCATAAAGGACAGTTATGAAATAAAAAAATTATATGGGGTGCAAGAAGAGGGTACGGGGGTGGAGGAAGAATTTGTCTCTCGAAAGAAAAAAAAAAAAAGGAAAAGAAGAGAAAAAGATAAAGTCTGAACACATACAAATGGTATGGTGTTGCATTATTAGAGTAGATGATTCTGAAAAAAACCGAAGCATGAGGATCGTTGCGTTTAGTGAAGGGTTAATGATTAGTGTGGGAGTGACGGAGCAACGTAGCATGTGAAAAATGTCAGGTGGATAAGGTTTAAACTAGAAGAGGCCATGCACATGCACACAAGCTTTTATGATTCACTTGGCACGGTTCCTTCTCTTTATAATGGAGCAAGTATTTGACGAAACAACAATGTTGTGGCTGGCTTTGTTGGATCCCATGTGACATTGGGCTCCACCACACCTACGCACTCACCATTAATTGCCTCTGTATAGTTGGCTTGTCATGTGCCCTTCTACCTAAACGCCATTTCATTCTTCTTCACCTCATTCATTCATTCTCCACTCCCTTTTACTCACTCTCTAACCAACCTTATGATTGGGACACTCTGCTTCCACTGAGATCATAATCCTACCAAAATTTTGAGATCAACCTTATCAATCAAACCAAATTATTTACTTCTCTCTGTGTTTATATACCAAAACATACATTGCATCACTCTGTGGGGTAAAAACTTGTGGGCCAAACTTCTCCCGTATATCCAACACCTAATCATTTTCTCTCTCTTTCATTTCATATCATGTTCTCGCAAGTATATCAGGAGACAATGTACTTAGTATCATATTGTTATAAATATTATATATTTAAGTGTCAGTTTAGTTTAGTATTAAAAAATATTTATAAATTCATTGTCTTAAAGATTTTATGTATATGAATATAGTTCGATTTTTATTTGATTTTTCAGTATTTCCTCTTTCATTTTCTTTAAGTGGTTAAATAGATTTTTTCATATTTTCCGTAAGTGGTTAAATAGATTTTTTTTAATGTAAACTTCTATTGGGTTTCACTCACAAAACCGATCACTGTATGATTGAATAATCATGGTGTTTTTGCTTTACCATTACCGATTTTGAGATACTTATTAAGTAATTAGCTGTTTGAAGTTAAGTTAGGTAAAGCTATTCTCGGTAGCATACTTCGTCTTTCGATTTTCAACGCAATTAACAAATCTCAATTTAAAATCCTTTTACACTAAACCTTTGTTTTTATCCTTGTATTTGGTGATCAATTATTTGTGATTTGACAAGTACAGAAGCAAGATTTTGAAAGGTGAATTTACTAGGGAAGAAAACCCTTGTCCTTCTTTTTCTTTTTTCGTGTCATTCGTCAATTGTTTCAAAGATAATTTTGAATGCTGCCAATGGAAATTCGTAAAGTCACATACAAATGAAAGGAACGGACACCAAACATGTTACCTTCTTTAATTCTACCGTAAAAGTATTTGAATTTATGTTTTTTCCTTTAAAAATAAGGTCAAACGTAATTTAAACAAAAATAAAAAATATTTTTTAAATATTAAGAGCTTCTTTAAAGATAGGTCGTTTGCCGCATTACATTTATTTCCAAAGACAATAGTTTGTATATTTAACTTTGTTTTTTTGAGTAAAATGTTTTAAAATTACATTTATCACAATCACGCTAATAAACAGCTGACGAAACTAGTTGAGTAAGCCTTTATTAAGGGTCTTAACTTAACTTCCGTTTAAATATCAATTAGAATTAATGTTCACCGCGATTGAAAAGACACATTTTAATAAAATTAATTGGATTTATATGAAAATTTGATTTATTATATTTGATGATGTTTAAATTAACGAATATAAAGATAGAAGTCTTTAATTTAAAAGATGAGGGGTCTATTCCTTGGAAGTTGGAAAGTGCGATAATAAGTTAAAAAGTCTATTTGCTGAAAATATTTAATTATTATCATCAACCAATGATGAGTAATAGGAGAATAGACCATAGGATTTGGATCAAAAGAAGACCCTTAATAAATTGAAAGCAAGTAGTATAAAAATAGTTTATAAGGGGAAATTTGGAAGAAAAAGTTGGATGATTGTGTGAGCGTAGGTTCTGGTTGGAAGTGTGGGGGAAAGAAAGTAGAGGAGTTGGATGAAGGAGGGACATGAGTGGGTGATCATAAATAATTTACTAAATAATTTCACACATAGGGTTGGAGTAGGTGGACCAATGTTTATCTTTTTTTAATCATAAAGGACCTTTTATTCATGCTATATTTATATTACAATTTTAATTTATATTTTTATCTTAATGAATAAAAATATGGACCTCATAATCATGTAAATTCATTGAGTCCGACAAATTTTTTTACGTGTTGCAATTCTCAACGAGAATTCTTTAAATGGGTCTTTTTTTTTTTTAATTTCAAAATGAGTAAATTGTGTTTACGTAATATGGTTTTGTCATGAAAAAATGGTGTCCCTATCAAATGTTTTTTTTTTCTTTTATTTTGTTTAACTAAAATTGTAAGAGACAAAGATGAGTTGCGCGTAAATGATAAAATTATGAAAGGTAATGTCAAATTAGTTTAAATTATTCCATATGATTAACTTGTTTTAATTAAAATAGTATTCACTAACAATTTTTTAGAATATGATTTGCTTGAAATTGTGTAACCCTGATATGAGTTTATATGATTGAAAATGCGAAGGTTTTGCTAAAATTGTGCACTGTAAGACACAATTTCAGAATCTAATAAGAATAATTTCGGTAAAAAAAAACGTAAAACACTAAAATTATGTCTCACACTCACAATTTTAATAAAATTAAAACTATTCAAAACCCTCACACTTTCAGCTAAGAAACACAGTATTTCAAACAAATAAGATTTTAAAAAATTCTATTTGGTAAAGACAATTTTGATTAAAATATGTTAATCATTCAAAATAGTTTAAACAAATTCGTCCTTATCTTTCACAATTTCAGCATAACGAAATCAAAAGTGTTCTATAGAAACACAAAATACTTTCAAAATAAAATCATATAACACAGGTACAATTTACTCATTTTGAAAATTAAAAAAAAAAAAAGAAACTCATTTAAAAAAATTTCGTCGAAATTACGTGATTTGGGAAATTTTGGGCACTGAGTCCATGTTAAGTTGGAATATGATATGCTTTTTAGTATGAATGAATTGTGTTGTATTATATGGCACAACAGCCATGTGCTCCTACGTATCCAAAAAGTCAAGCCACGTGGCAAGCCAGGACAAAATAGTCATCAATCACCTCCTCTCTTCTTTATTACCTTACACTCCAATGTCCATAGATACAAATATAGAATCTTATGCCATGTGATTTTTCTCTCATTGTCTCCAAAAATTATTTCTATATCTAATTAATATATATTTAATATTTCATTACAATAATCTATTATATTTAGAGATTCTCAATTTTCTTTCCTACATATTTATCACTGTGATAACTTTTTTGGTCATAATTTTTTTTATTTATTCTATCAAAACAATAACTTCAGGCATGAAAAAGTTAATTATTTTATATAGGCATGAAAATTCAAAAATAAAGGAACTTTATTATTTATCAAATGAAAAAAAATTAAGACGAAAATTTTAATTGAAGCAAATATAGTTCTCGAAATGTAAAATTTTTAAATACTTTTTCCTCTTAATACGTAGGTAAAAGAAAAACACCGAAACCAAACAACTTTACTAGCTACTCTTGTTCTACCTTCTTTTACCCGCATACTTTTGATTCCAAGCACTGAAATACATTTTAAATTTTTTAATTTAAAAATAGAAAAAAAATCAAATCGAACTAGACTTCCGACCTTAAAATTTTGAAAATAAAAATAAGGAATCATATACTAAAATAAAAGTTAAATAGTCTCCAAAGTAAAGGTTATACAATTATACCATGTAAAATTTTATTGAATTACATACAACATAAAATAATATAGATTCACGATTATTTGAGTTCCATGTGTGGACATTGAGTTTACAATTCTCAAATGAAAAACAAAATAGTGTGACGGGTTAACCCGTTTTTGTTTAGGATTGGTTTTTATCCCTGTGTCTTTATTTTTATATTATAGATGAATATAAAATAGATATTAAAAATGACGAAGTTGTTAAATTTTTATCTCACAGACATTTCAATTTTATTTAATATCAATGGACAAAACCACTGGCATAATAAATTTTTTCTTTTTACTATTTTTGAATATTTTGTAATGTTAATGGGTCACCTCGATATTTCTATTTTTGCTCAAAAATTTTATTTTAGCATTTAAAAGTTGAAGAGTTACTGAGAAATTAATATTTAATTTTGTTAGACTTTTCTAAAAAAAAATACATTTTGTAATTTCATTTTTTTAAAATTAAAATGATCAATCCATTTAATTTACTACCTTATGATTTATCGATTATGACCAATATTTGTAGAACTCATTGAAAGATGAGTCGCATTAAATTCATCATTAACTAAATAGGTTAAGACATATATGGTTAACCACTTTACATTAAGAGTTTTAGGTTATTTTGTGTTATCAATTATTATTATAATTAAAGCATTTTGACTAGTGTCTCTCTCTCTATATCTCTCTCTCTCTCTCTATATATATATATAGATAGATATATAGATATGGACACAAGTATTCCTCCGAGCATTGTTTGAAAATTTGTTAAATTGGCTTGAATTGAAACTCGAATATAACAGATAAATTAGGGATAAGTCAATATGATTTAGTATCGTAATATATTAATCTAATAATAAGTATAGTTAAATTGCAAAACTAGATACATATAATATTTTACATAATTTCTTACATATTAATCTTGCTATCATCATTTTATACCAAAAAAAATTATCAAATATTAAATATATTTTTTTTATTGGTCTATATCTGCTAAAAAAAGGCTTTAAAATACGCAAACCTTTGCATTGAATTAAAATTATCCAGACTTATCTGTTCTCAATATTATTTTGTTAAAAAAAGTAGTAAGACAGATAAAGGGTAATCAAATCTATATATAAAGTTGAACACATTAAAGATGTATCATCAATTGGTTAAATGGATATTTATGATTTTTTTTTACATAAATAGAAATTAACTAGAAAATAACACCATTGAATTACAAAAACAACTCAAAATATCCAAAAACATTAAAAATAATAGAATGTTCCATTGGAACTAATTGTGAGAAGATGGATGATTTTGAGATACCAACAACATTGAAGATAAATCTACTTAATTATTACCTGATATTCCAATTCATGTCATTTTTCGTTTTCAGGGTATAAAACCGCATAGCTCTAAGTATGCATTCTCAAATGATATTAATGTCTAAATTTGATATCGTGAAATTTTTTTTTGATTGAGATAGATAGTCTTTTACACTCTATCTTGAGTTAACTCTTTTATAGATCGATTTTAAGAACAAGTTAAAAGTTTACATTGATTAAAAATAAAAAAATTGAGTGACATATAAGTATTAAAATTTTAAATTAAAAGTAATATTCTATCATTTTATAAAATCTGACCTAAGAAATGAAGAATCTTTTCAGTTTGTTTTCTAGAAAAATTTCAACAATGCTATGCATCAGATATGCATCCCTATGAAATGACGAATCTCGTTGTTCACTAGATATGAGTCCCGAAACTTTCTTATAATTAGAAGCCAAATTATGATTTTTATCAGTACCTTCGGATTTGTGAAGAGGAATCGCAACTTTTCAATAAAAGACCAGGTACTGATGCTATATTTATACTGATGATCATTTGATGGTGTATTTATGCTGATTGCTGGTTAAACTATTGAATATATAAAATTCAGAAAACATTAATAAGATACGAGAGCTATAAAATGTATCATTTTAAAAAATAAACTTTAACCAATACAAATAATTGTGGTAAAAAATGTATTACTCAGCTCATATTAAAAAAAAAAAATAATGAATAATTCTATTAACTGCAACGGTATTATTTTTTTGGGTGATGATATACAAACACCCAATTTTCCAATTTCCTAGTACACACTCATCCCATACCAAGAGCATAATATTTTTATTTGAAAATATAAATTAATTCGAGGAGAATCAACTACAAATTTTAAAATATTATTTTTATTAGGTGTAAGAAAATTGAAGGGTGTCCACATAAATTTTCCATCTTTTTACATTCTAAAATTCTAATAGATCTCTTCTTTAAATCTCAAACTTCCATTTATACATAGAAATTAAGCATCATAAAAGGTCGACAAAAACGACATTGAGTGAGAAACTCGAGTTACGATAACCTAGAAGTTACATTATAGATAAGTTTACGTTCATTAAGTGGCGTGCATATCAAGTAAAATCCATAACTATAGCTTAATTAAATGATGATTACAATAACAACAACTTTAAGTTAAAATAATACTGTTATAAGTATGCATTGTAAGAACCGCAGCATAATCCTCTCACATTTTAAAATACACGTTTGATTTTTGTTTATATTTCTACAAACAATTCTTTAACGAGAAGTTCTCAAAACACAATCACAGATTAAAACTAAATGTTATAATTAATTATTTTGTGAATGACGGATATTTCGTAGTGGATGAATTCATAGTCAAACTTATGGTCGCTTGGTCTCGTATTAATCAAACTTACGGTCGCTTAGTCTCGTATTAATCAAACTTATGGTCGCTTGGTCTCGTATTAATCAAACTTACTTACACCGTAAAAAACTTCCATTAAAAGCTCTTATTCGACACGAAAAAGAAAAGAAAGTAAGAATCTGTATTTAGAATGGAAGAATTACTTTAGTAGAAGGTAATGGGACCACAGCACGCTGGATCTTAACGGTAGTGGTAATGGTCCTATCCTAATCCTAATGCACTGCGAGAAAGCCTAAATCCTCATCGCCATTTCAAACCTATGAGTCGATAGACACGTTCAAAATCTTCCATTTTATATAACATTAGAAAATCAAAAAGTATTTTTCGTTAATATGTAAAAAAAAAGTAAAAGAAAATATTTCCGTTGATCCATTTTATTTGGGTAGGTGAAGGAGAAGGGAGAGGAAGTGATGCGAAGAAAGAAACGGAACGCGGACTCGAAGGGAAAAACAGAAGGCAGATTTAAGGGGGGAGTTGAGGTCCGTATATTTTAAGCTCTTTCTATTTCCATTTTCCAATACGGTAACCAACCGCAACACAAAGTGCTCTTCTTTTGTTCCTTTCCCAGACTCAGCCATGGGCAAATCTACCTCCTGCTTCAAGCTAATCACTTGCGGTGGCGATGCGGCCGACAAAGACGATTACCACCAAGTCTCCGAGGTAATTCCCCTCTCATTTCACTTTAACCACTCTAACTCTCTTTCGCATTTGATCCACCTTCTTTCTATTTTTCTTCTCGAATTTCACGCGCTAGGGCTCTCTTCTGCCTCCTGCCTTCATCAATAACTACCTCAGCCTCTTTTATAATAGTCTGATGCGGTTTTTCCATCATTGTGTTTCCTTTTTCGTTTCTCCTTCTTGTCATTCTCGGTTTCATCATTACAAGTGGCTGTTGAGAGAGCTGTGCGTGTGTTCTCTGTTGATTATTGCAATTATTGTACTTACTTTTTTAAGTTTGTTTTCCTTTGTTTACATCGAACTCGTTGAATTGCCAATGCATGAGAACGATCCCGGGACTGTATTCGTTAACTGATTTTTTAAATCTGGAGTCTGGTGACTTCGTTAGGATTGTGACATTTTATGCTTTTGATATGGAGTTACTATTAACTGTATTTTTAGATCTGTGCTTCTTGGCTCGTTGTGTTTTCTCTGGATGACGTGTAACTTCGAATACTTGCACATTGCTTTCTGGTAAATTTCTAAGTCAGTGGAAGATTCATCTGAAGGCCTTTAGCTGTTGGCATTATGAATAAGAGTGCAGGTCTTAGATGCATTGATCGTGAGATCATTGAAGCAGAATTTGTTTAGGATTTTTTTTTTTTTTTAAAAGTTTAGTTCGTTAAATATCTGTCTCCTGTCGTCTTTTGTGACTATTGACATCTGTCATGTGGAAAAATTGTCTGTATTTCTCTTTGTTTTCATTTTTTCAATTCCGGTGTATAACTGATTAAAAGCTGGATTGGAAGAGAACACTGTAGAAGTATGTTTCACGAGCTGACTTTTCTTTTGCAAAATTGCAAGAGTTAATGGTTTTCTGCATCTGAACAAGATGGATCCTTTATGATTGAAGCAGCATCCATTTCATTCTTACATTTGAGACACGGAGGCGATGTAGTTTTGAATAAATTAGAAGAAAAAATGAAAATATACATATTTTAACTTGCATAGAGGAAAAATATTCTTTGTAATTTGCTGTTGTTTCCACTTCTAGTTTCCATAGTAAAATTATTTGAAAGCTGAAATTAAAAGGAATACCAGAATTTGCTTTTGCGAAGTTTGAACAGTTAATGTTTGGCTGTTTTCAAACATCATGGTTCTGTTATGATAGAAATAGCATTCCATTTTGGCCGTATGTCTTGGACACAGGACATGGGAACTAGTTTGTAGCTTTGAATAAACATGTAGTAAAAAATGCTTATTCTAGATTACCATTAATCAGCAATTCCACCCTAAGTAGAATTTATATTGTACTGTTTTGAAACTGAAGGGTGGGATGTAAACGTCATCTTACTGAATTTCTTTTAGTGCTAAATGTAGGGAGTAGCAATTGTGCACATTGAAGCTAGGAACGGAATCACCTTCCTGACTTCTTGCATGTAATTCATGCTGTGGAAAAATATAAATTTCCGTAAATAGTCTTGTGGAGGATGTTTGGTTGAAATATATTTATATTCACCCTTTCTAGTTTCTACTTTCTTGGTAGCAGTAAGAAGAAACCGAGGTTATGTATCCTTGCTAGTGTACCTACATGTATGGCTCCAAGTTCGTTTTTCACACATTTTTTTTTAAAATATTATTCCAGATCAAGGAGCCTAGCGATAAACGCGGTTGGAGTTTCCGCAAGAAATCTGCAAGGCATCGTGTGCTTAGCAACACTGTGATAGCAGAGGCTCCATCTTCGGCAAATAAGGAACATTCAGAATGTACTAATTTTAATTTTCAACAACTTCCTGAACCTAATGTTGTTGAGAAGATTTACACAACAAATTACTCTGATGAGAAGCCCCAGTTATCCTCTTTTGAAAACTCAGAAGTAGCAGAAACAAATGTAATTGAAACTGAGAGGAAGGTGGATGTGAATCCACCAGAGTCTGATGTTATCATTATCCAGGCGGCTATACGGGGGTTATTGGTATGTTTACCTTTGGAATTTTGCTAATCCAGAACCTTGAAAGAAGGAACAATCATAACTTCCTTTTTCTGTGTATTGTTCTCGTTGCTTTCAGGCTCAGAGAGAACTGCTACAGCGTAAGAAAGTAGTGAAGTTGCAAGCTGCTGTTCGTGGGCACTTGGTCCGGAGGCATGCTCTGGGAACCCTGCGTTGTGTTCAAGCCATCATCAAAATGCAGGTCCTTGTGCGAGCTCGTCGTGCTCAGCAGTCACATCTGGAAAATCATTTAAATCACAAGGATGGCAAAAAGGATTCCTCAGAAGCTTTGGTATTGTTATTTCAAAATTGAAATTTCTAATTGGCAATTGATTTGCCCTCTGTTCTAACAAGTTTGATGATTCTTGCCCAGTTGTTACTTGTTTAAGTTTGCTTCAACTTGGGAAATGTTTAGTCCTTAGAATTGTCCCTCCTTACTACATTGAACATTCAATACGATTACTGGAAGTCTGGAACACAGGATCTCTTTTTAATAGTTTAATAGTTGAAGTTCTTTTATTTTTAATTTGGATGAGCGTCATATGATCTGTAGTATCATCAATTGATATGCTGGAACCTTTCTCTGTGTATGACCCTTTATTTTTACCTTTGTTTAGGGAAATGAAAATCTGATGACCAAATCAAATGTGAATTACACTTCCATTGAGAAGCTGCTTAGCAATAGGTTTGCTAGTCAGGTATGCTGAATATGGATATGTCTGTTCCCCACTTCGCAGTTTCTGTACTTATTTATTATCCCACTAAATCTCTTCCCATATTTTTATTTATTTTTTACATTCAAGCTGTTGGAATCAACACCAAAGAACAAACCTATCCATGTCAAGTGTGATCCATCTAAAGCCGATTCTGCTTGGAAATGGTTGGAAAGGTGGATGTCCATATCATCAAAAGATGTTGCATATTGCAATGAAACTAGTTCTCTAACAGAACAATCAAAGGAAAACACGGATAGTCCTTCTGTGTTTCAATTTGAAACGGGTATTCCATCTGAAGCCTTTCCCCCAGCCGCTAACTCAATACCCACTGTTGAAGATTCATCTCTGCCATCTGAAGATGAAGAAAAGTCGATTACTTATGATGCTAATAACTTTGAGTTTCAAGCAAGCTGCTCCACACCATCTATTGTAAAAGATGACTTGGAACAGGTTCCGGCTGAAGAAAAAACTGCATATGATGTCAAAGTTACCTTAGCCGATACGGATTCCTTCCAAAATGACAATTCAGCATCAGATGCAAGTGCCCCACCAGAGATTCACCCTCTTCACAAGGGACCTGAAATTGCCCCACCATCAGAACAAGGTTCTCTTCATGGGGAGCCTGAAATTGCCCCACCACCAGAGCATAATTCTTTTTATCAGAAGCCTGAAATTGACAGTGAGCAGAACAAACGATCCATGAAAAGGGTTGCTTCAGACCAACTAGAGTCTGAAGGAAAGAAAACTGTGAATGGATCAAAAAAGGTCAGTAATCCTGCATTTATTGCTGCACAGTCAAAATTTGAAGAGCTGAGTTCAATAGAAAATTCAGGTAGGACAAGCAATTTGTCCTACCAAGATTCAGCAGTTGAATCACAAGGAGACACCTCTTCTGTTGGCAATGACATAACATATAAATCAAAAGAGTTTGCATTTGAAAATCCTGCTCTTTATCTTTCTAGGCTTGCTGGTTCTGACTGTGGCACTGAACTCTCCATTTCTTCCACACTTGATTCACCTGACATATCAGAGCCTGGCGTAATGGAAAGTGAACGAGATGCCAAAGATTTGGTGGAAGGGATTGGTAATCTTGAGAACACAATAAACCGTGATGATGAGGCCAATGTTTCATCTGCCATCCCAGCTTCTAACTTAGCTACTTCTGTTTCGGATCAGCCGGAGGTTGTCGATGACATTAGTGGCAATTTGGGTCACTCAGTAGTGGCTGTGGACTCTGGAGAGCCTGCTAATAGTAATACTGAGAAAAATGCATCTGATCTGCAGAGAGAACCAGCAGAGGCTGCTCTGCAAGATTTAAGATCATCTCCAGAAGCATCACCTAGAAGCCATTTAACTGTTCCTGAATCACAAGGAACCCATTCGAGTCAAGTGTCTGGGCAGCCTAAAGAGAGCAAAATCAACAAGAGTAGATCTGGCAATAAACGTCGGAGTCTATCCTTAAGTAACAAATCTCCTACAACTCCAAATCAAGATTCAGGATCAAGAGGCAGTAGGGAGCAACTGCCTAAAGATCAGCAGAATGGAAAGAGGCGCACTTCCTTTGGCTCAGTAAAGCCGGATCACAATGATCAAGAGCCTAAAGATAATAGTACTAACAATAATTCTATTCCCCATTTCATGCAAGCTACAGAATCTGCTAGGGCCAAGATTAATGCAAATAACTCTCCAAGATCAAGCCCAGATGTGCATGAAAGGGACATCGAAGTTAAGAAGAGACTTTCCTTACCTGGTGCTGCTGGTAGGCAAGGATCTCCACGTATCCAACGATCAACATCTAAGGCACAGCAGACTGCCAAGGGAAACAATGTAAATGCTCCTCAAGGTAAATTTTAGAGTAGAAGTAACTTCTTTTGCTTGGATTTTGAACCTTGAATTATCTTGTTATTATGAATGGATCATCATTTTGTCTTCATTGCGTAGTGTTTTCTATCAATTTAGTTTTGCATGTGTAGCAAGAGTATGATTAATTGATAAGCCATTATCTTGGCTGTCTAATGCATTGTTGTGGCTGTTTGACATGCTAGTAATGGAAAACCATCTTTTTTGTGTGGGGACAAGCTTCGATGAATCAGGGCTGTGCACTTTGCAAGAATCCAACCTATGTTTACCGATTATGTCTGGGATTTGGTTTGCCAAAAGTTAATGTTTATATTATTTCAATTTTTGTTTTTGACCATTGGATTGTTTGGGGCGGGGTGAACTAGAATGTGAATGACTTTTTTTATCAGTTTCTTTTCAAGGTTTTATCTTAAAATAACGCTGGAAATGCACTACATTTTGAGGCTCGAGACATCTGGCTAGGGAGGAGATCTTAAGCATAATTTCCTTATTAATGAAAAAGTGTTGTTTTAACTTTCTTCATAGGCCAGCATCCTTGTGAATATATATATCATTGCTGCTCTATCTTTAGGATATTTGTAATGTATAGCTGTGTTTTGATCACTTGTGCTTTCTTTGCCTCGCCTTCTTATAGTAAAAGTCAGAATAATGCTGGTTATTGAGCTAAACATACTGGGTGTCCAATGTCCACCCTTTCTTGTGGAGAACATATATTTTGTTATGAAAAAAAGAGAAAAATATAATCTGCTCTTTAAGTTGTATTACTTACCACTTGATTTCTGATTCTTCCAGAGAGAAAATGGCTGAGGTGAATTGATGGCGGAAGTGTGCTGACAAGCTTCTACGATGATTTCATATGTTAATTCTCTTTGAAGCATAGCTGCTCCGTTTTACATGCTTTTTTTTTTTTTTCTTTAAATATTTCTTGACACTTTGCATTCTTTGCCTCCCTTTTCTGCTTCCCCAAATTTGAAGGTGCTCAGTTTGGTTGTGACTGCCGGGAACATTCATGTGTAAAAGTGAGTGAGGCTTATATATGTTATGTACATTGTTTGTTGCTCTGGTCATGGTTATTATTGTCCCATGCCTGTGAGGCGTACGCGACTCTTTATGAAATATTTTAATGTTTGTTGAATATATTTTTGTTTGGTTTTTGACCCAACTGAAGGATTATAGTGGTCATCACTCATCGTTATCGAAATGTGCTGAAATATCATTCTGATTTTTTTCCTTTTTCTTATGAATTGAGAACTCTTTAAAACTAGAGTGAGGGAGAAAAAGAGCCAAAGATCAGCTGTAATCAGTCAAAGTCTTGTGAGCCTGATTCTTTTGACCGAGTTGAAAGTGTATCGGAAATTTTCATAAGTGGTGCTGTCAATTTCTATTAGATGATTTGAGATGTCAACAAACTACACAAACAACAATATTACGAGAGGAGTTCAATACTATTAAAAAATGTTGAAAATTATGAGTGAGATTATTTTTTTTTCTTAACTTTTCTAATTTAAAACAAAATTAATTGATGATAAAAACATATTTAAAAGAGTATTCTTTTATCGGTACGAAAATTAAAGGAACAAACTATGAGCAAATTACAGAAATTTGTAAATGATCAGCCGGTAATAACACTGAACTAAGAGAAAAGGGACAGTATCAGAACAAAAGGGACCATAATAACACTGCTCCGTTTTATTTTTTGTTTAACTTTCTTAAACTCATAATTATATATTTAATATCTCTGATAAAAAAATTACCTTAACGCAACTCAACAAGAAGTTAAATAAAATGCTGTGAAAGAAATATATATAAATCACAGGTTTTGTTATCTTCTTTAGCTTTTCTTTTCTCTCGTATATTTTTTCTAAATTTCAAAATTTTTTAATTTACGAGTTCTCAATATTAAGAATAATTATATATATATATATATATATATATATATATATATATATATATATATATATATATATATATATATATATATATATATATATATTAATTATAT
>Ga0099824_1004068_pt1 | contig 21155 bp, 5 predicted proteins | sample SiratrowhiteBW_FD_76837 | JGI IMG/M metagenome (GOLD analysis project Ga0099824, IMG submission 76837) | Root nodule microbial communities of legume samples collected from California, USA - Siratro white BW | ecosystem: Host-associated > Plants > Roots > Nodule | place: USA: California... | reverse complement strand
TTTGCACACACCTCAAAATTCTTACACTGAGATGTACAAAGCACTAGTCTATGGGTTTGAGATTTCGTGGATGACTCGTGCCTGTGAGGACATTTGTGGAAGCTCAATGGCTAGCTACTGCAAATTGGACACTTCCGGGAGAGTTGATTGCTCGCTCCACTGCCACAGTTTCCTGGGAATTTTTCATTCATGTGGTAAAGGACTTAAAAATTCTTAAGTAAATATACTTCATTCTATTATGTATTTGTTGTGATCATTTGCAAAATTTAAAATATTTGCTAAAGCCCTTTATTATGTAATCTTTATCATTTCAAAGATTCAACCTTCATGTGTTAATAATAATTTTCATAGACATTTCTAATTTTGTAAGAATTTTTACGTTTAATTACTGATGTTTTTGTTTAATTAAATAAAGCTTATTTCTTTTATATGTTTTGTTATCAAAGGAAATCGGAAAATGATATTTTGTTTCACTTTCAGATGTTCGAGGGATATGGTACCAGCTTCTATTATATGCAAAAGGCAAGAATTTATCATCGTTTACCTTTTGCTTTATTTATATACATGATGACAAGAACCAACTTTTATGCTTCACAACTATCATATTCTATATTTTTTTTTTTTTTGATAAAGATCATATTATGCACAGTCGAAAGCTATATGTAATTTCTAATTCATTATTCTTGTGATAAACTCAATGCACACATGTTAATGGTCAATTATACGTACGGTGCAAATCAACTCCAGCAAACTCTTGTGTATGAAATAACATTAATCAGTAAAAAAGTGAGTTTTAGCATCTATACTTGTTCCATTAACAAGGACTCCATATATAACATTAACAAGTATATGTTAAAATATTAAATCTATCTTTAAAACTGGCATAAACAATATTTTTACAGTTTTTATAACAGAACAAAATAATTAAGTTTAGTTTTTAATTTTGGCAATCGTTAATCAATTTGGTCCTATACTGCAATCAAAATTGAGTATATATATATATATACTGACAGTTAAAAATAAAATTTGCTTCCTATAATGTTACATACTATATTGGTAGGAATCGAATTAATGTTTTATTTTAATAAAGTGATATCTTACTCATTGCGTCTCATGCTAACATTTCAAACAAATGTACGTTTATCTTACTATTTATTCACTCAACTAAAATTTTCTTGCAGATACCATTTATGCGGTCTGGTTAGGTGAGTTGCCCTACTCCTATCCTATATGTTACTATATCCAATAGCAACTTCCAAATATTAACAATTCATTGCACATTTATATATTTTTCTTTCTCATTAGTTATTCAAACATGGTTACTTTTCTAAAATTAACTTACAGGTCTGGTTGAATCAGTGAAAGGACCAAATGAAGGATTTTTTGGTGTCGGTAACTATAAATTAGGCTTAATTATAGGATACCAAGTTTTACCAATCTTCTGGATATTCAAACTTGCGTTTGGGGCCCCTTTTTTGTTTGTACTGTTGATATACAAATGGGACCGTATACATTTGTCGATGTACGAAAATATTGAAAATTACTTGGAGCATGCCAATTTGACGCCTATTAGATATTCATTAAAGGAAATCAAGAAAATGACCAGAGGTTTCAAAGATAAATTGGGTGAAGGAGGATATGGTTCTGTGTTTATGGGAGAATTGTCTAGCGGACCTTCTGTAGCAATAAAAATGTTAGATAAAGCAACAAGTGGGGAAGATTTTATTAATGAAGTTGCAACTATTGGAAAAATACATCACCAAAATATAGTAAAATTAGTTGGATTTTGTGCTGAGAGGTCAAAACGTGCTCTTGTTTACGAATTCATGTCAAATGGATCTTTGGATAAACGTATTTTTTCTAAAGATGAAAATATACATTTGAGCTATGATGAAATATATAATATTTCAATTGGAGTAGCTCGAGGGATTGCTTATCTTCACCATGGATGTGAGATGCACATTCTGCATTTCGATATCAAGCCTCACAATATCTTGTTGGATGGAGAACTCACTCCAAAGGTCTCTGACTTTGGATTGGCAAAGTTATATCCAATAAATAATAGCATTGTCACATTGATCGGAGCAAGAGGAACAATTGGGTATATGGCTCCAGAATTATTTTATAGAAATATTGGAAGAATATCTCACAAGGCCGATGTTTATAGTTTTGGAATGCTTCTGATGGAGATGGCAAACAAAAGGAAAAACTTAAATCCCTATGCAGAGCATTCAAGTCAACTATTCTTTCTCTTTTGGATTCATAAGCATATTGGAAAAGAAAATGATATGGAAATTGAAGATGCCAATGAAAAAGAAAAGAAAGAAATAAAGAAAATGATTATAGTTGCACTTTGGTGTATACAGTTAAAATCAAATGATCGTCCCACGATGAATGAAGTACTTGAAATGCTTGAAGGAGACATTAAAAACCTTAAAATACCTCCAAAGCCTACTTTCTATCCAGATGAAACAATGTATACTTTCAATCCATATGAAACAATATCAAGTGACAAAAGCTTCACTAGTTCTTCTAATTATTCGATGTAAATTGCAATTAATCCTTCTGTAGATTATATAACAATAAATAATTATTTATTATTTTAATATTTATTTGTATTTCACTATTGTTGAGATGATATTTTTTATTTATCACACTATTTTGAATACTTAGATTATATAAAAAATATTTATTATTTTAATAGTTACTTGTATTTCCCTATTATGAGGATTTTTTTTATTTATCACACTATTTTGAATACTTTCAATTTGGTCTCAATTTTTGGATATAGTCTTTTCTATCGAAATGATGGCAACGATATTAGTGCAGTGATATATAACACAAAAAACAAATAACACCTCATCACTTCAAGTTGACTTGTTATGGAAATGACATGATCAATAATGAATGACACATATTATCGTAATCTCATTATCGTCAATTTGAGAGAAAGGATATAATTGTTTATTTCTATCATTATTTTCTTAAGCTGAGTTCCTTTCATTATCTTTTGCTCTTTTATTGAAAATGCTAAAATTTTTATTTGTCTCTTTATTCTTTTATTATGTAAAATGTAGTCTTTTATTTTTTGTTTTCAAATGCAAAAGCCCTATCATTAAGTTTCTTTCTTATCAAATAATTATTTTGAGATCTCTATGCGCTCAATATTTGGACTTATGTTCATTTACTAATTGTCACAAAGTGGTATGTTTGTCAAAAAGTAGTTAATTTGTGAAAAATAAGAAAAACACTAGAAAGGATCAGTCAATTGTGTTTTCAAAACTTTTGATAGATTTTTGCAAGTATCGTATGAGAGTATGCAATTAGATAGATTTGTATTAGTCACACAAATTGACAAAGGTTTTCGCAAAATGAGTTTGAAAGGTTATCCTTCTTATATTAATGTAATAATTATCGCATGCAATATAATAAGGTAAGAAAGAAAATAAATTACTCAAAGATAGTTTTATATTAGTTTGTTTGATAGAAAAAATTGGTGGAATGTATGAAGTATGCAAAAGCAAAGGTTCGACAAACTCTCAAGGAAAAGATCTAGGAAGGAAGTAAAAAAATGAAGGCCTATCTTAGGAAAAACTTCAAAAACAAGTGAGGAGCAATTTTAGCATCATAACTCTAATCATTCCAAAGTTTAAAATATAAGGAGTGGAGTATTGAAAGGGTCCAACCAAGGGAGAGGAAAAAGAAAGGAGAATTCAAATTTGAAGTTGTCCATGTACTCCTAAAAAGGTGGAACAAAGAGTGGATCAAGTGGCACTTATCCACTCATGCTTTCCACGATAGCACACATGCACAAAATGTATAAGTAAGTGCCTTTCTCCCTTGCATAGATGTCCTAGGGTTTCTCTTGGAATTAAGTGAGCCTAATTGAAACTCTAACAAGACTACTCTAACGTTAGTATAAACCTAATTAACCATCCGACACTACAAGATCCAAAATACAAGTCCAAACACCTATTCTACCTGGCCTAAATATAAGGTCCACTGGTTTTAGTAGGCCTAAGCTGTTCTTAACATGGGCAAACCTAGTGTGTAATAAATTATACATAGTAGATTCCTTATTTTGGAGTCTTCCATAATCTTTCCCTTTTGAGAAGAATTTATCCTCGAGTTTGTATGGTCTGCTTCATCATTTGTACCATCTGCAGAAGGCATAAGATCATTAATATTTAGGGTAGGATTCACTCCATAGTCAGGAAAATATAACCTATAGGCATTATCATTGATTCTTTTGAGGACTTGGAAGGGACCATCACCCCGAAGGAGGTGTTTAAACTTCCTTTGGTTAGGAAATTTGTCTTTTACACAACTGAAGTCAAACCCAATCCCCTTCCTTAAATGTGATTGTTTCTTCTCCTTATTGTTTTGTTTTGTGCATTTCTGTTTTTAATATTTTGTTTGGGTTTTAACCTTCTCATGAAGTTTCTTTACAAAATCAATCTTGGATACCCTTCCTTGTGACTAAAATCATTAATTTGAGGGAGAGTTATGAAGTCTAAAGGTGTAAAAGATAAAAACCATACACAACTTCAAAATGAGAGATCTTTGTAGTCTTATGGACTACCTTATTATAGGAAAATGCAATGCAAGGAAAATAGTCATCACGACATTTGTGATTATTGTTGAGGACTACCCTAAACATAGTAGATGTAAATCTGTTTACTAACTCTATTTATCCATCAATTTAAGGGTCACAAGAGGTAGAGAAATTTAGCTAAGTTCTTAGTCTTCTACACAGAGTTCTCCATAAATGACTAATGAACTTGGTATCTGGTGTGGACATCCAAGCCTGAATCCATGAGGTCTATGATGAGAAAGTCCAAGCCCACCAAGAGAAAAATGAAGTCCATGATCTAATTCCAGACTTAGGTGGGCCCATGACTAGAGAAAGACTTAAAAAGACCTAAGAAGTCTTGCATTAAAAGGTGACCTAGGGCCCAACAATTGAAGTACACCCATATGAAGGGACTAGGTTGGTTACATATCTAATGGACTTCTAGAACTGAGAGAAAGGCTAGTAAGGATTTTAATTTTTTTTATTTACTTCAAAGTGAGGAAAACTCATGACCTAAATTTGTATTTAAACATTTTGGAGAATTGAGAAGGACAGACGATACATTTCTAAATTGGTGAGAGTGAATCTCCTAGGTTCTTGGTTGAACCAACTCTTAGCCTTATCAAGGGTCTCCCATGTCCTTGTGGCGTCTCTGCAACTTATCTTCTTCCATGGAAGTGACACTATTTATCCCTATCATCCATTTTACATGAAACCCTACCTTATAATAAATTCAATTTCCTACCCTAGGTCGGTCTGTTCTTGAATCTCAGCAGACGGGTTTCTTGAATCCCAACCAGCGGGTTCACCTTAGTATCCCTATTAAACATTATTGTTTCAGGTAGGCCATGAAGTTTAACCACATCTTTAAAGAAGATTTTGGCTACGTTGTTTGCGTCATCTGTAGAAACAATTCACTCTAGAAAGGGGGGTTGAATGAAGCATAAACTCAATTTCCAACAAATAAAGTCAATTAAGCAAAGTGTCTAACATAGAACCCAAAAACACAGCAAAACAAATTTATATATTGGATCACCCTAACTTTTAGACTACATCTAGTTTTCTCTCAAGCAAATTATTCAAGAGATTTCAGTAATTAAATGAATGGTTGCAATGAGTGCACAAACTCTAGGTTACAGTAAGTACGCAAACCTCTCCAAGTTACCAGACCCAATCTCCTCTTAAGACTAAGACCTCTCAAGATAAGAAAGAAACGTCTCAAGGAAGCATAGATAAAGCTGATAAAGTGTCGTAACTGAGATCGAGACGGAGACGGCGAACACAAAAAATATAATAGAAGTCATAGAAAGGGATTACTCTTTAGAAGAAAAAAAACAAAAAAATGGAGGATTCGCCACCATAGTTTATTATGAAAAACTATAGGAAAAACCAAAGATAAAGGAATTGTCTACAAAATTAGATTAGGATCCGTCAGTGGGTTACGTGTAGGGAAGGTATTAACACCCTACAACACCCATCCTAAGACGGTACCTTTAATTAAATTAAGCAAAACAAGTGTAGTTTATTAAAATGTTTGGTTTCCTAAAAAGACAAAATGAAAGTAAAAAAGCAAAGAAAATATTTTTTTATTTATTTTTGGGCCTAACAAAGATCAACCTTGTTCCTACATATTTCTATCCATGATGAAAAATCAGAGTTTACATAATTCTTGATAGAAAAAGTGTTTTTCGATGTTTGGGTATTTTATATGTTTTTATATTTTAATTTTTATTATTTTTATTTATTTTATTTTATTTATTTTTTAGTTTGAAAGATTTTATATTAATATATTTTTTTAATTCTAGAGAACTATTTTTGTATTTTTTTTAACAAGAATTAAAATTAAACTAAATAAACAAGGATATGGGCTTACACATACGGCTATGACTATACAGATATGTCTATGGCTATAAAGACACAAATATGAGAGTCATAGTCGCAGCACTAGCAGTGACAGGAGAGAATTAAAGTTGTTTTCTTTTCCTTTTTTCTTCCACTTTATTTTTATGGGTTTTGATTAGTATGTTGTTTGTTATTTATACTAAAGAAGGGGGGTGCGGTGTAGCTAGAAGTATCTTCCGTAAAAAAAGACAACAATGGAGATACATGCAAAGGCAGAATGAGCCTTTGTCTATAGATAGCAGAGGGTCCTAGAGATACAGAAAATCACAGCACAACAAACAAGTTTTCCAACACAAATTGGATGTGGGAACTGAGTGTTAAAACATTTAAAACATATTGAAAACCTACGTGATATTGATACTACATTTCCAAAATAACTCTGAAAACAACAAGTCAAAATGCACCCAAAAATAACATTATAAATTTAGAAATAATAAAATAGACAGGAACTAAAGTGAAGGAATTCAATTCTGAATAGAAACTTTAAATTCTGAAACAAATCACCTACACAATAAAAACCTTAATTCAAATTAATCTGGAAATTAAAAATCAGAAAAACCTACAAATAAATAAAAATTACAACTTCCTCAATTAAAATGCAAATCAACCACATCATTTCCTCTTTTTATTCAACGTTAACTACTCTATTTTCCACATCAACCAATTTCTTCTTCCCCTTTTCATTCCCTTTCACTGTCGTTAGCTTCTTCTATTTTTTATTATTATAAATGTTAAATTTTATTTATTTTTATTTCTAAAACCTATTTTTTATTTTTTTAAATTAAAGATAGTAATTAGTTTTTTTCTTATTCTTTTTTTTTAAATTTATTTCTTTTAGTATTTTTTTTAAGAAAACTCTCGTTTTTTATTCAACTTTTCCATTACTTAAAGTCTTGTTTATTTTTATTTTTTTATTATATATTCCAATGTTTTTTATTATTTCTATTTCTTTTTAATTGTTATTATTATTTCTGTTATTTGATTTTTAAACCTGCACACATTTTTTTTATTTTTTAATTAAACAAATATTTTTCTTTTCTTCTTCTTCTTCTTCTTCTTATTATTATTATTTATTATATTGAAACCTATTTTTTTTCATTAATTTATTATTTAAAATTTTGATTTGATTTAAGCCCATTTTTAATTTTATTTGTACATACGAACTTAGGTGTTGACAGTTGTCCTTCTTTACTTAACTTTTACTAGGTAATTTGAAAAATAGAATTTTCACATTATTAGGGTAAAAGGTAAGTAAAGACAAAAACACTAATTTTGTTTAGGACTTCTTCTTTCTTTCTTTTTTAAGTGATCGAGACCTTGCGTAGCAGCGGGTCACACACCGAAATAGGCCGAGACCTTGCGTAGCAGCAGGTCACATACCTACATATTTATTTGTTTTCGCTTTTCATTTTTTGTTTTTCATTTTTTGTTTTTTATTTTTTTTAAGAGGTCGAGACTTTGTGTAGTAGTGGGTCACACTAAAATAGGCTGAGACCTTGCATAGCAATGGGTCACGTACCAAAATAGGTCGAGACCATGCGTAATAATGGGTCACAGACCTAAATATGTCGAGACCTCGCATAGCAGCCGATCATGCATCAAAATTGACCGAGACCTTGTTTAGCAACGAGTCACGTACCCAAATATTTATTCGTTTTCTTTTTTTTGTATTTAAATTTGTTGTTTTTGAATTTTGATTTTGTATTTTGAATTTTTTTGTATTCTTTTTTGAATTTTTGAATTTTGATTTTTTTTATTTGAATTTTAAATTTTTATTAAAATTTTACATTTTTATTTTGAATTTTGAATTTTTATTCAAATTTTTTTTTTATTTTTAATGCATGAGACTTTATTTATTATTTTTATTTGAAATTTTTTTCTTTTTTTTCTTTTTTCCTTTTTTGTTTTAAAATGAGAATGCATTAATACACAAAAATTTAGTTTTCCAAAATTCTCTAATGTACGAATGGGATTGAAGAATGATTGCTCTGATTTTCAAAAATTTATCATTATTTTTTTCAAAAGGTTTTTTTTTTTTTTTGAATGAGAATATAAATACCAAGTGAATACGAATAAGGAAAGCAATGTTTTTTACCAACAATTCTTTTTGTTTTCAAAAGATTTTGTCAAATTTTCAAAATAGGTACAAAAGTTTTTCTTGTTTATTTTTCAAATTTTTTAGAATGAGAAAATATGTACAAATGTAGAAAATATTTTTTCAAAATCTGTCTCCGGAATAGGTACAAAAGTTGTTTTTTGTTTTTCAAATTCTTTCTAATGAGAAAATGTGTACAAATATTACTTTTTCAAAATGAGAATATAAACTTTTTTCAAATTTTCTCAAATTGAAAAAATATGTACAAAGATGTTCTTTTTTTTTCATTTTTTTTCAAATTCTTCCTAATGATAAAATATGTACAAATATTTTTTCAAAAAATGTTTTTTCCGAATGAGAGAATCTATGTTTTTTTTTTTTTTCAAAAATTTCCTTCCAATGAGAATATAAGTACAAATGTAGGAAACTATATTTTTGTTTTCAAAATTTTCCTACGAGAAAATATGTACAAAATGTTTTTTTTCTCAAATATGTACAAATATGTATAAAAATGTTTTTTTTTTTTTGGAAAATGAGGGACATTGCAAATTTAAAGCTAGTGTCAACATAAAGGTAATTATTAACTTTCATTTGGAAAATCAACTTTGATACATGCTTGAACCCATAAGTAAATGACAAATGTGAGAAGGAGAATTCGAGACATTTGGAGGAAACTGAGATTGCTCGGCCTCAGGTAGGTTATCGTTCGCATACCTTTCCAAAAAAGAAACAATTCACGCGAAGTAGAAGTGCCTCAATTTTGGTGTATTGGGTGGGCTGGATGCAAATGGAATGGTGTCACTTTATATCATGTTTCTTGCGTGCTCTTTTTGAGAGTTTAATGAGTACATGGTACACATGTGAGCAAAATTGCCCCAGTTTTTATGATGGGATGGACTAAAAGCAAATGTGAAGGGTTTACTTGAGAAGTAGTGTGAGCAAGTAGTTTTGATGAAAGTGAGGTCAGTGTGTAAAATATGTTTTTGGAAAGGGGAACAATTTATAAGAAGAAACTCATACAAACTACTCTAGTTTGGGCATTCAAGGATGGTGAGGTAGAGGTTAAAGGTGGCTTTGTAAGGTAAAAACAGGATGGTAGGGTATAGATGAAAAAGGATTGTCCTAGTGTTGCTTTGTTCTTTGTTGCTTTACTCTCAGTTGGCTTGTTGATTGGTAACTCCTTTCTAACGAAGGCACTATAATATTCTTGTTTTTCTTTTATTTCTTTATTTCTTTTTTCAATTTCTTTTCGAATCGTATTAGCAGTCACATTCCTTTGTTGCAAAGTTAAGCTTTATGAAAATCAGAGCAATCATTCTTCAATCAATGTGAACTTTATTAGACTTGTAACGTGGCCAAAGATTAAAGGGTTGTGAAAAAAAAAATATAAAGACTCAAAATATTTATGGGTTTATCATTATTTTTTTTGAAACAAGGATCACCAACTAAGTGGTGCGAAAAGTAATCAAGGTTCTCCTATATAAACATTCCATTCTTTCAATTATTTTTCATGCTTCTTTTTTTTCATCACTTTTTTTCATTCCTTTGCATCACTTTGTGATAACAATCATTCTTGAGAAACTTTACATTTTATTCTATTTAAACCTTAAGAAATTTTTAAATAGTCCTTCTTTAATGGATTTTTCCTATTTGACTCTTAGGTGCTTTTGATGTACTCCTTCTTTGATGGATTTCTTCTATTGGAACCTTGAACTGAGTTTCAACCAAATAATGATCCTGTTTAGGGTATTTTGAAAGGAAATATTTATTTTTGGCTCAAAAAGGATGTAAAGGATTTGTAAAATATTATTTATTTATTTATTTTGGGATAAAGAAACAAGGTCATATATCATCTTAAATCATGATTGCTTGATTTTCAGAGAGATTAACAATAAAACAAAATTCAATGACTTCCAACACCAAATTGTTTTTCTTTTTCACATCCTATCTTTTGCTTAGATCACCTTTACGGATTTTCAATCTAATGGACTTTTATTATTTTCTTTTGGATACCCCTGAAGAATGGAGATAAGAAATTAGTCACTCAATCTACCAAGAGTAATCTGACGCTCATGCCCCAATGTGATATTCCTGTTTTGCTATTTCAGGCGATAATGACAACAACTGAGGTAACTCCTTTCATTTTGGGGATAAAGGATTAGGAAAGGCTAAGTAACATATATGCAAATGCTCCCTTGGAAAAGTCAATTTTTATCTTTTATTAAACATTTTCCTTCGGGAGCATCCCTATTTTATTATTATGAATTTAACGATCCATGGATAAGTGCTTTATCACACGACATTTTATTAAAAACTCTTTTTTAGACTTCAATCAAAATAAATTTGAATTTCAAAATAATGCAACGGTACAAAAGAAATGCATCCCTATTTTTACATAAAACTCCTTATCATTACGAAATCATATTAAGCATAGAACTTTTTGAATGTGTCAGCATTGACCGACAAAGGTAACACTTCCCCATCCATCCTTGTGAGGATCAACGCTCCTCCTGAGAATGCTTTCTTCACCACATGAGGGCCTTGTGCAATTTTGCGATTTTTTAAACCAAACTCAACTAAATTAAATAATTATGATGAACTCAATTAAATAATTGCTCTGCAGTTTTTGTTCATCTCCATTTTGCTAGAGCATAGCAAGTTGTTTGATGTGATTTAACTCTTAGATGTAATTGATATGATATTGCATTTTGGTTATTTGCACTTGATTCTGCGTATTTCAATTATTGAGATTTAATTCTGTTGTGCCTATTGATCTTCATACTTGGAATATTTATTATTGCTTGTTTTGCTAGAAAATAAATGACTTTATTCGAGTCTGAATCAATTTATTTTTTGCGTTACACCTTGAGTCATTGATCATTGAGATTCGTGAAAAATTTCATTTGACTTAAAACGTTTTCATTCCTTTTTAAAAATAAAAAATTTTACAAAGTTTAATTCACACCCCCCCCCCTCTCTTGAACTCAGCCTAAACATATTTTCATATTAATGAATTCAAAATCTGTTGACACACTTATGGATCCTAATGCCAAACTTTTACCTAGTCAGGGGAAGCCTCTTTCAGATCTTGAGAAATATAGAATATTAGTTAGAAAATTGAATTATCTTAATTTCCCATGTGTTGATCATTGGAATGTAGTCATTCACGTATTGAAGTATATTAAAGGTTCTTTTGGAAAACACTTACTATATGGTTATAATAACCATAGTAAAGTTATATGTTGTTCAGATGCTGATTGGGCAGGATCTTTGTCTGATAAAAGATCTACTTCTGGATATTTTGTTCTTATTGGTGATAATTTGATTTCTTGGAAAAGCAAGAAACAACATGTTGTGGTAAGATCTAGTACTGAAGTAGAATATAAAGCTATGGCCTCAGCTACCTATGAGCTTATTTGGCTTAAACATTTACTTAAAGAATACAATTTGGAGAGGCCACTCAAATGACACTTATATGTGATAATCAAGTTGCTCTTCATATTAGCTCAAATACTATCTTTCATAAAAGGACTAAACATATTGAGATTGATTGCCTTTTCATTCGAGAGAAAATTATATCTGGAGACAACAAGATCGACTTTGTTAATTTGAATGATCAGTTAGTTGATATTTTCACTAAATTCTTACATGGACCTAGAATTGATTATATTTGTATCAACCTTGGTTCATATGACTTACATGCACCAGCTTAACAGGTGTGTTGAATATAATGGGCTTAGCCCATATTTTCTATTAGTTTTTTACTATTTTTATCTAAAAATAAATAGCCCCTATGTGTGTATTTTATATAAGAGAGATTAATTCATAATTATTTTTCTTTTATTTTAATAATAATGATGACCTCACCAATAAACTCACATTTCAAAAGAAAGCAAGAACTTACTCTCTTTAACCTCTCACACCACAAGAGGTAAGAAGAGATCAAATGACTATAAGAGAGAAAAGGGAGAACAAAAAGTCAAACAACACTTCCAAATGTAAGGAAGCTAAAGTTTTACTTGTGACATCATGTAAAGAAGTCCAAAAGGTAAAACATGTACATAAAGCATTGTGTCTTCTTTTGCCTTCTAATGTGTGTTGAAGGAATCTTGACAAAGGAGTACAAGTGGATTAAGAGAAGATTAAAGACAATCTTGGACTCTTCCTTCCTTTTCTAGGTTAGACTCAAGAAGAGCTAACAAAGAGGAGCTCAAAGGCAATGAGGTTGGAAGAATTTTAACAACATTTCATTAGCTAAAAAATATAATTTATGGCATGTTAATTTATAAGCTTCAGAAGCTTGCGAAAGAAGCTAAATAAAACCCTAACCCTAGTTGTTGTCTAACCCTAACCCTAAAGTATGCAACAAGTTTCTTCAAGGCTCCAATTAGATGTTGCCACGTGTGTCCTCATAAGTTGTGCTACAAGCCTCAAAGTGCTCCAATGGGATGATGACACGTGGACAAGCTTCATAGGTGTGCCAATCCTAATCCTAACCCTAGGCATGCCTTGGACCATTTTATTTAACCCTAGATGATGTTTTTACAAACTCTAAAACATGTTACAAATGAAAATATTTTTTTTTTGTATATTTTTACAGACAACAACTTGACTAGTTTGATAGTATTTAAAGTCTAATATGCTCTATAAAATCTTGTTCATCATGTATACATCTAACCACAACTCTTGTGGTTGGATCCTTCCTAAGGCTTCTTCCATCAATTATCATCATCATATTCATTATCATCATCACATTCTGAAAAAAATTGAAAAAATAAAAATAAAATGATCAGATCTTTTGTAGGAAATAAATCTTGGGATATGAGCACTTGCAAACATGACAATCTAAGTAGCTTAGTTTTTTTATCCTGGAGGATAGTAATAAAAAGTTTTCTTAGTAGTAGTAAAAAGTAAGTCATAGCTTCAATGTTGACATGGGATTGGCCCTTTTAACTGGTGTTTCTCTTCCACAAATATTTGGGGTGAAGTTTTTACTATTGCTATTCAAATAATCAATGTTTTACCAACAAAAAAAAATTAAATGGTTCTTCTCCTCATGTCATTTTCTTTAAGAAATTACAAAATTACTCTTTTCATAAAGTATTTGGTTGTCTCTGTTTTCCTTTGCTACGTCCATATAATAATAAAAGAAAATCTTCGCTCCTCTATGTGCCTTTTTCTTGGATATAGTCCACAAAGTAAAGGCTATATTTGCCTTTCTCCTATTGGTGAGGTTTACATTTGATGACATGTAATCTTCAATGAATATTACTTTCTTTATGTTACTTTTGCTAACTCATTCATAGAGCAAACTACTTTACAGTCATAGTTAACTACAAATAGCAATGTTCCAATAACTGTGATAACACCTATTCCTACATCTGTTGCGACTCTTCAATCAATGTTACCTATTAGCAACCCTGTGAAACGACTTGTAAACATGCAAACCCATAACTTACTTTCACAGTCTACTCAACAACATTCTCCTCTACAACCACCTCTTTTATATGCATAAAATAGTGATATAGTATTACCTTTGACTAATAACAAGCATCATATGGTCACACGATCAAAAGCAGATATATTCAAACCTTAAATATATAATGTTATTACTTTTGAATCCTCTGAACCAAATTCATTAAAGGAAGCTTTAGCTGAAAAATTGCTTCACAACTATACAACTTGAATATGATGCACTAGTTAAAAATAATACCTAGACACTAACTGATCTCCCCTCTGGTTGCAACATCATTGGTTGTAAATGGGTCTACAAGAACAAATACAATGTAGATGGTTCTTTTCAGCGTCACAAGGCTTGCCTAATTTCCAAGGGAAAGCCTAAAATAGTTCAAGTTGTGAGTTCATATATTAATAAGGCTATTCATAGTCTTAAATAGGCTCCAAGCTCTTTGTTTCACAAGTTAAGCCAAACTTTAATCATGATGGGTTTCAATTCCACGACTAGTGATCCTTCATTATTTTTAAAATTTTCCAAACTGTAAACTATTTTTATAATAATTTATGTTGATGATATACTTATAATTGGTTGTTCCTCCACCGAAATATCTTTTATTATAAATATTTTAAACAAATAATTTTCATTAAAAAATCTTAGTCTTTTACATTATTTTCTTTGTGTAGAAGTTGTTTGCCAAGAAAACCAACATTCACCTCTCTCATACTAAATATATTAAGCAGTTGCTACACAAAGCAAGCATGCACAAAGCTAAGTCCCAACCCACACCTATGACGTCTACCACATGTCTGACTCAAGATGGCACAACCACCTTTAATGATCGTACACTCTATAGACCAATAGTTGGTACTCTTCAACATGTAACTATTTACACGTCCTAAACTTGCCTACTCTATCAACAAAGTTAGTCAGTACATGCATCAGCCTCAAGAGCATCATTCGAAAGCTCTCAAATGAATCTTACGATACCTTACTGGAACAAGTCATCATGGTTTTCTCATTCGCAGGTCCACTTCATCTATCATTGATTTTAGTGATACTAATTGGGGATCATACTTGGATGATAGGAAATCTATATAGAATTTTGTCTGTATCTTGGATCCAATATTGTTTCACAGGGATCTCATAAACAACATGCAATATCCAAAAATAATACAAAGTTTAATATAGAAGCATTGCAATTGTTCTTGTTGAAATTAGGTGGATCATGTCTCTTTTTAAAGAACTTCATATTTCATTTGAACTTTCATTTATCTGTTCAGATAATTTTGGATTTGTTCTCTTAGCTGCAAATCCCTTCTCACATTCCAAGTCCAAACATTTTGAGCTTGATTTACATTTCGTACGTGATCAAGTTTAGAAAGAGTTGGTTCATCTAGTTCATCTTCCTGAATGATATCAAGTGGTTAATATTCTTACAAAATCTTTGTTTGGAACATCTTATCATACTTTCAGAGATAAACTATAATGCTCCCAAGATCACCCATAAATTCATGGGAACGATAATACATATAAGACTTTAGAACTACTTTTAGTGTGTTAGACTATTATATAAATATATGTATGTGTGACTTATTTGTCAATAATAAAAATTACACATTTTCTCTTCTCCTTTATCTAGCACCCTCTTAATTTTGTCAAGGCGCAATCTTATGTGGTTCATGAGGGAAAATTAATGTTTTGCAAATGTTATTCAGGCCACAGAAAAGCATCAAAACATGCTCCAACCCTACTCCAAAGCCACCATATGGCGGTGCCCCATGTAAACACCCAATTTCGTCCGAACAAATTAAATTATTTCTTAAGATTTTTTTATATATAAATAAATAAATAAAATCCGTCAGTTAATTTAAGTTTGAAATTTATTGTTCTTTTGTTTAAAAAATGTAGAAAACATTTCTTTTTTATAAAACATGCAAAGAAATATGATTTATCTTTTTATCTTTTTTTAGATATATATATTCATTGGCTTTATCATTTTTATTTAAATTAAAAAGTTTTGTCCCATTTGATTTTTATGAATAAAAAATAAAGCCTTTATAAATAATAGCAAAACGAAGCAAGATAAATAAAAAAAATTAATAAAAAATGTATAAAAAGAAAATTGATATTTTTTGTTATTAAAGCCCAACTTGGCAAGGTTTTGGACAAAAATGATATCTACTCATTACACCACTTCTTTACCCTTCACCCAATCCTCTCACATACTCATTCATATTCATAACGGTGTTGTTTGTTTTCTTCCTTTTTATTTGAGATGATTCACTTTTCTATTTTTGGAAATAAATGAAAACAAATTGATTTGAGTTTACCGTTCTGATTTTGAAAATAGTTGGAAATAATTCATTGTCATGTCCTTGGAAATAATTGGAAATAAATTTATTTTGAAAATGGTTGTAAATAATTCACAGTTATGTTTTTGAAAATAATTGAATACAAATTGATTTCAGTTTATCGTTTTGATTTTGAAAATAGCTGAAAATAATTCATTGTTTTGTCTATGGAAATAAATTGATCTAGAAAATAGCAGGAAATAATTCATTGTTCTATTTTTTTGAAATAACTAAAAACAAATAATTGATTTGGGTTTACCATTCTGATTTTGAAAATAGTTGGAAATAATTCACTATCCTGTTTTCTTAAATAATTGAAAATAAATTGATTTTGAAAATAATTGGAAATAATCCACTATTTTGTTTTAGAAATAAATTGATTTGAGTTCTCCGTCTTGATTTTAAAAAGTAATCCCTTGTTCTGTTTTTAAGCAATTAATGTTTCCTTTGTAGGAATTAATTAGAAATAAATTGATCCGAATTTATCGTTTTGTTTTTGAAAATAGTTAGAAATAAATTCATTTGAATCCACCTTTTTGTTTTTGGGAATAATTATAAATTAATTTATGTTTATCGGGAACAAAGAGCAGAATCCATTCCAACCATGTAGCATTCAATTTTAAAACTGATTGAAAGATAATATAGAACCAAGCAGTCAGACGGAGAAAAAGGGAGAAAGGAATTCATTTTATATAGACCACTATATCTGCAGAAGAAGGGACTTGGAAAAAATAACGAAGAGAGAAAAGGATGAAAAAAAAGAGAGAAACGAAAAAAAAAAAGAAAAAAAAAGGAAAGGAAGAAGAGGACTAAGGATTGACGTGAAATTCTCTCGCACGGAATTTGGGAGAAAACAATAATAGTAAGAAAGTGCAATTTATCTTCGTCATCACACAGGTAATGTTTGAATTATTTGAATCTTTGAATCATTTTCGCATTTTGTTATTAGATCCTATAGCTTTTATTTTTAAATTATTGTCATTCATGATTATTTCCTGATTATGGTCTCTATAAATCATGCCAAAATAATACTGTAAGCAATCCTAAGTTATACATTTTCTACTCCAATGGACAATTGAAGTAATAGAAAAACAAGGGAATATTTGTTTTTAGTCTAGACTCGTATTTTGGATTATATCTAAATTTAACTCCTGAGTCATGTGATTGTCTTGTTCCTTTATCCCTCTTATGAGTCAAACAATGCCACCGTTGGTGCTTCAACAATGGTTACTACTGTACATATAAGCGCCCATTTTATGAGTCAAACAATGCCACTGCCGATACTTGCACAGTGGTTATTATTGCACATATAATCACCCATTTCATGAGTCATGACACAGCTGGTGTTTCCACAATGGTCATTACTGCACACATAAGCACCCTTTTATGAGTCTACAACACCACCGCTAGTTTTTTCGCAGTGGTTACTGTTGTGTTAAAATAATGTCTCTAGCCCAAAACCGAATGCCTCTAAACTAAGACTGAATGCCTCTAACCCAAAATCGAATGCCTGTTACCTAAAATTGAATGTATCTAACCCAAAACCAAATGCTTCTTACACAAAACCGAATGCCTCTAACCCAATACTGAATGCCTCTAACCCAAAATGAATGCCTCTTACCCAAAATCGAATGTCTCTAACCGAAAATTGAATGCCTCTAACCCAAAACCGAATGCCTTGGAACCAAAATCGATTGCTTGGAACCAAAACCAAATTCCTTGGAACCAAAATCGAATGCCCTGAAGCCAAAACTAAATGCCTTTAAACCAAAACCGAATGCCTTGGAATCAAAACCGAATTCCCTTAAACTAAACTCAAATGCCTTTAAACCAAAATCGAATGCCCTTAAACCAAAATCGAATGTCTTTACTGAAATTCGTATTTGAAAGCCTTAGCCGAATGCCTTTCCGCGTGCCCTTTAACCTTTTCCAAAACCTTCACCGAAAGCCTTTTTTGAGCAAACTTTGTTGATTGACTTTTACCCATTTGTTTTATTTAAAAAATATGGATCCCTATAGTTAGTTTTTAATTATTATTACTTGTGATACTTATTTTTCACCGACACATTATTTCTTCTCGAGCTTTGTTTTTTTAAAATATAATTTTATTGGATATTCAAATGACCACACACGTCAAGCAATATCTGATACGAAAATGCATGAAAGGAGTGTTGAGCATGGTCAATCGCACCTCCTGATAGTCCTATCAATGAGTCATAAAATTTATAAAAAATAGTCAAATTATAAAAAAGATAATAAAAAATAATAAAAAAACATATCAAACACCCCCTAACAAACAATTTTCTATCAAGAACTACGTAAATCTTGATTTTCCATCATAAATAAAAATACGTAGGAGCAAGGTTGATTCTTGTCGGGCCCTAGAAATAAAAATATATATTTTCTTTGTTTTTATTTGCATTTTCATTTATTCTTTCTGAAAAAAATAAACATTCTAACCGATTCCCAAACTTTTCATTCTGATTTCGTAAATTATTTTCTTATCTTCAATTTTCTATAATTTTTCATAATAAATTATATTCACTATTCCTTTATTTGTTTTTTTTTATACCAACTCCTCTATTAATTCTATTCTATAATTTTCTATTTTCCTTTTTTTGTTGTCGTCCCCACAACTCTTCTATTTGTTTTTTTTTTACCAACTCCTCTATTAATTTTATTCTATAATTTTATATTTTCTACTTTTTTTGTCGTCGTCTCCCCTCAGTTACGACACCCATATATGAAAGAATCAATGGGATGTGATATCAGTTGCGACACCTATATATGAAAGAATCAATGGAATGTGATATAATTAGTAGAATTTTGAGAATATAACAAAATTATTATGAATCTATTTATTTAATTTTGTTATATTCTCAAAATTCTTATAAAAAAAGTTTCTTCAAACATGTTTTAGAATCCTAAAAGTTTATTTGTGGTAGATATGGTTTAGAATCCAATATTTGGTCGATGTGAAGTTTTCAAAAGATAATTATCTTAGATCTAATGATTAAGTTTCTTTCTACCTTAGTCTCACTTCTACATGGTTATAAGCCAAATTTATAAGTTCTTACATGTACTTTATTCAAATTAAATTTTTATTTTTAATTTGTACAACTTGTTTTAACTTGTGAAAAAATAGTTTATTAACTTATTTATTTTTTCCGTAAGTCGTTGTAAAAAAGCTGCTCCAAACATGTAATATCATCTCCTTTTTTAAATCTAGTGGCGTAGTGGGCACCCCTTGTCACTAAATGTGGGAGAATACGTACATTGACCGTAAATATTTTTTAATTATATTTAGAGTTTTGTGTTGATAATATACAAGGAAAATTTTCCTTTGAGACCCTCTCTTTTTCTTACATTCATTTAATAGCTACTTTTCGTTATTAAAATAATAATAATAATAAATAAATTGTTATAATAACATAATAATATATAGAGTTATAATTTGAATATAAGATAAAAATGATAGTGTGAAAACATAGTCGCTGAATATACAATGTATTCAATATTTCATATCAAACAAGTGGTATTTTTTATAAGTTTTCTCGTATATAACGCAATGGCCGAATTCTCTGTTTTGTGATGGAGGTACGCGGCCCCGCCGTAGTCAAGATTGTGGTACTCTCACGATTTGCTGGATTGCGAATAACACACGGTATTCAAATATGGCATCATTTAGGTCAACTCGTGAAGAGATAAACACACGTAACTCGTGAACTACTTGATATCATTATGATTCATATTACTGACTTTAAGTCAGAATTAAAGTAATAATTTTAAATTAATAAATTTAAGTGTTTCCTTTATATTAGAGTTGCATCTTATTTATAGGACTTTCTCCCTTTTTGATGTTTGTGGGGAGAATAAATAACTAGAAAAGTTATGAGAAAAATAGGAAATATTAGAAAAACAAATTTTGATATTCTAGTAAATCTCAATAAATTTATTGTTGCTTAAATTTGGAAAGTTATGAATACGATTTATTATGCTAGTAAATCTCAATAAATTTAAGAAAGAATGGTTATTGTCATCCTTCATACTCAAAAAATTTAAGAAAGAATGGTTATTGTCATCCCTCGTAAATCAACACATGGTTTAAAAGATAGACTTTTTTACCTCACTAACATCTTTTTATTTTTTATTTTTCTCAATAATACTTTTTATTCTTTATTTTTCTCAATAATACTTCTTATTCTTTAATTTTTGAAATAACACTCTTTGATTCTCTATAATAACATTCTTTTTTCTGTAATAGTTATTAAAAATTGTGATTACTTGTTTATTAAAATTAAGATAAAAAATAATATAAAAATAATTCAATTAAAATTTTTAAAAAAAGGAATACAAAGAAACTAAAATGAAATATTTTATAGGTTTTTTAACTAATTAATTACAATAGGAAAAAATTGATAAATTATTTTATTTTATATTTTATAATACATTTAAATTTGGCATAATAAATTAGATTAAAATAAATTATAATGATTTTGTGATTGTATTTTTATATTAAAATTGATATTGGAAGAAAAAATTATAATAAATTATAAAATTTTTATTTGAATTAAAATTTGTATTTTTAGTTTGTTAAAAAAATATCTAAATAATTAATGGTAAAAACCAAATAAAATTTTGATAAAGCTAAAATTTGATTTTTGATAAAGATAAATTTTGATTTTTGATAAAGATAGAATTTGGTTTTTGATAGAGATAAAATTTGATATTTTATTAAAGATATCATTTGATTTTTTATAAAGATAAAATTTGATT
>Ga0099824_1004066_pt1 | contig 21163 bp, 13 predicted proteins | sample SiratrowhiteBW_FD_76837 | JGI IMG/M metagenome (GOLD analysis project Ga0099824, IMG submission 76837) | Root nodule microbial communities of legume samples collected from California, USA - Siratro white BW | ecosystem: Host-associated > Plants > Roots > Nodule | place: USA: California... | reverse complement strand
CGGGGAGTTTGGAAGATTTGATGTGTGCGAGAACATCGGTGAAGTCGTCGTCGCTTGTAGCGCTTTTGAAATTGGCATAACGGTTGATGGGTAAGTCTAAGGCACTGCCTTCCAACCCTTTCTTTGCCTTATCATGCTGGTTGCTCACCATGCTTGAGCTTCCCTCCATCGTCGCTTCTTTTCCCAATCCAACAAAATCTATTATATCTCACCATCACGCAAACTCGTCATTATATTTTAAACAGTGAAGTTATTGGTCAAGAAATTTAACAATATGTTAATTTTGGTATTTAGGAGGTGTATGAAAAAGGGAAGCAACTAATTTTCTAGAAATTTGAAATAAGGATTTTTTTTTTTTATATTCAGATTTGAAAAATAATATTCTCAATTATTTGATTATGTTTTCTCAAACACGTTCTAATTTTTAAAAAATTACATAAAAATGTCATATCACTCTTATAAAAGATCATAAGAATATTCATGACAAAGTAGAAAAATTTTAATCACTTGTGAAGGATAGTTTGCAAAAGATTGTAACTTCTAATCTTCTCGTGTTTTGATTTTGTAATTTGTAAAGAGAAAAAAAAAAATCCGGACTCAACTCAAGTGATCAAAAGTGTCAGACTTAAGAAAAGCCTTCTGGAATGGAAGTTCAAAGACGTGACGAAAATTAGCGAAACAATTATAAGGTTATTAACCACGTAATGGTTTGTTTACCAATAGTCCCCAAATGAACAAAAGAAAGTTAGACTTTGAAACTGTCACTACCAATAAGTAATTTACACTTATAATACTCATCCTGTTCATACTTTTGTTTATCAAAATATAATGATATTATGTTCCTTGACAGTGAGAGGATCTAAATCGATTCCTTAACTCTTGAACAACGCTAGAATTGGTGAGGTGTCTACTTGCACACAAAAAAAGTTAAAAAAAAAAAAAAGAAAAAAGGAATGGTGTATGGTGACTTTCTCAATAAATATAAGTTGTTACATTGCGCAAATTATGCCTCGGTTGAATGGTTAAAAAAATTAGCAAAATAGTTCATACACCAGATGACTTACTTCTTGCTAACTATAGAGAAAGTATAGTTGAATCAGCATAAAAATCAGGTATATAGCAGCCAAAGCTGAATATGCAATTCGTGCTGCTAATTTAAAGGTTTAATTACTGGATTTTCAATGAAGAAAGCTTTATATTTGTAAAAGCTGGTGCTTTAAGTTGAGATAATCAAATAATAATTCTACAATAATCAATTGGTTGTCCATGCCCCCATGAAGTAGTTAAAAAGTGCTGTGAATGGCAATAGAATTGATTTTCTTGTACCATTGTTCTTTCTTCTACCAATACAGCAGCACCCTTGATTTTCTTCCCGCTGCTCCATCTTTATCCCAATGCATCAGAATGATAAGATTCCAGCCCATGATAGGTTTTCATTCTGTTGGCATCCAAAAGAAATGAACCATAGCATTTACAACATCAACCTAGTTCATCTCAATGAATGCACCAGGTTGAAACTTCTTGTGCAAAGCTTTTATAGCTGAATCAATGCGTGCTAGGTCCTGTAATAAAATTAGAACAGGTAAATATACAGGCAAACTTGTTTTCTTAAAACAGATACTAGGATAGGGAAGTTTCATTCTACCTTTCCTTTGAAGCTCACAATAACAGATCCATATCTGGCTTTGCGGTAACAACCTAAATGTTACAAAGAAGAAAATAAAAATATATATATAGATGGATAATGAGTCATATACTGGTAAACGTCGCAACAACTTATAAGCTTCATACCAATATAAAGGTCAGGAAATTCAAGGCAAAGCTTTGACAGAGGTTGAGCAATTTCAACCTGCAGTTTAGATGTCCCAAAGTAAAATCAGATGAGCTCAGGGGAAAGAAAAATTGCAGAGAAACAAGATAAACACAGCATACGGATGCTGCATACTCTCATCAGAATAAATTGTCTCATCATGCTGCCATTATTTAAGAATTTCATCAATGATATTTGAGTACACGTCCATTGCAGCTCTGATCTTTTCATTACAAGGAAGCAAAATCAAATGCTACGTACTTGCATTTACATAGGCCAATCAGAAGTGACAAAAAGTAAAAAAAGGATCGCACATATAATGACGAGTCTCACAGCATAGAAAAAGACTGAAGAGCACATGCTACAACTGAAATATAAACGAAGGTAGTAATTGTGTCCAACACATCGAACAAAAAAACAAAACTCCAAATAATCTTCAAAGCACAAGGGAATGAAATCATGCGGATGCATCATTATGTATGAAAGTTAGTACTGAGTACATACATCTGTCAGGTTGGTTGCTACGTCCTTTGATACATATGGTTCCAGCAATGCTAGTAGGTCACTAGATTTTGCTAATTCAATCCAACAGTCCCACTGCTTTTCCAGCTCCGAAACATTTGTGGCACTGAGAATTATTACATTTTGGCACTTGATCTGCAAAAAACATTAATTATCTCTAACAATTGACCAGTATTACTTCAACATTTTCATCATATACAATATAGGAGGTGGTCACAATTAATGGAAGTACAAAAAGTTTTCCTTCAATTCCTCCTTAATGTGAAAGTAAACTTCTGGTGAATGGCATATAAGGAACAATTTTCATTACTGATCTTCTGAAAACATACCAAGGGCACAGACAGTTTGTCGTGATGCCATAATTCAGTTATGCCCTCAGGCAATTGAGCCATCTGAAAGGTGAAAGGCAAGGAAAAATCATTATGAATGAACTACATACTAAAAGCATCACGGCAGTATAATATGCGCAACATGAAAAGCAGATTGATGTCCTGTTGGAAATATAGCAGTCGAAATATACATGTTATACCTTTAGATCCTTTTAGTGTATTTCTCATTGCTTCCTCCCACCCCACTCATATAAAGCAAATCACAATAAAGGAGTTTCTAAAAAACATGCCTGAAACTGTGAACAGCCCTGAGAGACTTGATATAGGCTGAGGCATCGTTAAGAATTAGACCTTCTTAAAAAGTAATGATCTTGGCATTTGTATACGCATGGGCATGCAAATCATACTAATTAAGTCACGGTTCAAATGTTCCTACCAAAGAAACAATTGTTGGGAACATTCCTAACCTATGGTACAGCTATATTAAAAAACACAGTATTTCTCACTCTCTCCTCCCATGTACCAGACAACTGAGATCAAACAAGCATTTAATTCCACCAGACCGACACAAATTATAATTAAAAGCTTAAAACTGTGATACATAATTAGCTTATTTTGGTAAGTAATAATTAACCAGTGGTTGAGGGAGCTGCTCAAAGTAGCATTTGAGCCAATAACAAAGAACTTGTGGGGACTAACTGTCTCGGTTTCCAAAATGAGGATTAGTCTCATACCTCATTCCGGTCACCAGTGCACTGGTCACCAATGATATGCCTGAGATACTCTTCAAATTCTTCATCAGGAGCCTACATAAAAGCAAACATCAATTGACAATGATATAAAAACTCCGGGAAGATGAGAAATATTTGAAATAATGATAACAAAGAAATTGAGATGCAATCTGAACTGATTGTGTTATTATTTGCTCATTTACTGATACAATGACAATTACAAATAACAGAACCCATAGCCGAATCCTGTTTACAGCAGTATGATGTGCAGTTTCTACTACTTCTACCAAAAGAAGTATTAACAACTCTAATAGATATTGATGCACATGACATATTTAGGGAATGATTATAGTGGCCTCAAATTTAAGTAACGCACCAAACGGACACCAAAAGCTTTTGCAATGCCTGCTATGGTAACATCTGAATGCAGTGGACCTACACCTCCATATATAAATACCTACAGCATGTAGGACGGGTAAATATGCTGCATGCATCATCATTTATCATCAAGAAATTCGAGCATATAACTTTCTAAGTGTGCGTATTGTACCATATCACTTTTAGATTTTTGTCGCTCAACTTCTTCAGCTACAGAATCTATCTGGTACAGAAGACACAAGTCACAAACCATGAAATTATAACATTAGGTGAAGAATGCCTGACTTAGAGTTTGCATGTGGGTCATTATCAACAGACTCATAATAACACCTTTAAGTGCTGATGTCTGCAAAGAACAATTCATACAAACATATGTAGGACTTCTGCAGAAATGAACTCACATTGTTATGCACGACAGAAAGTTTAAACACAGACCAACCAATGGAATGCAGCTTCCTACACAAATAAGGGCCCAACTGATCCTCAACAATGCCAAACCTGAGCTATGGAACAGAGTAAAGAAAAAGAGAACATCACCAATACAGTTAAAGGATCATAAGAAAATTCACTACACAGCATAAATTTATTTAATCCTTTCTTTCCCCAAATGATCATTGAAAATTTGAAATTAATTTCTGAGGTGTCGTTTACTTTCTTCCCATAAAGAGAAAGAATACTGTTTGTCCATGTTTAATAGAAGAGCTTCTATTTCAGGATATAGAAAGCTCAGCAAGACGACAACAGATCATCGAGCACACAATCAAGAGATTCAAGAGTTGGTTAAACGCTTGCAAATCCATTCACCAAAGCTTGAAAACGGGCTAAATAGTCTGATAGAACTAAGAAATCTCCCAATGGAAAATTATAAAGCAGGGCATACAAGTTCATACAAGATAGAGTTTCCAATATATTCCACAAAATCCAATTATCCAAGTGATATCGAGGTACTTACAGAATCTCATCTCCCACAGCAATGATTGATGCTGTGAGCATGCTATTTTTATGTGAATCCAGGCTAGTCAAACCATTGCTATCCACAGGAAATTGTCCACCAGTAAGAGATGGCCTTTTAGCCCTCCCAGCTCTCTCTAATCTTCCATCAGCAAGTAAATATGCAGGTTTGAATTTGTGGGAAGAATTGCTAACGCACAATAATGAGTTGGGAACTGTGTCGTGTATACTCCCAATTGAAGTATAACTGCACAAATAATAAAGAAAAAAATTGCACACCTAAATTCCCTGAATAATCACAAACAACTACAACTTAATGTGAACCATGACGGACCAATTATTGAATTCAGCAATAGAATGTCTCTGTGAGGTTAATTAGTGAAGCCTTTTAAATAGTTCAAAAATGATGAAAAAGAATATTTATCAGATATTCATCAAATTATTTTCCCATTGTCCCTTATTTTGAGGAAAATGTTAAACAAAAAAGAAAAATGTAGCAGGTAGACATAATAAAATCCAACAATAAGGTTCATCAAATTTATTGAGTATTACCCTTGATCATATAGGCTGCAATAGTTCACCTTGCAAGTTAAAAGGAAGGCCCACACATCTCTGTATAGAAATATAGCACCATAAGTAAATGAAGCAATTAACATTTTCACATTCCAAAAACACCAACATAAATGATCATGGAAAAAAACAAACAATACATTCTCCAAGTATAGTGCTATTAAATTAATATGTCAATAGAGGGAAGGAAACCAAATGATGTCCAAGTTATTTAGCTACCTGCTGAGAAAATTGCCCTTAGAAAAATTTGGATTAAAGCAAAAAGAAAATTATATTTCAAGTTATAAAGTATAACAACAACCAATTATTGTCCCATTAGATGGGATTGATTACAAGGATCAAACAATGTCATTGAGCTATATCAAGAAAATAAGGGTCTGTTTACTTGGGTGTTTGTTTCATGTTTTCTTCTTCTGTTTTAACCTTTTATGTACAAAATTGTCACCTTGTTTTCAATTTATTACCAACTTTTACACATGAAACATTGACAAAACCTATTTTAGTCTTGTTAGCTTCTACAAATCTATGAAAATAGAGAATAAATTGAAAACAAGGTGGTCGTTTTGTAATTAAAAAGTGAAAATAGAAAATGAAAACAAAAGTAAATGGGTACTAAATTTTCAAAAAAAATTAGAGTAAATTTTTTTTTGCTTTTAACAGCTACCTTCAGCTTTTACAAGAGGCTTTCTAGTTTTCTCTAACTATTCATCTACATGGCTAACCAAATATGAAAGTATGTGTATTTCCAAAAGGCTATAAATCTAAGAGATGTTGTACTAAGGACAAAACTGATATGGATGTATTCAGAAGGGGAGAGTTTAGATACATAAGCGAGGAAAAAATGTGCCAAAAGAATAAATAAATTTGGTAATGAGGCAGTGCATCTATTAGTGCTACTGCTCACACAACTAATAAACAGGATTTTTTGTCTCTAGTACTAACGTTTAATGGAAAATAAACATTACATCCAACACTACAAAATATGTGACAGCAGACCCTGTGATGAGTACATGAATGGAGATTAAAAAAAAAAAAAAAAAAACAATAACACAGCATTCCGTGCAGGATAACTAGGAGCATGACAAAAGAAGATATTCTCGCTCACAAAAATATTTTATTAGTTTCTTTATTTTGTATTTCTTGGACTCATTAATTGTATGACTTTTCCTTTATTTTTCTTTATAAAACAGATGCAGATAGTAATTTTAGCCCAGGTTGTACTTGTGCTTATCAAGCACAATAACGAGGAGGTGCAACCAATGAATTGCAATGAAGCAAGGAGCATGAGGCAACCATTCAAGCCCAACAAAAGCCTGTGCTAAGTTCAGCCATATGAAAGACAAGGCATGATCAATGTGAGCCATGGATGGAGAGTGTGACAAAAGCATGGATAACATGGAGATGATCTTGACACTAGATCTAGTCACCGTGTAAGTGTGAAATTTATCACAAAATGAAATCATTTAAAACAAAGTTGGCTCCAACCAATAATGTCTTTCCAAGAGAATCCTTCAGACCGTTATATTGGTTGGTCATTCAGGTAAGAGTATAAAAGAAAAGCACCAAGCATAAGCACAGGTTTTAACTTCATTTAATTAAAAGCATGAAGAAGAAGCTGCAAAGAAAAAAGAATCAAACCTGTATGACCAATCTAAAATGGGATTCACCCTCATGAAAGGTGGCCACCCAGGTGAACTTGGGGAGAATTGTTCTTGACCAACCTGTAAGGTAGGAGTACGCATGTAAGAATAGAATATGTTAATATTCCCGTTTTTGTAAAACCATGGTAATCAAAAATTGGTTTAAATCGAGTATGCATGTGCAACTTTATGGTATAATAAGTATTGTTCTTGTAATGGTTTAAGCCATTTTATCTTTGTTAGATTGCAACTGATTGAGTAATGAGTATGCAGGTAAGCTTTTTCCTTTATAACATCTATATATCAATGATTATATACATGTGCAGTTTTACAAAAGATGTTCATATATTGTGTATTGCTTTTAAATGTGAATTTTAACATAGCCTCAAGCACATTCAAATAAAATCTCGCTTTCAACTAGTTTGCAGAAAACAACGTCGAGGTTTGGATAAATAAGAGATCAAAGAATATGTAATTTACAACAAAAAATTGTCTCATGGTTAAGAGATAAGGATACCGCAGTAGGGTCTCCAATTCGAACTCCAAGGAAGATAGCACGAATTGGCTTTTCCTTTAGCAAAGCCTCCAAACCAGATTTGAAATCTAAGCTAATGGTGTCAATTTGCAACCCATATCTGCTCAAGAAAAAAACCATTAATTGTTCCACCTTTAAAGGACTACAAGTCTCCAAGTTAAAAAATTACAAAAAAAAAATAAAAATTAAGATAGGATAATATCACTTCAGCATATTATCTAATCTGCAGTGACAAAATAAAACTAAACATAAAAAAAGTAGAAAGGAAGAAGTTTCACTCACGTTGCGGCAGTATCATAGGTAAATGAGTTTATTTCTGGAAATGCACAAGGGCTCTCAAAATATATTGTTCGAATTGGAAAATCTTTTAAATCCCCATTGACACTATTTTGTCCTGCTTTATGCAAGAAATAACCAGCCCTAAGTATGTGCAACAAAACCTGCATGCCAAAGCTCACTGTCATCATTAATGAGCCCATAGCTTATGATGGATAATAAAAGATAACAAATATTAAAACATACTGTTGAATCCTTTCCTCCATTGAAGCTGAAAGCAACCTCCTCAATACTGTAGGAAGAAATTCATTATAAGTACAGTCATCAGACAATCAGCATTGAAGAGATAGACAGTCATCAAAAATCTTTATTTTTTTTTTTTTTACATTCATTATTTAAAACAGGTATGACTTAAAGCAAATGAAGTAGCAAAAAGACCAAAATGTAGGGGGCATCACTCTATGATGTGTGCACTCGTCCTTTCAAATCAAATTTCAAATCCCAAATTCTGACATCATCCAATGCAATGTTCTTCCTATAAAGCTACCAGAGTCATTAAGCTGTTTAGAAGATCAGCAAAATTGTCCTTTCTTCGTACATCATTCTTTCCAGATAACACATTTCCACCAACATTTTCAGGTTAACAGACTTATAAACATGTTTACCCTAATACAATAATAATCAAGGAAGGAAATTCAATACACCCATACTCTCCTCAAATAGATCAAACATAAATCAACAATCCAGCAATGAGAACCTAACATGAGTCAACAGCACATAAAACTCTTCTCTTCTGATTTATACTAATCAACAGAAAAGGGGCAAAAGAATCCAGTCCCTCACACATGAAATCCAAACCCATCTCATGCAAAGGTTTAAGATACCAACCCCACAAATTGCATGACCCTTTTCAGAGGGGAACTTACGAATACAAAGTCAAAGCTCTCTGAACAACATAGGTGGCGTTCTTGTACTTGGTCTGAAGTCTTCGATCGTCACACTCTCGGATTGCTCTATCGATCTCCATATTGAAAAAACCTGAGAATAAGAAAAGGCAGAATCAGAGCAAAAGGGGTTCCGAAAAGATAGGAAAATGGACACGTTTTCCTAGAAGCAAACTTGGGTTGTTGTAAAAATAAAAATAATACCTTGAAGCGAATTGGAGAAGGGTTGGAGCAAGAGTGAAGAAAGTTGAAAAGGGTGAGAAGTGATTGAATGAATAATTGTGAGTTTTCAAAAAGGGTTGGATTGGAGTGAGAGATGAGATATTTGGGAGGAATTGGACATGCAGAATGCGGTTAGTTGGTTGGTTATGTGATATGTGGGAATGAGATAACAATCTCCACAAAACAAAACAACAAAACACAAACAATGATGGATGGATTCTTTCTTATCTACCTTGTGTTGTTGTCTCAGGGCAGAGAAAAAAGTTGTAGTTGCTCCAACAGAAATTTAAGAACTGGATCCCAAGTCACACTGTTTTAGCCAAAAGAAAAAGGCAAAAATATTTCCCAATTATACCCCAAGGTTATTTGTTTGATTTTTTTTTCTTCAAACTGTAGTGAAAAATTATTACCATAAAAGATTAATTTAGGGGTCAGTTCTTTGATGAATTGTCCATAATTTTTTTATTTAGATTTATTTATTGCAATAAAATGAACCTAATAGTAGAAGTTTGAATAGTTTACACCTGTTCACCTACCTGTTATACTGAAACAAAAGTTATATAAAATTAATTATAAGTGCTAATTAAACCAGTACTTAATTATTTATAATATGCCAAATCACTATGTGTTTGTGTAAAAAGGCGTCTTTATGAATAATATCCTATTATACCACTAAGATTTGCAAATATTTTTCTTGTCAACCTGTCAAGTAAGAGATTCTGAAATATACAAAGAGATTTGTCAGGATTAGCCAAAAAAAATGGAAATCTTTTATATATTTATTTATTTATTTTTCTTACCATTCTCATATAGATTCCCTTTAATATGGTATGGATATTTAGGTTTTGGAATTTATACGGACAGCAGTTGTTGTTTCTTCTTCCTTTTTTAATGATAAAAATGTTTGCAATTAATAATAAAGTAAACAAAATGTCAACATATATGCCAGATAAAATATTTTGAAGTAAAAGACTAACAAATGATCAATTATTTGAAGTTATATATATGTCGTTTTATTTTATTATAGTAATTTATTTATTTTTTACATCTTGTCATTGATTTAAAATCATATTTTATAAGTTTTATATCTTTCAATTAATTGTCTTATTTGTTTGGTAAAATTATTAATTCATTTTTGTGTTTTTAACTTCTAATATATCTCTGTTATTTCAACATAGTAAATAGAAAAAAAGATTATAATGAATCATTTTTTAATGGTATATCAGCTCCTAAAGAAGGTGCACAAGGAAAAACAGAAGAAAAACAAGAAAAAGGGAAAAAAAAGGTGGATTATAAAGGACCAATTGAATTGGACTTTGAGCTGGGAAAGCGCTCAAGAATATTCGAATGTCCAAGTTAGAAATTTGGAAATATTTATTGGTGGTAAGTGAGACAAAATATTCCTTGTTTTTTATGATATAAGGAAAGATAAAGCCAGAATCATTTTATCCTCCTCAATAAATAAATGAAATAAAGAGAGATAAAATATTAGAAGAAATTATATTAAATTAACTTCACTGGATTCTTTATTTTATTTTAAACAATCAAATGATAAAACCTAATATTTTTTTCCCACTTTTATGTATTACATTCTCTTCGTTGCTAAAAGACAGTTCCAAAATCAGATCTCTTCATTACAAGATTCAACTGATTTTCTGACTCTGTAGCTTCTTCCCTGACAAGGAAAAACCGTAAGTGGTAATAGGTGAGATCAGTAGGTATTGGGCTTTTACTTCATACAACCTAATTTTTAACCTGCACCCCCGTAATTTTCAAAATACCCAAAATACCTATTTTACATGGTCAGTAAAATTATGATTTTACAATTTTGATCTTTCTAAAGCCCAAGACTGCAGTGGACCTCTATAACACGACACGGGGAAGTGTTGGTATTAGCTACAACTATATTACACATAGAATTAACCACCCAAAGTCCTTGAACATCTTTTTCAAGTTATGTAAGTGTCAATAAAACATGATTATGTGACAAGTAACAAAGTTCCTTTCCGTAAAAAAATTGTTTGGCTTTCTATTAATGGATTTAGACGGGTCACACCTCATGTATAATTCAGATATTTTCAGATACACGAAACAAAATCAAACCACACCACTTTATAAAAACAGTTAAAATCCAATCAGAAACAGTTGGGTTCTGATTTTTCACAAATTATTCAGTTTTTTATGGTTTAGTTTAGAATGATTCCACTCAGAATAAAACTACACGAGAAAGCTGCTGAACAATTCGAAGGCAAATACGTTTCTTTCCAAATTTAATTACAAATTTGAGTGAGACATGCATTGTAATAGTTTACAAATCTGGATGAATGTTTGCTGCAGCAAAGAGAACTAATTATACTTTCATTCAATGATATTTTAATCAACCCTCATGGTAAAGGAGTTAGATAAACCTTTTGCTTCCGCGGCATCTGGACATAAATAAAACTGAGATTCTCAATTAAATTTGCAGTACAATTATCTTCTTTCTAATCATAGAGACCTTCCTCCTGCCAAATTGCAACTTCAAACTATTCATCTTCATGCAAAACCCAGCATGTCATCTTACCACAAGTATAACCCGAAGTTTCTTATGAAAGGAATGCATCTTAAAAGAACTTCCTGATAAAAAAGTTATGGTTGTTGGGAAGATTCTTTACATAAAAGCACATCCTCGTAAGTCTGTGTCATGCAGCAAGATGTCTTAGATATGTTTGGCAACATGAAATGGATAATGGGTCATGTAGGATGGATTACAAAGGCATATTGCAAGAATGTGTGAATATTGGTATTATGTATATATACCTTATAGCTGAAACCTTAGGTGGCCTCTCTAACTTTTTGTATTGATCACCAACCCATTGTATCTTCATTTAATACCAGACTAACTCATCTGCACGAGAAAATTATTGAAAGAGAGGCACACAAGTAGACTGCATTTGATACTGGAAAATCGATCATTGGCAGTCAATATTAAACGAAACAATTGTATTAATATATTTTGTATTTTCTGAGAGGCTTCAAGGAACTGAAAAGCATTAACATCAGATTTTTTTTTTTTTTTTTATAATAGATGCTTACATGCATTTATTTGTAAATTTGCAATTGTGTTTGTGTGTCATATTGACCAAAGTGTAACAAAACAACTAATATAACCATACACCAAACCATGTAACTCAATTTTTACATTCTTTACCTTTTCCTACAGGAATACCATAGGGCATGAAGAATATGCAAGTTGCCTCATAACTTACCTAGGAAAGTATGATCAAATCATATTTCTCCATTGACAGTTTAACAACCATGGTGCAACTGCAAAAGCTTCCAGACCAGCTGAAAATGAATTCATATTGGCTTACATGTTCTGCAACCAAATTTCCCGATTCAGAACTTCATATACCAGAATAACTCGGCCCTGGACTAAATTTTAGTGTAACCAGGTATCTTCCGCACTCTCCTTTCTCTCATCTTACTTCTCACAAGGGAAACATCAATCCATCGCTCTGCAGCTGCATAGAAGTCAGACAACGACACATAGTTAGCTGCATTTAGAGGCTCAAACTGAAAAAGTCGACTAGCAACAATCTCTCCCAGCTCTGAATCACCATATAGTTTACATGCCCAAGAAGTGCACCCCAGGCACCAGCATGAGGCTCAGGCATTAATTTTATAAGTTCATAAGCATCCCTTGTGTGTCCTGACCGGCTTAGAAGATCAACCATACACACATAGTGATCAGGCAAAGGACTAATGTGGTATTTTTGCTTCATGGATTGGAAGTATTTGCAGCCCTCATCAACAAGCCCAGCATGACTACAGGCTGTGAGGATGACTGTGAAGGCCACCTCATCCGGAGATAGCCCTTCAATCAGCATCTTGTTAAACAGATTCACGGCCTCCTCCCCACGCCCATGGATTGACAACCCTTGTATCATCGAACAATACAAGACTAGATCTCGTTTAGGTCTTTCCTCAAACAATTTCGACGCTCTCTCCATGTTTCCACACTTTGCATTCATATCCAGAAGCGCTACAATTTCATGGTCACATCGATACAGCTCTTCATTACATAAGAATCAACCCGTTGAGCTAGTTCTAAATGTCCCAACTGCGCCAAAGCCGATATCAAGCTAACCAGTATGAACTCATCAGGCTTCACATTCATCGATTCCATCTCAAGAAACACTTTCAACGCCTAGTTAGGCTGCCCATTCTGGACATAACTGTAAGTTATTTTCTATTCACAAAAATTTCACAAAATCTTAGACTTTACGATCCTCACACAAACATAGAAGAAAATATATATCCGGATTCATTTTCTTTGATGATTCCTCTTGATCTTCAAACTTTTCCCTCTTTTCCTACTTTCCTTTTATTGATGGTCATAAAAGTTACCATATTGATATAGATAAAAACTGACAACGTACGTTTCAAATTGTATCTTTTATTTATATATTTTAAAGGGATTTCAAATTGTATCTTTTATTTATATATTTTAAAGAGACAGGAGAGAGAGAATTTATTTTATATTATAATAAAATAAAATCTCCACTCATCCTGTCAGCCTTTTAAAGAGTAAGAAATATCACATTAACTCTTATTTCATTACTTGAGACGTTTATAAATAAAATGGAAAGACAATTAGAAAGAAAAGTAAAAGTTGTGATAGAGGTGCTGAATTTGGTTCAAAATGTGAAGTCATAGATGCTAAGGAATTCATAGAGAAAATTAAGAAATATTCTCAATTAGACACTACTGACAAGTCTAAACCAAAAAATTTAATTGGTCACAACCCATTCATTATCATGTGACTGAAATGACAAATCTAGCAGCAAAGCTAAAATCAATGGGTATAGATGTAAGTGAGTCTTTTTTAGAACAATTCATTATGAACTCACTGTTGAGTTTGGCCAGTTCCAGGTGAATTATAACACCACTAAAGAAAAATAGAACTAACATGAAATTAATGCCATGTTGGTTCAAGAGGAAGGGGTTAAATAAAATGAAGGATCACTCTCTCCATCTCACATTTCATGACGGGGCTAATAACAGTAAAGCTAAGCCAGGTGAAAAGAACAAGTAGGATAAAACTTCATTAAAGGTTTATGAAGGCAATATCCACAAGGAGAAGACATGTTTTTTCTCCAAGAAGGCTGGACATTTCAAGAAAGATTATCCGAAAAGAAAGATACTTACTATGTTTCAATAGGTTTCGAATCAAATCTTTGTGAAATGCCTAATAATACCTGATGGTTAGATTCTGATGCAACTACTCATGTATCACATGTTTTACTGGGATTCCTTTCGATCCAACCAATAAGAGAAACTGAAAAGTTCTTGTATATGGGAAACATAATAAAAGAACGAGTAGAAGAACATATAGATTGGTTGGATCTAGAAAAGTGTCTCTATGTTTATGTATGTGCTATAAATTTAATTTCATCAAGATTCTAGCACATACAGAATCATAAAGACACTTTTCTAGATCAAGACAATAACCACTATCCAGGATCAATCTATATGTCCCACTTCCTTCTATTTGTGTTTTTATTCTTCTGTTTTTCATGTACAATAACTTTTCAGTTCTTCTTATAGGTTGGATCGAAAGGAATCTCTGTAAAACATGTATGATACGTGATACATGAATAGTTGTACTAGAATCTAACCACCAGGTATTATTAGGCACTTCAATAAGATTTGATTAAACCTATTTAAACATACTAAGTACCTTTGTTTTCAAACCATTTCTTTCTTTTCGAACCATCTTGATTTGATTAAACCTATTTAAACATACTAAGTACCTTTGTTTTCAAACCATTTCTTTCTTTTCGAACCATCTTTCTTAAAATGTTCAGCCTTTTTGTAGAAGAAACATGTCTTCTCTTTATGGATTTTGCCTTCATGAACCTTTAGTTCCTTTTTGTTGTTTTTACCTGGCTTAGCTTTAGTGTTGCTAGCCCCATCATCAAATGTGAGATGGAGAGAATGATCCTTCATTTTTTTTAGCCTTCCTGCCTCTTAAACCAGCATGGCCTTAATTTCCTGAAAGTTTCATTTTTCTTTAATGATGTTATAATTCACGTGCAACTTGGCCAAACTCAGCAAGAAGTGAGTTCATAATGAATTGTATCAGAAAAGACTTATTCACATCCATACCCATTGATTTCAGCTTTGCTGCTAGATTTGTCATTTCATTCACATGATCATGAATGGGTTGTGACCAATTAAATTTCTTGGTCGTTAACTCATTCATCAAGCCACTCACAATAGACTTGTAGTAATATTTGATTGAGAATATTTTTTAATTTTCTCCATAAATTCCTTAGCATCTTCAGTCTTAGGCATAGATGTTTTATATTTTCCGTCAAGGTTATCTTCATCAAACTTAGACTCAACCGGTTAGACTTGTCCCATAAAGAGATTTATCCTCATCTTCGTAATGTTTGCGGCATCATAATTAAGCTCATTGAATTTGACAATGTTATTTCCTGCACCATACAAATTCATGGAAACTGTAATTTTTTCAAACAAAACTATACATTAATGTTTGTGTGTGTAAAATATGTAAAACAGATTCATATACTTCTAACCAAACTTTTAATGTATATTAATATTCTCCTTTGGGTGATACATAAACATACAATTATATAATATATGCACAAATTACTATCTTTGGATTGCCTTTACATCTCTATATTGAACAATTAAAACTTTTGGATGATCCTTACTTAATGTCTTCTAAGGATGAACTTTAGTATATCCATCCATAAATATTTATTCAATGAGAAATTAATCTCAAAATTAATTAATTCATTAATCAATAAATTAATATGCCATGACAAGCCAAATCCTCTCGGCTTTTAATTTCAATTCTTTGCAAAAACTTCTAATTTGGTAGGCACGGTGGAACAAGTTCAGAACGTAAAGTTGTTATGATACCTTTAATTAATTCATTATTTTTTCTAATATATATGCCAAGAGACTTTTTTTATACCCGCTTATATGGAATGCCAGTAAATTCATTCGGGCGAGACATCTTACTATATCATGATGCGCCCATGTATACCTCAATACGAGGATCAAGGAATTGGTGGAAAATCCAGAAAAAGTTAAAATCCCACAGGAAAGCCAGTCTTGCACAGTAAACTAGGAGTGAACTTAAATTTGACAAGATTCACGACCCACATTTGCAACACTCAAACAGAATCCATTTACCCTAAACTCTAATATAATTACTCGAAAATTTTAATTCTATTATAATTTTTAAATTAGGGTTTAAATAGTTAAGTTCTTTTCCATTCTGGACATAGTTTCTTTCTATTCATGAAAATTTCTCAACAAACAGAGAAAAAAACATACCAGAATAAGCCACATTTCTCTGCGGCATCTCATCAAACAGCTTCTTGGCCTCCACAACATCACCAACAGCAACGTACCCAACAAGCATAGCTGTCCAGGAAACGACACTCCTCTCAGGCATTCCATCAAACACCCTGCGAGCATCAGCAATCTGTCCGCATTTGCCATACATGTCAATCAAACTCGTGGCCACGTAGAGATCCCGGTGGACTCCGCACCTGAACGCAGACCCATGAAGCGATTTTCCTTCCCGCTGCTTGCACGTGATGGAACAGGCCTTAATGACAGAAGGGTAGGTGAAGGTGTCGGGAAAGGCCCCGTGCGCCTTCATGCGAGCGAAGGCGGAAAGGGTGTGGGAGAAGAAGCTGTTGTTGCAATGGGATTTGATGAGAGTGTTGGAGAGGAAGGTGGAAGGCGTGAGGACACGGAGGAGGAGTAGGAGAGGGTGGAGAGGGTGTGGGCTAGGGGAATGAAAAGGGAGACGAGGAAGTGGTCTTGGTCGAGGCCTCACACAACAGACTTCAAAATGTTTTTGTTATACAACAAATTCAATCAAACTTTTTCTTCATTCCTACGAAAAACATTGCAAGAACTTATATTCAACATATTTTATTAGTTTTTTTTCTTTTATTTAATTAAATATCTAAATAATAAAACTAATATTATTTATTTCATTTTATCACATTATAATCCAAATATCATAAAATTGATTTTTTTTTTACTGTTTTGATGTTGGCAAAGACACTTTGTGTTTATTATTTATTGAATAAAACTACGGCTACAAAGATAAGGTAAATTATAATTTGTGTTTGTGATTTATTTATAGTAATATTAAAACTTTTTTTCACATGAAATTGTTTTCTATCAAGTATAATGAAAGATTTTCATTTTTTTATGTTTAATTAATGATAAAAAAATATTTTTTTAGTACGATGGTTTGTCAAGATTTTAACATAAAACGTGTTTTCGTAAAAGTCTCTATAAATAAAATTTTGTGTTATAACCCAAATTTAATAAGATATGTTTGACAATAATACTAGTGGTGTAACTTTTTTAATCTTTTAAATATGTGATAACAAGTCATATGGTGCAATGGAATGTAAGTATTTTTATTGATATAATATAAATCATGTGTATCTCATACAACTTCATCAAATAACAAATAAATTATGTTGTTTTCTTGTAAAATGATTAATAATATTATTATTAAAATAAAGAAGAAAATAATTATAAATTAATTTTTTTGTGTAGAATATATATATATATATATATAGGAATTGTTTATTTATAGATAAAAATAGTAACAGATTAATAGACAATATGGGTTAAGTCCATTATATTTAACACTCTCCCTCAAACTGGTGCATATAAATCATATGTATCAAATTTGTTACAAATATAATTAATTCTAAGTTTCCAGAAAGATCTAGTAAAAATATTAATTAACTAATCATCCGAATTAACAAATTTAGTCTTGATGTCTCTAAATATAATTTTCTCTTGAATGAAATGACAATCAATCTCAATAGGTTTGGTCCTTTCATGAAAAAACAAGATTTGAGCTAATATGAAGAACATCATGATTATCACATATGAGTATCATTTGAGTGACCTCTCCAGATTATAATTTTTTAAGTAAATGTTTAAGCCAAGTAAACTCACATGTAGCTGAGGCTATAATTCTATATTATGCATGAACACTAGATCTTGCCACAACATGTTGTTTCTTACTTTTTCAAGAAATCAAATTATCACCAATAAGAACCCAATATCTAAAAGTTCATCTTCTATCAATAGGAAAGCGAGCCTAATCAACATCTTAATAACATACAACTTTACTATGGTTATTATGACCATATAGTATTTACTACTGTAAATGAAATATCAGGATGAGTAACAATAAGATAATTCAATTTTTCAACTAATCTTTTGTATTTCTCAGGATCTAAAAGAGACTCCTCTAACTAGGTAGAAGTTTGGCATTAGGATCCATTGGTGTGTCAATAGATGTTAAATTCATTATTCCAGTTTTCTTCAAAACTGACTCATCCTTACAAAACCGACTTGTAATGTGAGGTTTGCACCCACTTATAAACTATTGAAAGGTCTTTTTTCTAGTCGATGTGGGATCTCCAACACACACCCCTCACGCCAAGACTCTTCAACTCGTGCGTAGGACTATATATGTAAGGGTGGTCCGAAAATGGCTCGATAACGGATGGCCCGCTAGGCTTACAACTTTGCTATGATAGACTCTGATACCATGTTAAAATAAAGGAAAAAATAATTATAGATTAATCTTTATTGTGTAAAATACACACATAGGGATGATTTATTTATAGATAAAGATAGTAACAGACTAATAAAAAATATGGGTTAAGTCCATTATATTCAACGCATGTCCTTAAGTTTTTCAACATCTTTTCATTTGGAGTTAATATGACTCTTTAAACCATGTAATATTCATCCCATGTATGAAATTCTAATTAGAGAATTGATTGTTCTATAAGTTTTTTTATGAAACTCCCTCCTTCCATGATATTGCAAGTTCATGAAATATTTTTGTCATATCATTAAGATTTATAAGTTTAATATCATTTTCGATGAAATATATATTTTGCAATGTAATCTTATAATGATCTTATGTTTTGTTAAAGACCCAAACGTTTAAAGAATCTATAAACAATCTACATTTATATAAAAATTGTCATTATCTGATAACTTCTACATTATATAAAAGTTTTAATGATAACAAAATCATAAATCATACTGAGTATTATATATATTTTATATGTGATTAATAAACATTTAAATATTTAGAAAAGTGTTTTATTTAATTGATATTAGACAATCTAGTTCAATGTATATTTTTCATTAAATATGAAAATACTTTTTTGTTAGAATTATTTGTTAGAATATATGATTTGAAAGATTGTGCATATCATTATCATTAAATGCATATTTCTATTAATCTAATTAGTTTCCCTAGTTATAGCCTAATTAGGTTATCAGATTATAATATGATTAGTTTGCTTGATTATAGCCTAATTATACTCTTATATTGTTGTATATAACAGATTATTATAATGAAATGAGGCAAGAGATTATTTTCTTACATGGTATCAAATTTCTAGGGAAAGATCCTTACCTTTTTATGTCTTCCGCAGCCCAGTTCCACCCCATTTTTCTTCTTCTTCTCCCTCTCTTCTCAATCATCATGTCTGCCTCAAAATCTTCTTTTCATCTTGCTTTTGATGTATCCAAAATCAAGAACCATGTTCCTATCACTCTTGAGATGGAGAACATACAGTATTCCACATGGGTGGAACTCTTTAAGATTCATACATGCTCCCATTGAGTAATTGATCATATTATTCCTCCGACTCAGGGTAAGGAGAAGCTGCTTCAAATACAGAAGAAGAAAGAACTTTGGTTGACTCCTGACGCTATGGTTCTACAGTGGATTTACACCACTATATCTCATGATCTTTTACATACAATTCTTGAACCCGACACCACGAAAATGGAGGCTTGGAATAGATTGCGTGACATATTCCACGATAACAAACACTCTCGTGCCATCAACCTTGAGTGTGATTTCACTCATGTAGACATGGTAGATTTTCTGAATGTCTCTGCATACTGCCAACACCTCAAATATTTGTCGAACCAACTCAAGAATGTTGGCTCCCCCGTTGACAACAATAGACTTGTTCTTCATCTGATATCTGGTCTCACTGAGTCTTACAAAGGTGTGACCACCCTTATTTGCCAAAGTGATCCTTTACCCAAATTCTATCAAGCCCGTTCGATACTCACTCTTAAAGAGGTCGACCTTGCTAAGAAGGCGGCACAGAGTTCTTCATCTGCCATGGTCGCTCATTATTTGGATGACTCTCATGAAATTTCTGATCATTCCTCTTTCAACCGCAATACTAATGATGGGAAGAGGAACTAGAACCGCAATCATAATGGAGAGAAAAATTATAGCAACAATGGTAGTCGTGGAGGTGGAAAGGGGGTACCAACAGAGGGGGTAATGTGCACGGTAGTGGGTAATAGCTACAGTCACGGTGGTGGGCAGCAACCAAAAGGTCAGCACCTTCGATCAATGCTCCATGGTCTGGTGGGCAGTCGTGACCCTAGATGGCACCTTAGGCTCCTTGGGCTATACCTCCTTGTCCATATCCTTCTAATTCATGGACTAGACCCACTTATGGACAGCAGCAGAAACCACAACAAGTTATACTTGGGACCAAACCTTAGTAGGCCTACACGACAACTCCAAATCCAACTAACATCGAAGTTGCAATGCATACTCTTGGTATTACTCCTCCGGATGCAAATTGGTACATGGACACAGGTGCTACTTCTCACATGACATCCATACAAGTTAACCTCACGTCTTATTTCAATATGAGCAATAAATTTGGTATCATTGTTGGTAATGGTCAATCGATTCCAATTCATGGTTACGGTCACACGAAATTGTCTTTTTCGTGTCCTCCATTAAAATTAAACAATATCCTTCATGCCCTTCACCTTGTTAAAAATTTGGTGTCAGTCAAAAAATTTAGAACTGACAACTCTGTCTCTCTTGAACTTGATCCCTTTGGTTTTTCTGTGAGGGATTTTCAGACGGAGAGGCCAGTAATGTAGTGTGAAAGTCGGGGCAAGCTTTATCTCGTCACAAATCCAGATTCTCAATCTACTTTTGTTACTTTAGCACCATCCCTTTGGCATGATCGTTTGGATCACTCGGGAGCATCTGTTTTGAACTCCCTTAGGGAGAATAAATTGATTGAATGTAATCAAATTAAATACACTTGTATTTGTCCTTCTTGACCTCTTGGAAAACACATTAAGTTGCCATTTTATGCTTCAAATTCTAACACTAATATG
>Ga0099824_1004063_pt1 | contig 21178 bp, 12 predicted proteins | sample SiratrowhiteBW_FD_76837 | JGI IMG/M metagenome (GOLD analysis project Ga0099824, IMG submission 76837) | Root nodule microbial communities of legume samples collected from California, USA - Siratro white BW | ecosystem: Host-associated > Plants > Roots > Nodule | place: USA: California... | reverse complement strand
TATAAAATTATTATATATATATATATATATATATATATATATATATATATATATATATATATATATATATATATATATATATATATATATATATATATATATATATAATCTTATACACTACACCAACTAAAGAGATAAGTCTATAGGATTATCTACTTTTACAATAAGTGGCATTCGTGTCTCTAGGCCAACTCCCATTATAGTAAAAATTGTGTACTGCTTTTATAATATCCCTTAATAATGTTCCAAACTTTTTTTTTTTTTTGATAAAATTAAAGTTAAAACCATCAGACTTTTAATTCCCTCACAATCCTACACCGTCTCTTTAATTTCGTCCTTAGTGAAATTTCTAGTGATTGCTCTGTTATCATCCTCATCCATCCTATGATAGGGTATATTATCAAGCCTAACCGTAGTTTGTTGTAGACTCGAAAACTTAAGCATAAAGTGATTTTTAATCTCCTCTTTTACCCTAGGCGGGTCTTCACACCAGTTCTCGTGAATCTTAAGTCCATTCACTGTGTTTTTTTAATCTACGCCATTTTAACACTGAAATATCTCGCGTTCAGATCCCATACTTCTAACTATTAACCCTAAACCCTACTTATAACTGATTTAATTGAGCTTCATTAACAATCCCCCACTCTCCTCGCTACCTGTCTCATCCAATCCAACCTCCTCATATATTAAATGAATGTTTCTGATGCTTAAGATCATTTAACTTTTATCCTTATTAATATCTCCAACAAATAGCAACATACTCACTTCCTATCAACTTAAGTCCTAGGGATTAATTGGAACTTAGTAATCCACTAGAAATAAAAACAAACTGTGAACATTGTAGCTAACAAATATTACTGTATCAAATTTAGCAACCTATCTCAGTGTTAATTCTACATATGAACTTTCTATACAAGATATGAAACAGGAACATCTTTCCCTTACAACCTTTCCGTTTCATCTTAACATAAATGGCATGATATTCAACATATGACTTGTTCCACTAGTAAGAACTTTTTTTATTTTTTTATTTTATTTTGTGGTAGATGTCCTGCAAACTTATTGTAAAAATATGTAAGAAAATAATTTCTTACTACTTTTTCTGTAGATTTTGTTTGGTAGGTACTTCGCTCGTGGATAATTAGGTATCTATAGGATTTAAAATTCACAAGAAATTTCCTGCAAAAGTGTCAGTTAAAAATATTCGCAACAAATTTCCATGGGAAAATAGTGCATAGCAAATTTTCTTGCAAAAAAATCCATTTTGAAAACCACAAATACTTGCTCGAAATCAAAATTTCGCAAGTGATTTCCTAATAATTTTAAATCCACAGATAATTTCTTGCAAAATAAATTCTCAACTATTTTTTCCTGCAAAATTGAATTCGTAAATATAGAAAATCCACAAGAACTATTTTAAAAAAAATAATTTTTTTTCATATCATTTTAAAATAATAAAATAACTTATAATTTATTCCTTTGTTTTATTAATATCAATACTCAGAAAAATAAATTATGAAATTAATACTTAAAATAAATAAATAAATATAAAAAATTCCTTAATCAAATATTTTACTTATATTAATCATATGATTAATAGTTCAAATAATAATTAATAAAAATATTAAATAATTTAACGATACTTTAAATAAATTAACTTTGATATAGTAACGATAAATTACCATTGATCAAACATTACCACTTAAAAAAAAATGTTAATCATAAGGTATGAAAACAAAAGATTACTACATTGATTACCACTTAAAAAAAATTACTATGCGAGGAGCAAAAGTAATTCCTCTCCCTTAAAACAAAATTTGCATTAACCTCACTCGGATATGTTAATATTGCACTCTAAAAAAGAGAATACTACATTGAAATGAACCAAATCAAAGCACTAATGTCAATCATGACAATTTCTAATTATATATTATCCTTATTTATTCAATCTTTCGAAACTCATATCCCAATCAAAATAAGACTACTACCAACGCAAAATGCAGACAACTACCTGCATACAAAAGTAAAGACAACATTAATAAACCAAGGAAATAGAAGATATAAAAACTAAACAGCTGCCTTTTAAAAGCATTAAGTTTTTCCTTTGATTAAATGCGCACATTCAACAAATGAATTTTAAAACTTCCCTGTACGTTTCATTGCCAATAACATCAAAGTTATACCTATAAACAACAACTTTTACTTCCTAAAATTCAAATGAAATTTTTTATTCACCAAGTGAAACAAAACAAAATCAAAGTAATATAACTAAAAAGTAAAATATCAAATATCACCGATACAATCATTATCTTCATCATTCTTATTCTCATCACTATGTTGGAATGACACTACCAAAAAAAAACTATTTAAAGACTTAATTTTTAACTACTAAATGAAACGATTGTTAATTATGACCAAAATAGCTACCAAATTAGATTTTGGTTATTAAGTAACTATAAAATAAAAGTAATGATTGAATCTAGTAACTAATTAAGTCAAGATAATTTGTATCTAACATTAGCTATCAAGGCTTTAGTGACCTACAACATTAGATTCTAAATTAGCCTCTAACTTAATTAGATACCAATTTAGAATCTAATGGTACAGGTCACTAAAACTTTGGTAGCTAATGTTAAATACCAATTATCTTGACTTAATTGGTCACTAAATTCATATTTTTTAGTTATTTAGCAACCAAATTTAATTTGGTGACTATTTTGGTCACAATTAGCAATTATTTCATTTGATAGCTAAAATTTGGTCTCTAAATAGCTTTTTTCTTGTAGTTTGATGAAGGTAGATAGGAAGAAGATGTCACATATTGTAAATGTTGTATTAAAGTTAGTATTTTATTTTTAGTGTTGTCCTGTAACCAATTTAGTTAGAGCATGGGTAAATAAGGTAGAAATAGAGAAAGATGGAGATGGACACATAACTACTGCTATGTTGCAACAAGAAATGAGAAAAAGGTTCTAGAACCAAAATAACTAACTCTAGGCTAAGTGAGTATGATCGGTCCAGCAAATAGTATTAAAGTTTTTCTATTAGGGGAGAGGGGAGAGAAAAGTTATGGAATGATTGATTCTGATTTCCTCTCTCTGGGTGGAATGATTTTCTGAGAGTTGCTTATAATTTCCCTGTTCATTTTTTTTCCTTGTATTTGCTCTAGTGTCATTCATACTTTCTTGTAAGAAAACCATACGACCAAAGTAATACAAGGCAACGTTGAGATGATTATTCATTCTCTGAAATTTCCTTATTAAATTTACGTTCATTACATTGGTGTTTTCACCATCTTTATGGTGGAAAATACACAGATTGAGGAACTCTCATTTGATGTAAAGAAACTGCTAGAGCTCATGGAATCGCGTAATAAGCAGTATGGCTCTCACTTTAAAACAATAGAATTAGCTTTGGATTAACTTCTGAAGCAAAACACTAAAGGAGATTTTGGTTCTATAGTGGTACCTCGTCCTGCACCACCATTTTAGTTCTGAAATTTTAAATTGGATTTACCTAGATTCAATGACTCTGATGTCCTTCAATGGATCTTTAAGGCCCAACAATTTTTTAACTATTATTGAACCCCTGATGATTAAGTCTAATCATAACTACGATCCATTTTGAGAAAGAAGTGGTTCCATAGTTCAAATGTTTGACTCACACAAATCCATTCCATTCTTGGATAGCATTTACTAGAGCACTAGAAATGAAATCCTGCTCGTCACTTAATGACTGTCCATGGTCATAGTTGTTTAAGCTAACTCATATTGCTTTTGTGCATGAGTATTATGTTTAGTTTACAGCTCTGGCAAATCGCATCCAAGGTGTTACAAGTGAAGCATTGTTGGATTGCTTTATTGGAGAATTGAAACCTGACATTAGATGTGATGTAATTGCTCAAACCCCAACGACTCTGATCAGATGTGTTTCTTTGGCCAAGTTGTATGAAGAAAAATACTTAACTAAACCCAAAGCCTAAACCTCGAATTTCAACCAAAAATCACAAGTCACAAACACTTTTCCAACCATAACCCAATCCCTGAAATCCTCCATTTTACCTCATGACTTCCAGCCCCAACCTCAGATCTCACCTCCAATACTCCAAAACCAGAACATATAAAAAAAAATTCTCCAGCAGAAATGCAGTTAAGAAGAGAAAAAGGTGTCTATTATACTTGTGATGACGAGTTTAGTCCCACACACAAATGTCCTAATAAGCAATATTTGATTCTGCATATGGAAGAAGATGACTTTAGTGCATTACAACCAGATCCTAATGATAGTAACGACCATGTTAATAATCAGAATTCATTGGATCACCATTTGTCTTATAATACTCTCAAAGGATCCTGTGGGCTTGGCACCATGAAATTCCAAGGCTCTATAAATGGAATGCATGTTCAAATCTTATTAAATAGTGGTAGTTTAGATAATTTCTTAGAGTCAAGGATAGCACATTGTTTAAAATTACCTGTTGAACCTATTCCCAACTTGTAAGTTTTGGTTGGCAATAGAAACTCCTTAGTGACCAAAGGATTCATGAAAGAATTGGAGGTTAAGATTGAGGAACATTCTTTGTAATTACCTATGTATCTGTTACCTGTTACTATGGCAGATTTGGTTCTAGGAACTGCTTGGTTGGCTACTGTGGGTCCCCATATTTCTGATTACAACAAATTGACCCTAAAGTTCTATTTGGACAACCAGTTTAAAACCTTACATAGTGAGTAGTCCAAACTGCCAAGGCTTGCACAATTCACTCATTTAAGAAGATTGCACAATACTCATGTTATAGATGAGTTACTTACCCTACAAATTTTGCAACCAATTTCAGCTCAGGACTATTGGAAAGATCCGCCCACTAGCATAGAACCTAAAGTGGCCATTCTGTTGCACACTTACAAAGAAGTGTTTTCTGTGCCTTCAGGACTACCTCCTCAAAGAGCTCAGAATCATTCAATTATCCAAGGTTCTAGTCCTGTTAAAGGTCATACCTAGATATCCTCATAGCTAGAAATTACAAATTGAAACCATGATACAAGACATTGCACATAGGGATTATAGTGCCTATCACTAGTCCTTTTTCTTCTCCCATAGTCTTGGTGAAGAAGAAGGATGACACATCAAGATTTTGTACAGATTATAGGGCTTTGAATGCTATTAAAATGAAGGATAGTTTCCCTATACCTAATGTTGAATAGTTGATAGATGAGTTGCAGAGAGCTCAGTATTTCTCGAAATTGGACCTAAGGTCAATGTACCATAATATATTATTGAAAGAAGAAGATAGGCATAAAACAACTTTCAGAATTCATCAAGGCCTTTATGAATTGCTAATAATACCATTTGGACTAATGCTCCTGCCAATTTTCAGAGTCTCATGAATGAGGTATTTCAAGGTCTCTTAAGAAAATATGTCTTGGTTTTCCTTGATGATATCTTGGTATACATTTCTTCTTGGTCGTTACATCTACAACACTTGGAGATGGTATTGAAACTACTTCTACAACATAGGTTCTATGCGAGACTATCAAAATGCTCATTTGGGTTGCAATAGACAGATTATTTGGGACACTATTTTTGCTCAAGGTGTGGGAATGGATAAAGAAAAAGTGAAGGCGGTATTGGATTGGCATGTGCCTGCTAATTTGAAATAGTTGAGAGGATTCCTTGGCCTTACTGGGTACCATAGAAGATTCATTAAGGGTTATGCAAATATAGTTGCTCCTTTAACCAATTTATTGAAGGACAATTTTTCTTAGAATGATCCAACTGTAGTAGCATTTGCAAACCTTAAAACTACTATTACAAAAGCTCCAGTTCTCAATCTTTCTGATTTTCCCACCCATTTATTCTTGAAACAGATGCTTTAGTTTTGGGAATTGTAGCAATGTTGAGCCAAAACCACTATCAAATTGTATTCTTCTCTAAAACGTTGACTTTGACTATACAAAAGTAGTCAGCCTATGCAATAGAATTTTATGCTATTACTAAGGTCATTGTCAAGTTTGGACACTATTTACTTGGTCATAAGTTCACAATTATGACTGATAAAAAAGTTTTAAGGAGTTTAACTGATCAAACTATTCAAACTCCTGAACAACAGAAATGGTTGCATAAATTGTTAGGATATGACTTCTTCATCGACTACAACCTGGGAAAGAAAATGTAGTTGTTGAATCCCTATCAAGATCCTTCTTTATGCCTTAGAAATTAACCTCCTAATCATAATTTGTTCATGATACTTCTCTTTTGGAAATGTGGACTAGTTATTCCTGCTGCTAGTGATTCAGAAGATATTGCATGAGTTTCATAGTTCTCTCGTGGGAGGTCATGTTGGGTTTTCTAGAACCTTGGCTAGAATATCTGCTCAATTTTTCTAGCATGGTATGAATTAAGACATTAACAAATATGTGCATCATTGTCTTATTTTTCACAAGCCAAGACAAAAACAACCCTTCCTCCATGTTTACTTCAACCATTACCCATTCCATATTCGATTTGGGAGGATCTAGCAATAGATTTTATAATAGAACTTCCTTCATCAGGGGGTTACACAGTCATATTATGGTAATTGATAGATTATTTAAGTACACTCTTCTCCTTTAAAGTAAGATTACTCAGGTAAGCTTGTAGTAGAGACTTTCATGAGATTTGTGGTGAAATTGCATGGTTTCCCTAAAACTATTGTTTTTTACAGAGACAAAATCTTTGCAAGTCAGTTTTGGGAAATCTAAGATTTTTGTTACTATAATTTTTTTTTTCAAAAAATTATTAAACTCATAATGAAAAATTTTCAAATAAAGTAATGTGTTGTGATTTTTTTTATGATTATTATATTTATAATTTCAACTTTGTGTCTTACTCATAAACAAAATACATAATCTAATAATTAAAATAAATACGAACTTGTTATCATGCTTTGATAGATATAAATATATTGCAAGTAAAATACAATCAAACCTTAAAATAATTTAAGAGACAAACTCACACATATTTATAAATATTAATTAACTCTAAAAGTAAACATTGTATTTAAGTGCATTATAGTTCAAAGTTTTTAATTTGAAATTTAACCATTTGCTTAAAGAAAAAATAGATTAAAAATCTAAAAAAAATTATTTTTATTAATTTATGATTTTTTTTATAATCATTTTGATATGAACATATTTAAAATTAGATGACATCATTTATAATCATTATCGACAGAAATGTTAATAAAATTGTCAACAATAAAAATTATCTCACAAGTAATTGTATAATAACTAAAAATCCCTATTTGACTTGTTCACCTAAACACAGTCTAGTGCAAGAGTTGTATAGCTGATAGAACATAAGAATAAACCACGAATATAAATGGCATTCCCAACAAAAGTGTGGTCCTCTCTTGTCAAGGTAGTACTAACATCATTTTTATTCCCAAAATGATTCATTCTATTATTAACATTGGTTACAAGTATTTACCTAATAATAACAAAGATTAAAAATATGTTTATTTGCATGATCTTTCATTCTAATACTAATATGCATTAAAAATGTATACATTAACCGATAAAAAATTATAATAATGTAGAATCAATTCCTAAATATTGATATATAACCCTTGTCTTAATGGAACTAAATTAAACAAAAAGATGATTACACTATCTCTATCATTGTAAGCACATGGATGATTTACTTTCTTGCTTTCCTCCCATTCCTATTTTGCATAAACTTTCATTTAAATGTATATTCCTAGAGAAATAAATACCCAAAAAAAGTAGTGTAGCTTATTGAATATTGAATATTGAATAGAAGAAGGTTTGTTATTTTTTATGAAACACTAACAGCAAATCCAAGATTTGGATGAAAGTGCATGGCCAGTACGTGGATTCCTGACTGAAACTGAAAGGAGAGAAAACGAAACCCAAAGAATAACTCTGATGGCAGGTCCCCACACCGACCAATATAACCAATGCAAATCAGACGGATGTTTGTAACAAATTTATTGGATTCTTTTGAAGATTATAATAGTCTCAGAACATTATGGGGCACACTAATTTATAAATACCATGTGAAATACATAAGCTCTTTTGGCTGGCATGTTTATTAGTTTATACATTTGCATCCCTATGTTAGATTCTGTGTTCTAGACGAAATATTTTGAGGTGATTATTTTAATGTGAAAGAGAATTATAGATTTTGTTGACTAGGAAACAGGTTGATATTTCCAACATGCATGTATGATTTTATGTTAAATGGAGCTCATGATTAATTTCAAGGGTCTAAGTTGAGATTGGCACAATTTTACTCTGAAATCCAGCTGGGAATGCTTTCTTTATTCTGTGTGAATTGTGAAGCTTGTAGATTCTGTCCCTTCACCCACCTTTCTTTTGTTTTCCAAGAATTATTTGCTCTTCTCTATTTTGTTAACTTGTGCAGGGTTTTTTAGAGATCAAAACTGATGGGCTGATGTGACAAGACCAAAACTCATGATGAAATGTGAAACAAATGAATCAAGCAAAGCAAACTTTAGAAAGACTATTGTCTCTTTGTATTATTACATCCTATATGAAAATATGAGAATTATGAAAATCATACTTTTACATAGGTAAATACCTTTTCTCCATCTTCTTCAAATGAGCCAAGACACAGTCTCTTTGTTTAAAGCAAGTTGAGAATCACATTCAAAACCAGAAAATCTTTCAAATTTTCTTTTCACTTTCAAGAGCAACAATTATAGCAAATATATATTTTTGCACTAAGAGTTGATTCTAGACCAATCAAAGTTTGAAAAGCTTCCAGAGGAGTTACCCTGAGAGTCTCTAAAAATACCATCCTTGAGGCATTATGAGAAAATCCAACTAGCTGCACTATTAATATTAAATTTAATATAATAGTTAGAAGGGGGAATGAAATAAACTTAGGAGTAGCAGAGATCAATAGGGATTGAAAAGAATATATAAATGCAAAATTCATAAATAGAAACCTCAACTAAATATATTATAAATTGTAAGAAAACAACTTCAGCCTTACAGTAAAAAAAAAAAAGAACTAAATGGAGGATAAAAATTATAAAACCTGATAGAATTCTTTATTTTCCAAATAGTAATGATAAGGAAAGATAACTAACCATCTATATGGTAACCGATGGATAATTTGACAGTTATAAAATATTTTGAAATCATTCATAATATTTCAATCATTACGAATTAATTGTGACTTAGTTTACCTAATTTACACGGAATAATTGATGTATCATGTAACAATTTTTATATATATAAGGATGAGGTCTCTCTAAAATAAGAGGAGGATGAGCAACAAGAAATAAAAATAAGAAACATTGTTAGAAGAAAAGAAGAAGAAGATTTACAAAAGTAATTTAAAAGAAAAATGACAAAAAAAATTAGAGATTTAGAAAAGGAGATTAAAAGAATAAATAGAGTTATTGAAGAAACTTGAGAAAATACAAAGAAAAATAACTTGAGAGAAACATCTTAACTTTTGGAGCTCTCCATGCACCAATTAAATTGAAGCATATGGATTACCACATCATCTTCTAACTAATTGAAACTTCCATCATTACATCCAAACTATCTCATGCACCTTCATGAATCTTCAAAACCTGGCTCATTCATGCACCTTACTAACTACTTCATGCATTTCTAGATTAGTTACTTTTAATCTAGATAACTTGGTTAATCTTTTATTTATCTTTTGTTAATCCGTTTGACCTTTGGAAGTCTGAATTATTATAAATTGAACTCCAATCTTTTGTACAAATCATGAAGTATAGAGTGAATGAGAGTACCTTTAAAAGATTTTCTTGAAAGTTGAGTTTGTCCTTTCTCTTCTTGTTTGAATTCTTATCTTGAGAAGTTTTCTCAAGTGGTGACTCCTCTAGCACTTATCCATTGAATTATAGGTGGCATGTTATCCCTTTCATCTTCTTCCTTATTCTATTTTTTTGACTTCAGTTTACATTGATAGTTAGTTATTCTCTTATTTTTCTACATTGCTGCACCATATACTAACCAATGGCTTTCATTGTTGTGCGTACTTCATCGTTTTCATTGTTGGGTTTTGTTCTTCATCTTCCAAGAGGTTGATCTAGATCATAAACATCCCCTACAATCCATATCAAGTGGTATCAAGAGTCAAAGGATCAACCAAACCCATGGAGATGTTCATCAACATCAATAGAGGTTTTCTTCAAAAATGGCTTTAAAACCCATCCATGATGCAAGGTGATTTGTTTTGTTCATTGAGTTTTCTTGATTGTAGAACTATTTTAGGTTAGTGTACATCATGTTCTTATGTTTTGTTCTTATGTTTTGTTTGAAGTTTCATCCATTAATCAAGTCATTTTATCCATCTTCTTCATTGGGTTTTGGTCGATATTGTTTCTCTTTCTAGGAAATGGGTATGATGTTGATGCTTAGTTAATTTTATGTCCTATAAACTTGTTCCTTCTTGGAGTTCTTGTTGATATTTTCTAGAATTTAAAAGTGTTTAATCTTGTTTTGAGAATTCATTTAAGAAGAAACATGTTTTAGAAAATTGAAAATCCATAAACATTAAGATTCAAGTGTGTGATTCTCTCAATTGTGATTGTCTTGTGAAATTGATTTTCAAAAACTATTTTAAATGGAGTTGCTGCAATGAATGATTGAGTCATTGATTTTTAAAAATCAAATAAAAGTGCAAAAGAAGAAAAAAAAATTATACAAAATTTAACACACCAAGTGTTTGAGAAATGGTTGTTCATATGTAGTTTACCTTAATTTTCTTAAATCAATTTTCATATAGACTTCCTTAGAGATTTCCAAATTGTTTCTAGGGTTGAGTGGGATTTCTTTTCTAAAATTTTGTGATTCCTAGGTACCTTTCATTTCTAGATTTTACATGAATCCAATGAGTATGAAAATAACACAATATCTCACCCTTCTTTGAGTCTTTTTCAAGGTTTTTTTTTTTTTACATTTTATTGTCCAAATTGTCACATTAGTTGTATAATATTTTGTGTGCCTGATCTTTTGAGAATTTTTAGTTTTTCTTTTTGTTTCCTACTATTTTATCATCATTAGTTGAATTTTCAAGAATTAGTGCTTTTAGATTCATTGCAACATTCACTTGAGAGATGATATTTCTTGATTTGAATTTCAAGCAACTTTGAGAATTTATTGAAATGTTTCTCTTGTGAATGCAGTGCAGTGTGAGATGGAGAGTACCATACAACATGATTAGAAGAGGAGAATAAAAAGAAGAATTAAAGAAACAATTTGAAGAAATTATGACAAGAGACAAAATTAGAGCTTTGGAAGAGGAGATTAAAAGAATAAATAGAACTCTTTAAAAAACTTGAGAAAATACAAGAAGAAAAGAGAAATAACTTAAGAGAAACATCTTAACTTTTAAAACTCTCCAAATAAATTGCACCAATTAAATTAAAGCACAAGCATTTTTCTTTTCCATCACATACACATAGGATGATTAATCACATACACATAGGATGATTAATAAACTTTGACCTATCAATCTAAATGGAATGTCAAGTTTTCATAGTGATATTTACTATGTAAAATTTAATAAAAAAATAAAAAAATAGTATTTAATCATAATATAAATAAATAAATAAAAGTTATAAGGAGAGTTAGTAAAAAAAAATTCAAAATATATAGTCAAATATTGATTTTCTTTTTTACATTTTAACTGAAATTTTGATTCAATATTTTATAAAATCAATAATTTTAATATTTCATTTTTTCTTCATAAATTTATATATTTAATTTTTAATTATATATTTGTCTAAATTTTAATTTAATTATTTATTATTTTTTGTCATTTTATATTTGTGAACTTTTCACAGTAATGAAAAAGATAATTTACCAAATATATTTTCGTAGCTATTGGATATAATTTTAAAATTGAAAATTAAATAAAGGTAAGGATAATTAAAATAAAAAATATAGTACAAAAGAATTAAAAACCAAAAATACATATAATTAAAAGTTAAAAAGGTAAAATTAAAAAGAAAACTTAAAGATCAAAAGTATAAATTTTATAAAATATTAAAACCATTATAAGCCAAAAATAAATTAGACAAATTCCAGAATTTTTCAATGCACCTGTTGACATGCAAAATATCGCTTTTTAATTTTTTTTATCGGCAATATTTTTTTGAAAAAAATATAATTTGTATTTAAATAGAATATTAAGTTAAATTGAACTCAAATAAAGTTAAAAACTAATTGAATTAACTTTTAAATTGAAAATTTTAAGAAGAATTTTACTTCACATTAAATTTAGAAGATATGTAAAAGATACTAACATAGTATTTTATTGAAGATTGAAAGTTAGTTTCTCAACTAAAATTCAAAATAGTATATCATGTAGCGTTCGGGCTTATGTATCAAGCTTTAAGTCATCACGTTTTAGGTTTTTTTTTCTTCCTGCACCCCTCAATTTGAATTTGCACCATTTTTCCCAGGTTATTTCAAAGACACGATCTCCATGGAAAAGCGGGTTGGTGGTGCTTCTGAAAGTGTATGGTAAGGAAGGGAATAATTTTGGCGACGTGTGCCGGATCTGGCGGTGTTGGTGATTTCAGATTTTTTTTCCTTTTTGTGAAGTTCGGTGAAACGGTTAAAATGTGGTTTCCGGAAATTGGAGACTAGGAAGAGATCTCCAGAATTAGCATTCCAGAATATATTTTTCAGACACACAATGTTTTCTGTTAGAGTTTAAGGAATTGTGGGGATATTGTGGAAATTATAATCCATGGTATTTGGCATTTTATTCTAGAACCGTCTTTTTATAACAATATCTTGTTCATTTCAGAAAGTGGTTTCCAAAAGTTATACAGATTCGTTCCAAATTTGAAGTTTAAAGATTTCTAAAATTATTGAACCGGAAGCTTAGGGAGGTTTGTGTTTTGGAAAGTCAATTCTAGAATAGAAAAAATAATTCCAAAATTCAAAATCCAGAACAGTGAATATGAATTATGAAAATGCAATTCTATAAGTGTAATTTTCATTATGAAAATTATATTCCTAAATAGAAAATTATAATTCTAGAATTAGATTTCTATTCCGGATTTGAATTCCAAAATGCATTTTTTTATTATGACATTTACTTCCGGTGTGTTGAAAGCGATCTTTTGTGTCTAACTTAGAATTGAATTTTTTACAAAAATATTATGGATCTAGGGTTTCACACGAGGATTTCGGATGAGGTTGAGGTGAACAAGTCTAGATGATAAATATGTATTCAATATTTTAAAATGCATTAGATAATGAATATAGTGCTAATGAATGTACTCTTGTGTTTATAACATGTGGGTAAAGGCCATTTTCACAAAAATATTTACATATTGTGTATATGAGAAGCGTATTTGGTGAATGAAATATGAAGTTGCTATCATTTTTTTTGTAGGCATTCATTATTTGGGATGACCTCTTGAGGTGGGCAAGAAAGATTGTTTATGATTTTGGTTTTGTTATTATTATATTAAGGTCAAAAACATCGAATGGGCAATGAGGAAGGAAGACGTAGAGAAATAAGTAAATACAGAAGTTATAAAAAGGACTTAGAGCTTACTGAAAGTGAAAGTAGAAAATGTGACTGTCCTTTTAAATTAGGGAAACTGATGAAAGGTGGTAAATGATAGATTATGAAATTACTTTGTGTCTCTCATAATCATGACTTGATAAATACATTGATAGGTCATCCATATATGTTGGTAAGTTAACACTGCATGAGAAGTCCATGCTTGTTGATATGAGAAAGAGTTTAGTGAAATCTAGAAATTTTTTAGTAATAATGAAATACCATATTGATAAGAATGTCACCACCATAAAGCAAGTTTATAATGTCATTAATGTGTATCGATGATCGAAACAAGATTATGAAATTGAAATCGACAATTGATGATTCTACTTCAGTGAGACATGTATCTTAATTGGTGTCGGTTGAATGAGGTATAAATGTGGTACAAGATATATCTTGGTCACACCTTGATTCAATGAAACTACTGAATTCGTTTAACATTGTGTTGATGATGGATAGTATCTTAAAAACTAACAAGTACATGACACCCTTACTTGAGGTTGTTTGTGTTGCCTTAACGAGGTTGACCTTTCTTTTGCTGCATTTGTTCTACCAATATTTGAACATGAAAATAACCTTGTGTGAACCCTTGAGAGACTTAAATGATTGTTTATGAAAATTGATGCATACACTAGGGTCGTAATTAGTGATAGATATTGCTTTCATGGATGTAATGAATGTTGTGTTTCCTAAAGCTTTGTAATCTTCCTTGTCCCTTTCACATTGAAAAATGTGAAAGCAAAGTATAAAATATTAATGCATTCAAGAAAGGAAGGGATCAAGTGGTGAAAGCTTGCGAATCTGTTGTGGATTGTGATCATGTAAAAGGATTTCAACATTGTTTCTAGGAATTTGAAGTTGTTTGTTCTCCACAACCCATGTTTGTTGAATATGTCAATGGTACTTGGTTAATTACACAAAAAAAAAAAAAAAATGAAGGCATAGACGAATAGGGTGATACACTTAGGTAATGTAACAAGTAATAAGTGTATACGTCTTAACCATACATTATTGTGAAATTTAATTGGAAACCAAAGTCCATTAATATTTGTTTTCCTTTATAGGGTTGAGTTTGCATATTGGAGTTTGAAGAGGATGCTTCAAATCTCCATAAGAGACTTATACTTTTGTTGGGATTCAATTAAAATTATCTTGCAACATAATGCAATTAAAGCTTCATTCCAAAAGAGTCTTCAATTGGTGGATTATGTCTTTAACGTGACAATGTGTAAAATATTGCTTGGATTCTTGTCAAAATATGTTTTTATAACATATTGAGAAAGAGAATGATCAAGTTAAATATATTGGGTTAGATAAAGGTCGTTGTGGTTGTAACCTTAGATCTACTCATGGTCTTCCTTGTACTTGTGAATTGGTCTCATTTGACGTAGGTAACATACCACTACAATCATTACACATGATTAAGCTTCTCGGATATTTCATCCAATGAATGTTCAAACAAAATTTTCAATCCAACAAGAGTATGATGTGATCTCGAATCACTTTAAAGAGATTGACATTGCTGGTAAGGTTAGCATCAAGATTTAACTTATATCATTTATCAATTATTAAAGGTGAAGTTGCAAGAAGGTTGTTCTATTCAACCGACAAATATGTTGTGGTCTATATATTCGTCTTTGACGGCTCAAGTTTGGTCATCATATTATAGTAGTTAGATGTAAGTTTTTAGATAGATAATGGCCATTAGATAACTTTTGTAGCTTAAACTTTGTATATTGAATTATTTGACATTATGTAAGAATTTTAAGTTTAATATGCATATAATTATTCTATTACTGTTCATACCCACTAATTATGATGCAAGGAAGACTTAAATAAAATCCAAACTCAAAATTTCATATAACTCAAACAAATGTATGTGAAGTAAACAAGTTGTACAAGTATAAAAAAACATATAACTCAACTCCACTAATTATGATGCAAGGAAGACTTAAATAAAATCCAAACTCAAAATTTCATATAACTCAAACAAATGTATGTGAAGTAAACAAGTTGTACAAGTATAAAAAAAACATATAACTCAACTCCAAATACAAGATGATTAATGATGTTTGTGTCACAACCTCTTAACATACACAATCCTTTCCTCTGTCTCCCCCCTTGCTAGCATGACGGTTGTGTGTGTTCCTTCCCACCCAAGTGTGCTCTCAACAACATGACCGTTGTTGACCATCAAGTGCAACATGGTTACAATTCTACAATAAAAACCCTATAAAAAAAGTTGTATTAAAACCACATTAACACATGTAAATAATAAATAATGAATTGTTACCATAGCAAGATGTTTTTTCTGACTGTCACCTACAAGTTCGCCACCTCTTACATTTGCATATGTAATCAGAGGTATCACTAGAGAATAGTCATCCTCAGCCGTCTGAATGATGTATGGATGTGATAAGGATTGAAGTCACTCCATATATCCCAGAACACAGACTCCGACATGAGGGACAACATCGACATCCTATACAATGTATTCATCGAAATGCAATCATTGTCAGTCCATTTCATTTGTCGAAAAATTTCCATGTATTAATACAGATGGGTAATGGGGTATGATTTGCACATATCTATATTGGTGAAGGACACATTTTTGCTTGTGCAAGTGTCTGCATGTGCCCAACCTAATGTACCTCAAAAATAATGAGATTCATTCAAAGGGGGAGTAAATCGAATGGCAGCTAAGATGATGTTATCCAACTGCAATATCCTAACAACATACTACATGTACTATGGGTCGTCTTTTGTATAATCGAGTCACATCTGTCTCAAGTATATAGTTAGGAAATATTCATATAATCATGCATACAACAAATCTTGTTCAACACAATCAATGAACTATAAAATAGGTTAAGTATTTAAAAAATATAACTACGTTCATTCAAACTAACCTGCAACAAGCTCACATACCCAACTAGCTACTTTGTATTTGCATAAATGACATCTCCCAACTACTCAAACACGTGGTTCAAACTAGCGGCCGCCCACGCATATCCTTCATTTAGCAGTAAATCAACAAATAACCCTAGGTATAAAACACTCACTGAAGTCACACTCTTATCTTCAAAAATCATGCAACCAACTAGGTGTAACAAATAAGCTCGAGCAACAATTGTCCTTTACATGAGTCTTCATATACATCTCTCAATCAACTGAAACACATATGACCCCTATACATTTCCTAGTCTCTGAAGCTAAAGTAGCATAGGCAACACAATACACCTCTACCATCAACTTTGTAGCCCCAACTACATCTAAAGTATGATACGTGTAGAATTGCCCAACGATGGGCAAGCGCAACAAATTTGACACATCATCCAATATGCATTGACCTTCCAGGATAGGTTTCATCCTCGACTACATGAGCCTTCTCAACTACCACATTTTCTTCACCTTCAACAATGTTACTAGGACCACACCACTTTCTTCATCAAATAGATGCAGTCAGGCATACATGATTGGTCTGAGAACCTCCTCCTTTAATTATATCCATGTTTCTCTTTATATAAATACATAAAATTAACATTTAAACAACTAAACACAACCATACAAAAAAAAAAATACCATTTTTATGGAATAAGCTTTTTAAAACACACTAGTAGAAAAAAGACATTTTACATCAGTCCTGAGAGACTTTTTACATCGGTTCCACAATTGATATTAATGCAGGCAATGTAGAAAGTTCTAGACTTTCTACATCGGTGTAGAACCGATGTAATATGTTTGAATACTACATCGGTTGAGAAATAATTGACGTAAAAGAGTAATTCAAAATGCTTACATGAATAAAAATATGAAACCTTTTACGTCGTTTGTGGTGCGAAACTGATGAAATATACTGCTTTGGAATGCACTGAGAAGAGATACTACATCGGTTGTCACAACCAATGTAATATGTGCCTCTAGGAGGTTCAAAATGATACACTGAGAGGAGATACTACATCAGTTGTGGCTTAAACTCGAAGTAGTATTTCCTTCAATTTTAAATAATACGCTGGACCTATTACATTTCAACCAAGAACACATTTCAACCAATATTTTAATAGAACAGTGGAATGACAGTGAGCACATACCTATTGAAGACGAGAATGACAACCAAAAACGATGAACAATAATAGCGAACGTGACAACGACTATTGCCAATGCAGAGTGACACACAAGCAATGGAGAATAGTAAACGTACCGCGATGAATAGTGAGCACAAGTAGCAATGAACAGTGAGTGCACAACAACATGAATAGACAACCAGATTGCAGTGAAAATGGGTAATGGAAAATTTTAGGATTAAAAGAAAGGACCTATTACATTGGTTGCTAGGCCAAAAATTTCAATTTTTAACACTCGAGACCATATTATATTGGTTGTAGGGAGAACTGATGTAATAGATGTGCACATACTACATCGATCACCACCAAAACCAATGTAATATGACTCCTACTTTTTTTCCTTTGGACTACTTTCAACTGATGTAATATGATTCAGGTAATTACAAAACTGTTGTTGCGCATTTTTACCACGGTTGCTTTTTAACCAACATTGTATCCTGTTATGGAATGCATTTTTTGACTAGTGATAGCCTTTTAGAATACTCTTTCCAAGATATGTTTCTAAAATTATAGTTTTGAAAATATATTCTAGAAAATACTTTGAAAAATTGTTCTAGAATGTTTATTTTGAAAATATGTTCTGAAAAGCTTATTTAAGAAACATATTTCAGAAATTTTATTCTAGAAGTCATCAACTAAGGCACACCTCTCCCTATTTTGAAATTCAAAATTTAATATTTTTCTAAATCACTGTTTTAGAAAAAAAAAATACACTTTTAATTCTTTAGTGAGATTCTTTATATGACATTTGTGTCAATCACTAACATAACTCGAACGAAAATAAATGAAAAGCACCGTTCAAACAGACGAGGGTAACTAAAGTAGAAATGGAGGAAAAGAAAAGTTTAACTGAATCTCAAGAGAAAATACAAAAATAAGAAAGACAAAGAAAGAGGAAGGAAGAAACCTACTCTTAATTATAAACTCTCAAGGATAGGTATGTCATTTCACTAATATAAGAGGTGTAGATTCAGAAATGAAGTTAAAAGAAGTAAGAAGGTCCATGGTATCTCACTCAAGAATGATGTTGGTTACCGGTAATATGCACTTTTATTAAAATAATATAAATTTCAAAACATAATTATAAATATATCAATAAAATAAAGGAATAATTGAATTGAAGATAGCATAACTATTGTTTTATAAATATTATACATTTATATGCTTTACTACATAATATTTTTTTTAATTTAACAAAGGATAAAATAGTCTTATTCAAAGATAAAGCTAAAGGAGTTTTTAAGAATTTTTATTTTTTTATATAAAATAAATAATAAAATAGTGTTATTAGAAATTTACACAAAAACTATATAAAAAGTTATATTGATATAGATTGAATTATATATACAGTTGTTCAATTTTAATTTAATTATTTATTATTTCTTGTCACTGGTGACATGAAAGGTGTAATATTAATAGATATATTTTGATAATAATTTGATATTTTTAAAACTAAAAGAAAATATGCATATTTAAAAATTAAAAAGTAAAATTGTGTGAAAGAATTAAAAACAACAAATTACAGATAATTAAAAATTAAGAAGTAAGAATTAAAATAAACACAAAGATCAAAATTATAAAGTTTATAAAATATAAAAGTCATTACAAGCCAAACAGAAATTAAATAAATTTCAATATCTTTGAATGCACATGTCAGACATACAAATTACACTTACTATAACTTTTAATATCATCTGTTTTTTAATATAATGTATATTGAAATAGAAAATTAAAATTAATTAAACTCAACCGAACATAAAAAAATATTTTTTTATAACCTTTTAATTAATTGAAGTTTAAGTTGAATTTTACTTCAGATTAAATTAAAAAATATTGACATAATATTCTAACAGAATCTAAAAATTAATTTTTAAATCAAATTCTAGGATCATGGACAGTTCATACTTATCACATGCTTTTACATAAAATGGACTCTTAACAATGGCGTTGAGTTTTGTTGATTTTTTATAGCCATGCAACATTTTATCAGATGAGTTTAAGAAGTAAAAAAATATTAAATATATTTTAAAGAAAATAAAACTGTTTATAATTAAATATTTTATTTTATCTTTTGGTTACATTTTAAACAGATTTATTGATATTTAAAAATTAAAAAAAAATTCTTTTATATAGTTTATTCTGTAACTCAATATTTTAAAAAGTGAAAAATATTAATCTTTAGGTGTGTTTAATTTTAATTACAAATTATAATTACACTAAAGTGAAATTAATTTAATTAAAACAATATTACTTCAAAGTAGTGCATTGAACTATCATATTTTAATTAATTGATCTACAACAAACTAAAGGAACCATCAAAACCACCACTGATTGCAGGAACAACTAAAACATGGTCAAACATCAAAAAACTAAGAGTATCAAATCAGTGACACATGTTGCCTACAAACAAACAAATCATTCAAAATAGTTGTTGATAGATTCATTCCAAACCACTTCGGCTTTTCCCAAATTGCGAAACCGACAACGATCAACAGAACAAATGAAGTCTTGTTGCTGTCCACTTATCAGTCTTTCATAATAATTATTATACTTTAAATACTCATAATAATAACTTCGCATAGGACATACACTCATCACCAAAAAAACTATCTCTATCATCTCTTAATTTCCTCACTTTGTTCTTACTTTTTCCTATGCTCATCTCATTTTTAGCCATTTATTGAACTAAATGTACACTAAAAGTGAAGAAAGAAAGAAAGAACCTACTATAACAGATAACAGATCCATTTCTCTGCATTTCCTAACTCTTCCTTTTCACGTCTTCAGTTCTTTGGTTTTGTGAGTGAAGATTATTGTTCATTCTATCTGCGTATTTCCTTATGAAGCTCCAACTCCAAGAAAGTCAATGAATACCATGTTGGTCTTGTTATGACCCATGTTTTCATTTTCCCCAGACATGGAGAGATTGGTAGTGCTGTTGGTGGCAACTGACTCGCATGCTGAAACTTCTGATGAGTTTGACTCTGAATAATGGGATTGGTCCACACCCATTTGCCTTCCCATGTTTCTAACCTTAGGTGAACCCTTCCAAGCACCAAAATAAATGCCAAAACCCACTTCCCTGGCTGGTGTCCTGCTTTCACCAGATAAACCTGCACCAGCAGAAACAAGTATTAAACATGTAACAGTAAACAAGAAGAAAATTATGACTGACACTTTAATTCATAGGGAGACTCAATGTTTAATAATTCATGTGAATGACCTTCAATTAGAGTCATACAATTTATGTACATCATGTAATAGAGCAAACATTTTGTGATACAAATAAATTGTTGTAATATAAAAGTTAAAATCTTTAAGGGTAGCAAATCATACCCAATAGAGCACCAAAGAGTTGGAGATTCTGAACAGGACAATGGTTGTGGAAAGGCACAGGAGATGGTTTGGCTGAAGAGGGAGTGAAGGAGAGGTTGGTTCCTGTTGAGGCAGATTCATCAATGATG
>Ga0099824_1004062_pt1 | contig 21180 bp, 14 predicted proteins | sample SiratrowhiteBW_FD_76837 | JGI IMG/M metagenome (GOLD analysis project Ga0099824, IMG submission 76837) | Root nodule microbial communities of legume samples collected from California, USA - Siratro white BW | ecosystem: Host-associated > Plants > Roots > Nodule | place: USA: California... | reverse complement strand
ACACACACACACACACACAAATATATATATATATATATATATATATATATATATATATTTTCATTTATTCTAACTAAAAATATAAGATATTATTATTTTTATTAGTATTTGAATAATTACTAAATATAATATTTTATTCACTAAATAATTACTATACTTGTAAAATGATCAAGTCAAAATTTGTATAACGACATGTTTTATTATTTCTTATATAACTATCTATTAAAAAAATAATATTTTAAAAAACTGAAATTTAGATTAATAAAAAATTAAAATTTATATCATTAAAATATTAATTAAAATATAGATAAATATTTGAGATATTAAAAATTTTAATAAAATCATAATACTATTTTAAACATTCGTATTTAATTATTGTAAATAATATTTATAATATCAATATTTTAAATAAGTACATCCACATATGTCTAAATACAATTATATTATAATTAATATTAAAATATAATTGTATTTGACTAAAATGTATGTATTTTTTAAAATAAAGTAGATTTTTTTCCAAGTGAATTTCACTGGTACCTGTGTCCATGTTTCCAATGATGACATCTTCACTCTGTAACGCAAGAAAATTCCATGAATGTGTTGTGTGTAACTTTCGTTCTTTGTGTAAGAAAACTGATCAGTTCTTTGTGTAAGAAAACTGATATGACGTTGGGATCCGCTGCATGCATCAATCATTTTTACGGCCAAGTCGATGAAAAAATAGTGTATACATGCTGATTGACTTCATTTAATAGAAAACGATCAAATTATTATAAAAAAAAAATATATATATGCATGTAAGTTAATATTTAAATAACATAAACAAATTGCAGGAATCCTTTGTATCAAAATGGCTAATGTGAGTTAACTAAAAGTAGAAGACGAACACTGCAGATGTTGCTTAGGCCTCGTTTTAAATTTTATTAGCAATGATGTTGAGAGAATTCACAAGATCTTCCTAGAAACGTGTAACCTTAAACACCCGACGAACATTAACAATGGTTGATCCATTCCCTTATAAGTTTCCAGAGAGCTTGGATAGTTCAACAAACCATTATTGCAAAGACAAAATAATAACATAAACCTCACAGATCATTCAACTCATTCAACTTAACTACAACTGGACTCCTAACACGGTGTTTGTGATCAGTCCACGTCAACGACCCAAATACGTATTCAGTGGTGTTGTCGGGTTTCGACTTCAAGGTGAATGAAACTCGGAACTCCTTTTTCTCACCCGTTTTCTTGAACTTCAGTTTGGCAGGCTCAACCCAAACTTCAACCCCTGATGGCGCCTCAATGCGAACTCTATACAAGCTTGGGGACCCGACATTCGTAACAGTTCGAGAAACATTCACAGACTGTCCATAATTAATCCGAGGAACCGTGATTGTTGGGTAATTGAAATCTGCTAAACTGAACGACTTGGGACAAGTGTAAGGCTTGCTGTAGAACAACTTAAGCTGGGAAGTGTTGTAGCCATGACTACACAAATAGTTTAAATAATCAGTGGTATTCAGGTCATATACAAGTCCAGGGTATGCAGCACGATTAGGTCGAATGTGGCCTCCACCGAAGTCAAATGGTGTTGTCTTGTTCAATGATGAATCCCGGATAAGCCTTCTAGAGTTATCTTTTGTAGTTGCTGCAAAATGCATGAAATTTATAGTTAGTGTGCATGAAAAATTGAGAGGAGAATCACCCGGACGATTAAACCAGAATGAGGTGAGCCAAAAAAAAACATTATCTTGAATCTAAAACCTTTAAGGCATTAGATTTAAAGCATTAGATTTATGAGTTTTTTTATATGTTACTCAACTTTTTAACAAAAATGTATAGGGGTACGAAATGTAAGGCATATGCATATATAATTTACCTGAGGTAATGATTGCTGATTTAATAGCAGCTGGGCTCCAATTAGGATGGAGGGATTTCAGCAAGCCAACAACACCAGCAACATGAGGACATGACATTGAAGTGCCAGAGAGAATAGAGTAAGGAGTTATTGGTTGGCCTGGTATGTTGGGATCTGGGACTTCATTAAAAGCAGCAATGATGCTGACTCCTGGTGCAGTGATATCAGGCTGAAACACATAACATAAAATTGCAGTTATTCAATTACTTCATATTTAAAGGGTGAGTGAGTGGTGAGGTGATCATCACAGGAAATATTGAACCTTTAGAATTGCTTGGTCGAGGAGATTGGGACCCCGTGATGAAAATGCAGCCATAACTGGAGCTGGCCGCAGACCCAGTTCAGTTTTGGCTTTAGTAATATAAGCCACGGGAGACCTGATGACATAAAATGGTACATAATAAGGCCCTAACCATGAAGCCAAAAGTAGCAAAAATTTAACAAGATTGAAGTACGAGAAAGAGGATTACTTGGTACTGTTGATGTAACTATAAATGTAACTGCCACTCTTGAAGTTAACATGTACAGCAGGAAGCACATGAGGGTCGGACATAACTTCATCCCCTGTTTGCTCATCATTAGCCAGAATCATCCCAACAGCGCCTAAACTGGCAGCAACCACACCCTTCGCTAATCTATCATTCATACCGCGAAGACAGACCAATATCTTCCCCTTCACCTTCGCAGCATCAAGAGTGTCGTTCATGCAATAAGGGCTACAAGAATGAGCTAGATTACAAGAGAGAACAACCCAAACATGAATTTAATTTACAAGATGAAGATGGTATTAGTATTTTTACGCGTTCCAATAAGGTGTAGAATTTTTGTGTGCCTCAAAAGAGCTGATCAATGGGTACTTCTTATTAGACGGTAAGCCAGACTTTGAAAGGCTAGCTCCCTAACAATAACAAACAAAAACGACTCATTTCTCATGATATAGGAATAACAAAGACAAAATTGTATGTATAAACAGTATACCTTGAAGATTTTGTTGTTACCAAGTATAACGTGGCTAGAGAAGTCTCTATCGATTGTGCTTGCTCCAACTGTGAGAGTCCATGGTTCAGTGTTGGATACAGATCCAGCAATAGGTCCTGAATTTCCAGCAGAAGCAACCAAAGGTATACCGTGGGCAACTGCATGGAAGGAGCCTATGGATATACTGCTTTCAAAGAAATCCGGTGGACTATCTGAACCCAAAGACATGGAAATCACATCTACACCGTCATTTATGGCAGCCTCAAAAGCAGCAAAAATGTCTGCATCAAAACATCCTTGATCCCAGCACGCCTTATAGGCTGCAACTCGAGCTTTTGGGGATCCACCACTTGCAGTTCCATTGCCAAACTCGAACACATTAGCTCCATGAACAAAATTACCACCAGCTGTTGATAAAGTATGCGAACCATGACCTTCATAGTCGCGTGCACTAAGCTTCGACACATTCACTAATCCACCAACACTTGCCTCAAAGCCTTTGTAGAAATACCTTGCTCCAATAAGCTTCCTACGTACATATCAGTTCAAATAGTAAACACGATTAAAACTCAAGATTAACAGGGAAAGAACAATAATCCCATATATGAGTGTATAAAAAAAATGAACCTGTTGCATTTAACATTATCTTCCTTTTGACAGGTTCCACGCCACCTTTTTGGGATGGGTCCAAACCCTTCATCACTAAAACTCTTCGATTCAGGCCAAACACCTACCACACGTCACAGCATCAATAAAAAGAGGGTTCATACTTGGCAATGAAGATTGATTAAGATTCAAAAAACTGTCCAAGAGTAACTTATCCCGATCTTTTCTTTTCCTCATTTTAACTGTTCAAGAGTTACTCATTAAAATCATTAAATTTAAAATAAAGTTAACTTTGTTAATTCGTAAATATTTTTAATAAGCCATACCCCAGACACACATAATATATATTAACATTTAAGACAGAGAAAAATAGAAAATAATTATAAGCATAGTTCTGTAATCACCAAAAGTACGATAGGATGAATTTTCATATTCATCGTATAAAATGTTTATTAAGAGAAAAGGTTCGACCTGGAATGTGACAGATTTTGATTCGTGTTCATTTTGTAACAACAATATTCACACTTAATAAAAAACTGAAGGATAATATTAAAATAAATTATAAAAAAAACGTTTGATTAATTGTTTTGAATACAAAACTTTGAAATAAAATGTTATGTTGGCTATTTCAAAATGCAAAAAGAAAAAAAAGAACATTTTTACCTGTATCTATATTTCCAATAATGACATCTTCACCCGCAGTCTTCCACCATATTGAATCAGGTGGAAACACACCTTTTCTTTCTAACCCAAGGAAGTTCCATGAGTGTGTTGTGTGCAATTTTCGTTCTTTGTTCAAGAAAACTGATATTACATTGGGATGTTCTGCATGTATCAATCATAAACAAGAGTTATAACGTTACAATAATATATGAATCGTAGATACTAACACGAAGACCCAGACAAGAACACAGAGATATAGTGTAATTTCTAAAATATATAACACGGAAACACAGATGTATATTCATATATAAATTTTCTTTTCTTATCAAGTTTATAAGTTTTTAAAAAATTACTTTATTAGTCCTTTTTAAAATTGTGTTGAAGTCATGTTAAAATTGTCTTGTAAGGTACTAAAAAAATGTGTTTTGAATTGAACACTTCAAATATACATACTCAATGTCAGGTGTAGGGAAGTATGAATTTCATTAACCTTAACAACTTCTCAAATCATTTATAGAATACGTTTTATATAGAATAAATGCACATACTTGCAACATTGGCAGCCTCATCTTCATCAAGTACTGCAGCAAACCCATTAATATATCTATTATAAGAATAAAAGATTGCTTCCTTGGCCTTTTCAATGCTTGGAAAAAAAAGAAAAATAAAGCATATATAATCAGTCTACATTGGTTTTGTCAACAAGTATTTCACAAAGTTGGGATAATTCTGTACCTTCCCACATAAGATCCAAGTAAATCATAGTGAGAGTTTGTGACAGAGTCAAGATCAACTGAAGAAGGATTTGGACCAAAAGAATGTGATCCTAAGTATACAATATAGGACTGGCAAAACAAAATATGAAGGATTAGTAATATTTAAAGATATGAATGTTATTCTAAAATGAAACTCTGTTAGGTAACACTTTTTGTGCCATCACAAGAAGCTTAAAACCACTTTCAATGCTAAAAACCAGAAACTTATTGAATAGTAGAGTTTGCCTGTTTGAGTGCTTGGATATGATCTTGCAGCAAAATGCAAAGAAGAAGGGAAAATACGACACGAGAAAAGGATCGTGCCATTGTTACTATCGTGAGTTGTTTTGTTTTGCACAATACTGAGAGATATGCAAAGTTTTTATACTTCCCCTTACTTGTATTGGAACACTTTGGCAAATCAAAACAACCTGCTACCCCTGATTCAGTATTCCAAATTGAGTCAACTATGTTGACATAAAATTTAATGCTTCTTACAACAAGGATCCTGTTTAGTAATAAATTTAATGAATAATCATTTTCTTAAAAACAAATTAAGAATCAATTTTGTTTTGGTAAGAAATCATATCAATATGCCATATATAATAATAATAATAATAATAATAATAATAATAATAATAATAATAATAATAATAGATAGACTGAATTGGACATTCTCCAGAATACATAAGTGGAATAATTAAGTTTCGTTTATATCGAATTAATAATTAATAATCAATAATAATAGTAGTAAAACACAATTATAGAATGAATTGGGATTGCGTACTCTAAAATGCATCATCATAAATAGAAATTAATTTTTATTTCATGGAATCTTTTAAATCAAGCATTTATTGTTTACCTATATCTATACTCGTTTATTATTCTCATTTTTATTTATATATTTGAATTTTTTTTACAATAAAATGATATCTATTTTTATATGAGACCTTGATTAAGATAAACAACTTTAGTCGAGATATTTGTTTTTTTTCCTACTTTTACACACATATATATATATATATAAATGCATTATGATAAAAAAAATACTTTAATATCGTATTAGGATCAATTATCAGATTTTATGAACTCGGGTGAAACAATACATATTACATTAAAAATGATATATTTTATTATATTAAACGAATGATATCATTTTAATAAATCTGAAAAAAGTTATAAAGTTCGGATTCAATTTATAATTAACGTATTCGTTTATATTTTTTTAAGTTTCAATTTATTATGATATAATTATGTGATGTATATATGTATTTAGTGTGGATGGTGAGATGAATAGAAATTAAGTATTTGAGGTGTTGTATGATTTATATTTGAGGTGTTATATGATATATATTTGATAATAATGAGTGGTTGGACTTTTATGCGAATTGAATATAAATAGGACATTTCTTCTTTTACTTACATACATCTTTCCAACACCTTCGTAGATATACAATTTTTTATTTTATCTTTTATGAATTATATATTTAAAAACATTTTTCTTTCTTTCTCTCCTCTAGAAAGGATGTTAATGAAAATGACTAAGTAAGAATCATGATAGCAGTACATAAATTCTGAAATATTATGCACCTACAACACTTATTACGTGAAGGTTTTAAAACGGTGAGATTATGGTTTGGAACTTGTTAGAAGAAACCCATTAAGTATATTTCTCAAATAATAAGATTTAAACGTAGAAGTTGATGCTTAAGAAATGAAGCGACATAATCCACTCTATTCTTTAAATTATTAAAACTCAAGTGAGATCACTTAAGCAAAAAGATTTTTTTTTAATTATGAAAAATAATTGAATGAATTACAATATTTAATACATATTTCTTTTTTTTCAATTATAGTGATTGCTCTTATTAGTCTTCGTCTCGCTTAGCAATGCACTCATTTAGAAGAGGTTTAAACAAAATACAACAATTATTCATTTCTCTTTCAGGCTAAGTATTGTGTGTTGACTAACAGGGCTTGTGGGGCAAAACATAGCTATCTTGTAAGATTTCCAAAATTTTATTCATATTTAATGTGTAACTTGAATTCTAATTCAAAATTTCAAATACTCACTTTGATCATGCATATTAATTAATCAAAATAAGCTTTTGAAGTCTTACTAATAGACTTTTGAAATTTTATATCTGAAATATATATATATATATATATATATTCTTAGAATATATAAATACAGTTTTAGAATATATTAGTGTTTTAAAAATATATAATACATTTATGGAGGACAATAGTGTTTTCCGTTACTCATCTGTCTATAAAAGTTCGCTTTATTATTACCAGTCAGTATCGGCTTTAAAATATCTGTAAATTATTTTATATCTACCAATATTTATGAATATACATACGTACTTTTTATTGAAAATTTCACATAGAAACTTTAAAATTTTAATTTTTAAAATATAAATTCAAATAAATTGCATAAGAAAATAACAAATAATACTCATACCGTTATCGCGTAGTTATATCTATTAGGATTTTACTTTCTCAAGGCTAATTCTTTTTCTTTTTCATCTATAATATTTTAATTTCTCTTTCTCTTTTTAACCTGTACCTCTTGAGAAGATTTTATTTTTACTTGTTTTATTTTTAATGGATGCTGAAATTTCAATATTCTTATTTAGAGATCTTCTAATTAGTAAGTGAAACTATATTTAAGAGTGACTGAATAATAAAAGTAACACTCATACCCATCTTTCAACAAAGAAAACAATAAATCTCATTTCTCAAACAAATAAAGATTTTTTTATTTATTTTTGTATCATTTTCTTATTTTGGTAATAACAGAAAATAATCACTTCTTCACTGTTGACAATTAAGTTGAAGTGACATTTTAGAGTGAGTTTCCATGTTTAAAGAAATCCTTTTAGGAAAAAATTGAAAGAAAATAAATTGACTATAATGAAGAAATAAAAGTAATGGTCGACTGTGGACGTATGTTGGCGGGTGGAGAAGGATGAAAAGGGGGATAGGTGCATTGTGGAGGAAGAAGAGAGTTAATAATGAAGAAAAATAATATTAATAAATTAATTTTAAAATTAGCAAACTATTTTAAATCATTTTTAAAATTAAAACAGTAAATCAAGTTTATTCAAAAATAAATAATTAAACTGAACAAAACATAAAAATGACTTTTTTTTGTATAATTTAATCATTTTAAAATGCCTACAGTTTTAAAATTTGAATTTTAAATCAATAAAATAAACTGTAACATCTTATTCATTGAAATAAATAAATAAATAAAAGGAGTAAAAAAAAAAAAAACTATTTACCAGCAATGTAGCGAAAATGAAGTATACGATGGTTTTCAATTTAGATTTCAACAAATATCTTCAAAAAGTAAAACTAAAAAAAAAAAATATCATGTTTAGTTTTAGAAGAACCTGATTTTAATCTGAATTTTGTTACAACCTTATCTTAGTATCATTTTAATATAGTAATAATAACTACTTATACAAGTAAAATGAATTATATTCAGATTTAATGCCATGTTCGGTTTAATTATAGATTCGGCTTTGAATATAAAAGATTAAAAATTACTCAAAATAAATTTTTAATTATGAAATATAATTTTTTATTTTAATTTAAATTTGATTTTAACTTAAATTTAAAATTTTAAAATTTTATTTTTTATATTAAATTTGTTAACAAATTTATTTATGAATATATTAATATATCAATCAAACCATTCCTACATTTTCTTTTTTATTTTTCTACATTTTCTACCTTTAATTTAAATAATCTTACTTCCTAATTTCTTTCTCTCTATTTTTTTTTTTCACTGTCCATCAAATCCACTTTCTAATCTACACACTCAAGTGAAATTAATCATTTCGTGTGATAGGTATTGAGGGCATCAATTCAGGGAAGTAACGTATTGTTTTTAAAGAATTTTAAATATCTTACTGTAAATTATAATCTTTGAATGCAACCTTCAAAAATTTGTTGAGATTCTAACATTCTGGTAAGGTATTTCAATTAATTAATATTATCATAATTTCAATTTTTGTAGAAAAAAATTAAAGAGACTCAAATTCTTCACTTGTATGCCATTTCTTATTAGAGAGTATAATCTCTCTAACTCAATAATGCAGGCCCATCTTACTAATTACTAATGATATAATCTAATATTAAAATTACTTTTTAAATTATTAAATATTCAAAAAGGACTAATGTTTATCTTTGATAAAATATAATATTAAATTTTTACTTTTGAAAATAAATTTTGTAAGAACATATTTTATAATGTAGATCAAAGTTTAAGTTAAACGAAAAATAATGGTTTTTAATTTAAAAGTTACAAAGGTTATGTATAGTATAAAATTATTAGCTTTTTATTTATTTAATATATTTTACCTCTCTAAAATATAAAATATCTTTATTTTTTATATTTTAAAAAAATATTTATCTATTTTTTTTTATCAAAACATATAGATTAAAAAGAGATAGAGTACAAAACAACCGGACTTAATCGTATTGTGTTTTTAAGTAAGTTTTTCCTTTTTTTTCTTATATATAGCAAGTTTTCATTTTTCATTTTGTTTATATACGTTGATTTTAGTGATTGTCCTTGAGATTTGGTCTGAATAAATAAATATATGCTAGCATGGATTGTTTGGTTTTTTAATCAAATTTATTCGGAGTAACTTTAACATTATCCTAACTTGTTCAGCTTTTGAACATTCCTTGAATAACACGTGAATTGTAAGGAAATTGACTTAATTAATTAAGTTATTTTGTGAAAAAGATAGGTTGGAAATAAAATATTTAAAATTTCTTATTCGGTTGAAACTTAATTAAGTTAGGTACGTGTATTGTTAATTGATCTTATTTAAAAAATATTACTTATAAGGATGTTGATATTGAAATTATATAGATGGAGAAAAGCTTAAAAATATGTATAATATTTATATAAATCTTTGAAATTTGAGATGAATTATGTTTTGAATTTGGTCTAACTTAAACAATGTCCCAGTCGAAAGATACTATTGTGTTGTTTATATTTAAGTATATAAAATAAAATGTATTTGATAACTAAATAAGGTTTATATAAACCTTAAAGTTTCATGGTTTACTTTCAACATACTTTTTTATTGTTTGATTTTAATTGGTTGTTGGTTGTTGTAAGAATAAGAAGGAATATTTGAAAGATTATGTTATAAGACATTATTAATTTAAGTGAAATAAGTATATTTTGAATAATATGGAAGAATAAACACTTTTAGACCAAAGGAATTCATTGATAATAAAAACTTACTTTGTATTTTATGTTTATCTCGCTTAAATCAATCCATATATCGTTTAAATGAGTTTTATTACTTAAGAATTTTGATGACATTCAAGTAATAATATACATTGAGGTTTAAAAGACTGAGATGATTATCTTTTATCTTGAAGGATAATTCTTTAACGATAACAGTTTATTCCAATGACCCTTCCTATTTATAAAGATTTTATTTTTTCTAGTTCATTTATTAAATTTAAATAAGATTAGATGTTGAAATTGATTGAAATCGGTAATGATATATTATGAATAATGTGAATTTTATTATATATTCATATTATCAAAAAAATATTGTATTTAACTGTTGAGATTGAGGTAGATAAAACGAATTTATGAAATATTAATGCATTAAGATAAGTTAAATATATTATAACTAATATGTGTCATCTAATATTAAGTATAGGAAGTTACTAAAGAAATAAAGGTTCTTATACCACAATTAAAAATTATGTAATGAATTACTAGTGAATTATGCAGCTGAGATTTATAACCTAAAAGGACTTAAAGTGAATCATATTTTTTTTTTCATGATACTCATCTGTGTCAATATATATGTTATTTTACATTGTAGATATTTTTTTATACCAACAATATCTTTAAATGGATCATATGTACTTAATTTTATTTGATTAGACGTATTAAGACTATGAATTTATATATATGTGTTACATCTGACATTATTTCTGATTGATTTACCCTTTTATGATTTTCATATTATTTATAAACGTGATCGCAAATTATATTCATAACAAATGCTATTATTATTAGTAGTATTATTAGAAAACATACTTCGAATATCATGGATATGTATAGTTTTATTTTTTTATTACCTCATTTTATAATATTTTATAAATCAATACATATGTATATTATTTTTGCATTTTTATGTAATTTTATTTATTATCTATCATTTATTTATATTATATTAAAAGTATATTTTAATAAAAGATTTAATTATATAGACTCAAATATTCTAAACGCATACAATATTTGTTTTTTTAGGTAGAATCTTTTTCGAGTTAATTAGTATTTTTTTTCTTTATTATGTTTTAATTATGTTATTGTTTTCATTCTTTTCCAAGATCTTAGGAGTTACTATTATATGACATTATAAACTAAAATTAAAGCTGGTACCAAAAGATAAAGATATAATATTATATAATTAAAAAATATAATATTATCCAGTTAAAAAGATAAGATATAACCATTTACAAATTAAACAAAAACTTATAAATATAAGTTTATTATTTGAAGAATACTCACTTAATCTCATTTTCTTATTAAGTATATCTTTTCCTGCCTTGAGTTGTATGCAAGCCTCTATTCAATATTTCATCAACAAAACTCAACTATCTTTATCAGAAGAAATTCAATTCAATCAAAGGTAAGTTCTCTAAGCCACTACTTTAGTAAGGTCTAACCCAGTTTTAGTAAGAAAAAAAAAACCTATATTGTTTTTTAAATAAAATAGCAAATTTTATGTTCCCAGTTTCACGAAAGTCCAACACCGATACAATTGAAACAAAACATTAATCAAAGAGGAAATATTTTTACTTTATCTTAAATATTCGATTGAAATAGGTATTAATTTATGTGCAAAAATCTGTAAATGTGATTTTATTTTTCAGTCTTCATTCAATTTCATCTTTATTCACTATATACTTATTATATAAGAATTTTTTCTACTCAATTATTAAGAAAGTTCGAGAAGCCGAATTCCCTCAAAATCAACTCTAACACACCACTTCTGGTATGAACAGAAACTATATTACTTCTTTTAAGAAAATAGCAAAGATAATGTTCACAATGAGAGTTTCAACACCGACAAACACAATCCAAAAAAGCATTCGTTGCCATCGAGGGGGAAATATTTTCAATTTATCTTATATTTTGAGCATTAAAATGTCCGTGACAGAGACTAACCATAATAATTTGATTAAGAAAAACAAACATGTTACTAGCGATAATTTTGACTTAAAAGGCTTCTTGTTTGAAGAAACTAATGTTTAATTCACATTATCTCTTCTTCCCTCCTCGTAGACTATTTGCAAGACCAACAAATTCTTAATCTTGCTACTGCAAAAGGACGTTAGAGTTGAGTAAAACGAACACAAAAAGAAAGTCAAAGTGGAATGATTCTGGGTATCCAAACAGCATCATATAACTTATTATTCGACCTCTTCTGAATTTGCCAAAACAAATAATAGCACATGAAGATGAGGGTAGAAGGGTTCCTTCACACGGTGGTGGTGTGGTTGGTGAGCTTCAACATCGTTTTTGGTTTTGCCCATAATCATGGCTTCGGGGAGCAACCACTGTCCAAGATTGCTATCCATAAAGCTGTTGTGTCACTTCACAATGGCGCTTCCATCACTGCCGCCCCGTCGCTTCTCGGTACAAAGGTAACAACCTTTTCCTTAAACTTCGCTAATTTAGCAAGAGGGCCGTAAAAAATACAACCTTTTTTTTATTTGTTCAATTTTATAAAAAGTTATAAAATCACGATGAATGTAATTTGTATTAAATTTCACTGAATAGAAACATAGCCTACTATTGAAAAACTAATCTGAACATTTAAAAGTTAATGCCAGAAAGAGGAAGAAGGTCAACTGGTGTATTATAAGAGATGGTAAATACATTTTTGTTTTTAAAAAATATCATCATCATAATATGACATAGATAAAAAGGTGAGGTAATTGAAGTCTGTTAAGTTTTATTTACAAATAAAATTATAAACCTTTACTATATCAAGGGATCATAAGAAGAGAGTAGATTTATTGAACACAAAAGAGTGACTATTACAGTTAGGAATAGTGTAAGTTGGAATTTAGTGTAGGTATTGTTACACTGTTTAATCTTATATGTTTTTTGCAAAAAGGAGCACTATCATAGTTAACACCAGTGGATATTTTTCATTTTTGCAAATGGTTAGTCTTGATAGTTTGGCTGAATGTAAAATTTCCAACCATTTAATTGTCTTTAAGTGTACTTATTTGTACTTTGATGTGTACGATTTCAGGGTGAGGATACTCAATTGGTGACAGTAGATATTGATTACCCTAATCCATCTGCAGATGATTGGGTTGGAGTTTTCTCTCCTGCAAAGTTCAAGTAATAATTACACATCTTCTCGTGTACTTATGCATGGAAGTTAACTCTGTACTTTACCAAGCAGTGGTCCTCAATAACTGAAATTTTCAAATCTAGTTATTTCAAAAGCTTGTGCTTCTAATTGTTGCTATAAGAACTAAATGATAGTCTTATTTTCTAATGGCAGTTCATCAACATGTCCACCTGTGAGTGATCCAAGAGAAGAGTCTCCGTACATATGCTCAGCCCCAGTTAAGGTATGTGTCATAGATGTCTGATTGAATTAAAATGCTGGTTGGATTGATTATCTAAGTGACGCATTTCTCATGTACCAGTTCCAGTTTGTGAATTACTCCAACTCACACTATTCGAAGACAGGAAAAGCTTCTTTGAAGTTCCAGTTGATCAATCAACGTGCAGATTTCTCCTTTGCTCTATTTTCAGGCGGATTACTAAATGTGCTTCCATACTCTTTCAGCTGTTCTTATATTTGTTATCTCCATTCCATTCTTACTAAATCATTCTCATGTTAATTGATTCTCACCTAAGATGTAGCATTGCCCGTGAAAACTGCCACTATATTACACTTAGCACTCAATACCAAACCACCCTATCTTCGTTCAGAGTATTTATTATTTATATAGTTTTTTGGCTAACTTGGAGTCATCTGATTGAACAATGCAGCCTAAGCTTGTGGCAGTGTCCAATTTCATATCGTTTGTCAATCCTAAGGCGCCTCTATATCCACGACTTGCTCAGGGGAAGTCTTGGGATGAAGTAAGTTTATCCTTGATACGATTTCTCTTATTATGGCTTTACTTCAGTGATGCAATTCCTATATATGAAGCACAAAACTAGCTATTATCCTAAGGCAACATGTATAGATTTAATAGATTTTGAGCACAACCCTCCAATGATGAATGAAATCATTAGATTTTATAATTGGACATGATATTATGGAAATAGGAATTGATGCTATTTTCTTTTCTTGAGCACTCTGGAAATACTATTACAACTACGAAGTGATTTCAGAATTATTCGGCCTGCTTATGCAGATGACAGTTACCTGGACTAGTGGATATCACATAAATGAAGCTATACCGTTTGTTGAGTGGGGTGTTAAGGGTAAAACACAGGTGCAGTCTCCTGCCGGAACATTGACATTTGGTCGTAACAGCATGTGTGGTATGGTTCATTTGCTCATAATGCCATCGTACAACATTTTTTTACTGCATACGTGGTCTGATCCAGTTAATATTATTCAGAAACCTAACTGTTAAATTATTTTTTGCTTAGCATTCTGTAAATTGTACTAGTGTAGCATCTTATGAAATGGAGGGTGGGAGGGTAAGAAACAAAGAACTGAAAATCAATAGAAGTGATTCGATAAGATTAAGTCACCAGTAATGATTTTCCTGTTAAATAACCATTAAATCTCACTTTTCATGATTTCTTTACAATTTGCGACATTTCATCACGTCACCAAAAGCTTACCACCAAAAGAGTTGTATTTCTCCAGCAAAGCAATTAAATGTTGAAATGTTAATTTTGTCTTAGTTATATGTTGGAAACTCATATATCCAGATTGCTGCCTTTTTATTGTTTTGAAAATGGATCTTGTTTCTAGACAAATTGGAAGTAGGCTTTTTGTATAGCTCTGTAATGTGGTTCTTTGGTTATTCTCACTTGCAGGTTCACCTGCACGAACTGTTGGTTGGCGTGACCCTGGTTTCATACACACAAGTTTTCTAAAAAATCTTTGGCCAAACTTAGTGTATGCATTCAGATATTCATTTCTTTTCATAACACAACGAGGAACTAGAAATGCTTGTTCTATAATTTATATATTTATCATTTCAGGTATACCTATCGAGTAGGGCATCTACTGTCTGATGGTTCTTATATTTGGAGCAAGAAATATTCATTTAAGTCATCACCTTTTCCTGGACAGGACTCACTGCAACGTGTTATCATATTTGGTGACATGGGGAAGGTAATATTAATCTTCAAAATAAAATTTATACAAAGAAGAATACTCTAACTGGCTTTTGGGAGGAAGAACCAAGTGTGCTCTAACCAAGTGCAATTATAGGCATATTTAAGTGTATGAACGAAGTAAGAATATTTACCTAGATGGATTTATGAAGAAAAATATAAGAATCTTTCCTTGGAGGACTCAACAGAAGTCAATTATGCTAAGTAATGTAATCATAGAAATGAAAATTTGGAATCCTTGTAAATTTCTGGCTCATGAATGGCTAAATGAGCAGGTTAAAAATGATAAAGTTGTATGCTGAGTGTTGAGAATGATTATCGATAAAATCATTTGATTTTCTTTCATTTTGTTTCAGGCTGAGCGCGATGGTTCAAATGAGTATAATGCCTATCAACCTGGTTCGCTTAACACCACTGACCAGCTCATCAAGGATTTAGAAAATATTGACATTGTTTTCCACATAGGAGATATAACTTATGCAAACGGATACATCTCGCAGTGGGACCAATTCACTGCTCAAGTGGAACCAATTGCATCAACAGTACCTTATATGATTGCCAGGTTTGTCCTATTGTCCACAACTTCTATTTGCATGTAAATTAGATTCATGTGTTATATATTAAACTAGAATTGTCTGATAATCCTGCAGTGGTAACCACGAACGTGATTGGCCCAACACAAGATCCTTCTATAACACTGATGATTCAGGTGGCGAATGTGGAGTTTTGGCCCAGAACATGTTTTTTGTTCCAGCCGAGAACAGAGCAAACTTTTGGTACATTCAGTTCCATGGAAAAAAAAAATCAAATTTTATATAAAATCTCTTCTTTTATCAAGAGCTTTGTTAGTACTACATTGATTGCAAAGCTATTTTGATTGCAATATAAGCTAATTGAATATCACTACTAAATGTAATTAACTTTTACATGAATATGTTTTATGTTACAAAGGTGAGAGAGATTTTCATAAAATGACTCATGACACAAGAATGTTTTACTTCTGATATTGTAAAGCGAATAACTGTGTGGTATATACAAAAGAATGTCGAATGTAATCCTAAGGATGCGTTGTAATGTATTTTTCATATTTGATATATAAAAATGAAATTCTAAACATGTAGGTACGCGACGGATTATGGCATGTTTCACTTCTGCATAGCTGACAGTGAACATGATTGGAGAGAAGGAACAGCACAATACAAGTTCATTGAGCATTGTCTTGCAACAGTAGATAGACAGAAACAACCCTGGTTGATTTTTGTGGCTCATCGTGTGCTCGGATATTCTTCTGGTTCCGGGTATGCCATGGAGGGCTCATTTGAAGAGCCCATGGGAAGGGAAAGTCTGCAGAAACTTTGGCAGAAATATAAAGTAGATATTGCATTTTATGGCCATGTCCACAACTACGAAAGGACATGCCCCATATATGAGGTAAAGATAATAGCCTAATATGTCATGACTTTATTTAAATTCAAACTAACTTGCGCAGTTGAAAAGTTAATGATTTGTTGCTTTCATTGTATGCTTTTCATGGTTGCTTTTTTATCCTTATCAAATTATTGTAATGGTCTATGGTTGGTTTCTTCACTCATTACTACTGTTATGATGGTGAGGTTTTAGCAGCTTCCATACTAATGCCAATGTTTTTATGAACAAAATCCATATGCAGAATCAATGTGTGAATGATGAAAGGTCTCACTATTCTGGTGTTGTGAATGGAACAATTCATGTTGTTGCTGGAGGTGCAGGAAGCCACTTGTCAAATTTCAGTGAAGTAACTCCTAAGTGGAGTCTTTACAGAGACTACGACTTTGGGTTTGTCAAGTTGACAGCATTCAATCATTCATCTCTCCTCTTTGAATACAAGAAAAGCAGTGATGGAAAGGTCTACGATTCTTTTACCATTTCAAGGGATTACAAAGATGTTTTAGCCTGTGTGCATGATGGCTGCGAAGCAACCACTTCTGCAACTTGAACTGCTTTACTCACATGCAAGTTCTAATGGCTTTTCTTTCTTACAAAAATAAGTGAACATTTTCTTATGTTTTTTCTTTCAACCCCAACTGTATTTTAAGGTGCAGCATGTTGTGCCAAGGGGAAACTCCTCTATAAATATATGAAGTCAATTGCAATGGATGCACAGGCAAGCTTGGTGAGAAGGCACGTCTTCATTGTCAGAGAGAAATTCGGAGAAAAATAGTCTTGAAAAAAATTATTGTGAAGTCAATTTGTGAAAGTTATATTCACAAATTAAAGATATATAATAATTGTATTTATATTTTACTATTCTTAAGAGGTCTGTAGATATATTTGTTTTTCTTTACATTAGAGATGTTTTTCACGCTAAAAAATTTCGGTATTATTACTATACATCTATTTTGTTTAGATTCTTATGAGAAGAAAATTCCCCGCGGAAGGAAAAGAAAGTAAATATGAGAAACCCTTCAAACGAATGTTATGCTTTTTTATTTGGGAGGAATTGGCCAGACCTAACAAAATTTAGAATTTACATTGGACTAAATAGAGATTCTTCATTTGTGTCACTTGGAGTTTCTACATCAAAATGGTGAGTTAGGCTAGAAATTCATTCTAATTTAGCAAGTAAAGCCTTGTGAGTTCAATTTATATAATCTAACTTAGATACTTAATCTTTTTTTTATCTTTAAGATCTTGTAAAAGTGCACATATGTATGTATAGATATTTTCAATTCTATTATACAATATAACAAGATGAATGTCCCGTTCACCTATTTAGGAATCTTAATAGGAGGCAATTCAAAAAAAAAAATGTGAGATAGTTTTTTTCAAAAATCAGGAAGAGATTGTCACGTTGGAAAGAAGCGTAGATATTTGTTGAAAGAGTTTGTTTAATAAAATTAGTAATTTCATTTATCTTTCTTTTTTCTGCCATCTTTTCAAAGCTCAAAGCTTGGTAATAAGAGAAATAAGGAGAATACAAAGACAATTTTTATGGGAATTGGGTACAAAACAAAATAAAATAGTATGGGTAAAATAGTTTTTAATTCATAAACCTTAAGAGGAATTACGAAGGTTGGATATTAGAGATGTACAAAGTTTCAGTGAAGTTTTACTTGTAAAATAAAAATGGAGGTTTGCAACAAAAATTACAGAAATTTGGAGGAAAATACTACAATCTAAATATGGGTGTTGGGGGTGTCAAACCAATTCAACAATTTAAACATAAATCAGTGTGGTAAAAAGATCATAAAAAAATGTGTGGAATAGGACATGAGAAAACATGGTTTGACAATAATATCACATGGATAATAGGAATAGGTGAAAATGCAAAACTTTGGACAAATAGTTGGAATAATGAAACAATATTAGCTAAAAAAACATCATAGGTTATATAGCATTTTAAACCATAAGTCAACAAATGTTTCTAGAATGGGAAAATGGAAAACCAATAATTTGGGGTGGAACTTGACATGGAGGAGGGAGTGGTTTGAGTGTGAGTTATATCAAGTTGAGGCATTCAAACAAGATTTAATAAAGGCGCCACTACAATTAAATGGCCAAGATGAATGGAAATAGAAGGGTGATGAATTGAAAAAATTACATAGTGAAATCTGCATGTAAGATTTTAAGGAACAATATTTTGTGATGAGAAAGATATGTTTTACACTTTAATATGAAAAACATGTGCAATTTCAAACGTTAATTACTTCAATTAGAGATTAAATTTGAATAAGATAACAATTAGGGACAATTTGGAGTGTAGGGGAGTTATGGTCCCAAGGGAATTATGTGTGTTATATAAAGAAAAGGAAGAATCTATTCAACACTTACTTTTGGGAGAGAGACATGGTATTTGTGTAAAAAATGGACAACTATATTAAAAAAGTTTCACATAACAAAATACTAAATCATTTTCACTAGTGATGAATGCAAATGGAAATATAATCTGGAAAGCAATGTGGATGACACTAATTAGAGAAATATGGCATCATAGAAATTATGTAATGTTTAGAGATGCGACAGTAGACAGGGAGAAATTTTGGAACTGCAAAAAGTCTGGCATGGATAAGAAATAGATCTAAAAAGGTGATTTTCTCTTATTCTAATTGATGTATCAATCCAAAAACATGTATAGTAAACATACAAAAGTATAATATAACCAATGATTGGTTCAGATATAAACTTAAGCATCATGAAATCATAAGTCCAAAGTATTACATGATGAATCAAAGTATCACATTTACTTATATACCAGTAAGAACAAAGAATAACAGACACTACAAATTGTCAGGTGTTGCTGCAGTTTGTCTTGTTATAAATTTTTACAGTTACAATTAGAAAAAGCACATTCTACAACAAGATACGATGTCGGTTAAAATGAAACCGATGTAAAAAAAATTTGGTGACATTTCGAAATTATGTGAATACATATTACATTGGTTGCTTTAAAACCGATGTAGTATATCCTATTCTACATCGATTGTTACCTTCAACCGATGTAAAAAAAGACTGAAAACAAAAAAATTAAAATAAGGATTAGCATTGGACATATTACATCAATTAGTAGAGCAACATATGGAATAGATCTTACATTCTGCATCAGTTGTAGCCCACAGCCGATGTAGAATGTCCCTCGTTCACCCATAAAAATATTTGGGGGGAGGGGCGGGGGGGAATTGAGAGGTATATTACATCGGTCACTCAAATGTTACATTGGTTATTTGAGTAACTGATGTAATATATTCCTATTTTAACCTAAACTACTCTTTTTCTCTTAGGTTCACTGCTCTCATTGTTTTGCATTCGCTGGTTCCTCCATCTTCATCTTTATCTCGAGCTCGTTTTGTTGTGGTGGTTCATTCTTGGTGTTTGCTTGAAGTTGTTCCTCGTGCATTGTCTTTGCCATCCCCGTCATGTCACCATTCTTATGTGCCATTCACTTTGTTTTTTCGTCTTTCTTTCATATCTTAAAGAAGTATATAAACCTTTGCATTTAACTTTGAAATGTTAATTGAAATATTCTTAGAATGTTTTATGTATGGTTCAAATGTTTTCTCTATATGCTTGGAAAACCTAATGTTGTAATTTTGTATTATTGAATGTTAATATTAGATCCGGAAATATAAGTTAGATTTTACTAGAAAACATGAAAAACAAAACAATAATTTAGAAATCAAATCTAACTTTGCATATATTAATTTATATAAAAATATCTATCATAATTTTTATTTATCATATTGTATTAAAAATATTTATTGTGACATATAAATTAAAATATTACTTATATTTTTAAAAGTTTATAAAATATTCTTATTGTATAAAAAAGTAATATACAAATAATATATATATATATATATATATATATATATATATATATTTATAATTTCTATTATAAATTTCAAATAACTTTTAAACCCAATGTTATTAATATCTTATCACTATTTAATTTATTATATTGTATTTAGTATAATTATATATTTTATACTTGACCTATATATGTTTATATTATCAGGCTGTAGACTTTTAAATATATCATCTTGTTAACTAATTTGGATGAACAACACATAATAATTGGGATACCATAGTTGGCACAATTCATTTTTCTTTTTGACACAAAATTCATTTGTGAGGCTAGATAACTCATACAAATTTGTTCTTTTCTATCTTCTCATTCATATCATATTTCTTTTAACTATTTAGGTATATGTAAACGTCAAACATTTAGGTATATTCAGCTATTTATATTATTTATATCTATTCTTTTTTTCTAGTTAGGCATATATATATATATATATATATATATATATATATATATATATATATATATTTTTTTTTTTTTTTTTAATAATTTTTATATATATTTTATTTTTTTTTTTTTTTTTTTTTTTTTTATCTTTATT
>Ga0099824_1004059_pt1 | contig 21185 bp, 3 predicted proteins | sample SiratrowhiteBW_FD_76837 | JGI IMG/M metagenome (GOLD analysis project Ga0099824, IMG submission 76837) | Root nodule microbial communities of legume samples collected from California, USA - Siratro white BW | ecosystem: Host-associated > Plants > Roots > Nodule | place: USA: California... | reverse complement strand
TATATATATAGATGCAATAGTATAGTTGATTTTGTTATAATAAAATAAAAGAATATTTTTGTGATTGGAAGAAAAAGGAATAGTTAGCATGAATGCAGACTAAAATAGTCCTACCCATAATAATGGCCTACGTGCTTCCCCTTATTATCATTTTTTGAGAAAACGAAAGTAAACATGACATGGAGGCGTGTTTAGTGTGAAACCAATGGCCACGTTTGACTGGAAGTGAATGCCTTCCCTTTGCCGCATGGGTGTGTTTAGTGGTACCCTACTAAATAACCAATACTACAGATGCATACAAATACTATTACTTCCAGAACAATCAAATTTGAAGACCTCACCGACAACTTCCACTAAACATTTTGAGGAATTTCATGTACTGAACAAACCAAAGTAAGCAAACTATCAAAGTCTAACAGGGTAAGAAATCCCCTGCTGCCAGCTAAATAATTAAGCAATGTAATGTGCATCCCTTTCTATTTGTTACCTCTCCTCATTCTTCTCATTAACTTGTTCAATGCACCTATACAAAGAAGCATTTGTAATTGAAAAAAAACTTTCTAAATAATTTTGGAAATTAAAAGTTTGAAATAAAATTTTGGAACCTAAAATATAATTTAATGTGTATATATATTTATTTTAAAAAATTTAGAGAAAAATGCTTGTGGGAGTTATGACTCCTTTGGTCTCTTAAAAGTTACTGTCTAAAATTATATTATTTTTCATCGTATTTTTCTAAATTTCTATAATGGTAAATAAAGACAATTTTTTTTTTAATTCAAGACTTTAAGATAAGTTTATCATTAGACCAAAAGGTATAGTTATTAGTCATGACTTAACTCTTTCTACTTAAGAGTGTAGGAGCCCAAACATCACAATTTGATTGTAACTTGGCCCACTTAATTTAATTTTCATGTCACAAAACAATTAATGTCACCTGCAACATTATAAATTTATAAGTTTTTATTTATATATTATTCATCTTCATATTTCTTCAAATATCACACTTAAAATCTTAGCAATAACCACTAAAAGATTAAATTAGAAGAAAAAAATATTAAATAAGTAATGTAATACAACAAATAAACTACAACCAACCAAAGTATTTTTTTGAGTATTTCTTAAAACTCAAAAAGGTGTGTTGTTCATAAAATTCAAAATGTTTTTTTTATTTTAAATTTTTTAATAAGACAATAATAAAAAAGAAAAACAAACACAATATAAGATATATTTTACATTTATTTAAGAATGAAGATTTTACTTTATAATAAAATTGAAATTAAATCATATTATCTTAATGGTAGGACGAATGCATTTTATTTTATATTGGACCAAAATTAATATCTTTTTAAGAATCTAAAGTTATATGTTTTTTCTTTTTATAAAATTTTATTTTTGTTATTCAAACAATAAATTATAGTAGCAGGGTGTATTAAAAATAGTTTTAAATACACTACAAGTTAGAATTGGAATGACAATTCTAGACATATTTTAAAGGAATCCATGACTGATTCCACATTTATTAATCGGAAAGGGTTTAATGAGAAAAATTGGATGATAACATGCAAATTATAAGTGATTTAAATGAGATAAAGTATTAATATTTATTATTTAAGTTAAAAATTTTATAAATAAAAAAATCTAACTATTCAAATTTTATTTTATAAAATCACTATCTTTAAAACTAATATTTTTTGTATTCTCTTTTGTTAGTTGATCATTTATTTTTTTCAACATGTGAGTCTACCTTAATGAAGCTAACAAAGATTAAAAAATATCTACCCAATCAAAATGTTATTTAGAGTAAGTTTATCTTTAACCATTTTTCTTAGATTGCTTGCATATAAAGTGGTTTGGATGTTTAGAGCAATGTGTTTGCAAGTGATAATTGATGAATAAAGATGAATCTTTGTTAATTTACAATCATAGCGAAAACGTATGAAAGCTTTGTTTTCTATATGAAAATATAACACGTGGAAGCTTTGTTTCAAAATAAGGGGAAGTTAGTTAAACTTTAATGACATTTTAGGGGAGGAGATTTGGATTATTTGGGAGTATCTTAGTCAGAGTAATGTTTTTTTATTAAGTAAGAAATTATTTCAATTTAATCTTCATTTCATTGAGATAGATTTTAATTTGAATGGAAAATTGAGATTAAGTATATATAAACTTTGTTTGGTCAAATTAGTTTGGAAATAATAGTGATAATTTATTCTTTTTTACCTTCTTTTACATGTTAGAAATTTTGAGTTTTATGTTGATTTCTTTAGAATATGAATTTAGTTGTGTTGAACAATGAAGTTGTACAATTTTTTTTAAAGCAAAGTCATAATTTACTCAAGCAAAAATTTGACTATAAGTTGAACTTACTCTCTGTCTCAATTTTCACTGAAACAAGTCATTTTTATTTAAGCGAAAATTATATGATAAAAAATGTGATTGCTACATTTATCTGTGTCCTAAAATGAACCGTATACTACATTGTTTACTAGAAAAAACTAAAGCAATAGAATACTATATCAATTGTTTAAATAATTGATATAATGTGTTCGTTTATTTATAAAAATGTCACCACCTCCTCTTGTATATCACTTTTTTATAACAATCAATGTAGTATATATAATTTCATATTTTTGCAATAATAACTTGCGAATCAAAGAATACTATTCTAATATAAAAATAAATCAATTTTAATTTTTATACTACTCATTCAAATTAATCACATCTACTTATAAAATTTCTATTCTATTTCCACAATTCAAACAATCCACAAGATATAAATGTGAAATTAAAGTAAATTTGTATGAAAATAAATTGTTTTAATAATGATTATATATATAATAAATCAAATAGTATTATTATAATAGGTTATAACTATAATATTTTTTACAATTAGTTTGTTAAAAAGTGATTTTACTTTTGCTAAAAAATATTATAAAAAAATATGTTCAAAGCTATAAGACGGAAAAAAAACTAACAATAATCACGAGATACAAATTAACAAAATTATAAAAGGAAATTATTTTTCTTACAAGTTTAATTACTGTGTCAAATATACGACTGAAAGTGTAAACCATATTTTAATCTAAAACCAGCTAAAATCAACAAAAATCATATTTTTCATAGATGCTCTCAATGGAGGAAGGGTGAAAAAGAAATCCAAGCCTCACTGTGAGAATCTTAGAATAAAAGTCAAAGAAAATTTTGGTTTGAAAACTAATCATATTTATAATTTTTTTTCTTAAAAGGTTGAACAAAACATAAAACCGTAAGTAACTACCAAAAAATAACTTCACAAGTCTTGAAACTAACACACTCTAGGAACACTTGCATAACTCCGTTAAGTATGTTGGTGACCTGTTCATCTTATGATTAAATGAACATCCGTAATTAACTAATTCTCTAGATGAGGTGATTAATCTTTTAGTCTTCGATTTCCATTTATATTTGTTTAGTGGCAGATGTGAGATGTGAGATGTGAGTTGTAACCATCTTCCTAACGACAACTCCGATGTAACGTTAATTCGGATGAGATGCAATGAGTGAATTAATTAGTTGAATAAAATACTGACACGTTTTTAAAACGAAGATCAGAAATTGCAAAAAAGAGAAAGATAAATAAAAAAAAGACAAACTTGACTTGCCTATAAGGTAAAGTAAGCATGGACATAAGAAGAATATAATCTCAACCAACTAGCAGAAGACAAATGCTTTAGCAAATCCAACTAACCTTCCTGTGATGTCATACAATCGTCTCAGAAATTTAAGCACCCAAGTATTCCATTAAGATACCCTTCGAATATACTTCCCCACCAAATTCTATAACGCAACTAAACTATTTATTTCCTAATTTCAAACTCCTTAGATAACTGGTTTAAGTTCTACATAGGCCTAACTATTTCAAAGCAGAGTTTTGTATTAAATCTTATAATAAAAAATACTAAATTTCTCTACAAATATACCTTAATTGGATTAATAAAATTACTCTTGAGAAAAATAATCTAGTAACAAAATAATGTTAGCAGTGACAATGATAAAGGGTGTACGTGGATCTTTCAGGAGGATAAGATTAAGTGAATGACTTTTTTTATATTTAAAAGTAATTAAACTATTTTATTAACAGTAAATTTCAAACTTTCAAAATAAAGTTAAAACCAATTTAACTTATTTTAATTTAATAAAATTTATTTTAAATTTAATACTTAAAATGAACTACTGGAATAAAATTGTAACATCTGCAAAATTCTCTGAATATTCTACAAAGTAAATATTAAATGATTTAATATTATATCTATTATTTCCAAATAAAATATTCATAAAAATATATTGTAAGAAGATTCAACTTCTAACCATGCACATCCTATTGGTGCTTACAACTCAAAATCTTAGGATTTTTCATAATAATCTTACCCCCTTTGATCTTTTATCTGTCTCAATTTAAAAGAAAAAATCCTTTTTTATCTATCTCTTTAAAATTTTAATAACATAATTATTTATTTTATTTCTTATTACTTATAATAATTTTTAAATAATATATACATATATATATATATATTAATTACGTTAAATAAAGAGAGAATGGATAAAATAAAAAATATATACAGCTATTTTATCAGAATGAAGAAAAATTATATTTTTCTTACAAAAATGACCTGAAAACATATAAAATTAGAAAGTATTTAACTAAAATATTATTATGAACTTTGTAGTAGTACAAGCAGATCTAGATATAAGTATTTTTGAAAAGTAATAACGTTGTTAATATTCTAAAATAAAAAATTATTTAAGTCAAGTAGAGTAAATTGAGGAGAGTATTGAAAAAGTGAAATTGGCGTGCCTGATTTTACTCGATAATAAGACAACAGTGTACAACTTGACTGCACCGAAATACATGCAATATGTCCAACTAGTGATGCCTCGGAATTTGATGAAATTTGCGGCGCATGTTACATGAAACAGAGTGTTGAAGCAAGTGGTCATAAAAGTCATTGGTTGACAAGTTACGGTAATGCAGATGCTAAAGTTGCTTACAAACCAAGCACCACAAACACCAACATTTAGCTACACCCTCAATTAAAAATGCATTATTATTAGAATATGCTCTCTTTTTTTCTCATTTTATGAAGTAGCATTATTGTTATAGAGAAATATTATAGTGGCATTTATTAAGTTGGGAAACCATATACACATTCTGTTTCTGAAACTTCAGTCTCAGAATATCCACAAACCTAATCTGAAACGTACATGCATTATTGGATTTGTCTTTAGAACCTTTTGATCTACGTTGACAGATGATAAGAGGGAGGCATTGATCAGGTGCATCAGAAGAAGCATATGTTGTAAGTAGTTCCCATTCCGAGTATCAAACCTCAATCACGTTATCAACCCCAAAAAAAGAAACTTCAATCACGTTTTCCAAAGTCACATATTTTAGTTATACGCATTTATGCTCATTGGTTCCTCCAATTCGTGCAAATCTAATGTGCGTTTTATTCCATCCAACTTCCCCCGTCTACGCGACTTTCTTGTATTTTCAATTCTTCTTGCTTACAATTTTTTCTTACTTTGCATTGAATGGAAAAGAAGTATGGATAGTTCAGTATGTTAATATTTGATTTCAAATTGGCTAATAATCTTGAACTTTCTATGGTAAATATTGGGAGAAATTTTTTACTATGTGCAGCAATTCTGTTTAATTAGAACATAATTGTTTTTCAATGATGGTATTTGTGATCTATTTAAAAAATAGAAAAATATTATTTTTTTATACTTTTATATTATATTATATTTGTACTAGAAGTACTTGACCCATATATATATATATATATATATAAACTCACATGTATCTATTAATTTCGGATATTTAAAATGACAATTAAAAATTAAAATATTATTATCGTTAATAATATTATAAGTGTATTTGTATTGACAATATGAGTATAACAAAGATAAAAGATTGACTATAAATACTAAAGATTAAAGACCAACATATCATAATGCTAGCAAAATTGAGGAGAGATCATTAAGAGATCTCACAATAATGAGATATGAGTCAAACTCACATAAGTGATTACTTTCAATTCAAAACTTTAAGGCAATATGAGTTTGTGGTTTTCTTTCTTATATATTGGTCAACTTTCTCATTTCTACACAATGTGAAACTTAGACTCATATTTGGATAAGAGTCCCTTCCACATATACTCCTCCTTCAAGCTTAAGCATTTTTAAACACTAGTACCTTACAAACGACCCTTAGTTGTATCGTCATTCACACATTTATCAGGAAGTGTTTGCCTGAAACCTCCGTCAGGAAGGCTTTCAATACAGGAATCAAATTATACTCTTTTGAGTCGATCACCGCCACAAACCATCGGATGTCACTTGCTTGGAAAATTGAAGGGAAATACTGAAAATATCTCACAATAACGAGACATGAGCTAGACCCACATAAGGGAAGTTACCTTTAACCCAAAACCTACAAAGGGTTTGTGGGTCTTCTTTCTTATATGTTGTTCAACTTTTTCATTTCTACATGATGTGAAACTTAGACTCACACTTGGATACCTAATACATAATTCACTAGCATAAAAAACTCATTCACAGTCCATACAAGAACAATTGGCACCCACCGTGGGACATGTTGAGCCATGATGTTTAGCTGTTTTAGAACATCTAGAAAGCTTGGCACGTATTGAGCCATTACACTTGAAAATCACAAAATCATTCAACAAAATTTAAATCAATCGAGAACATAACAAGAATAAAACAATACATACTCTTCAGATCCACCCATCATTACGGCAAAAGATAAATCTTAAATACTCTCTGGGTGGGGAGTTTCCTTAAAAATAGATCAAATGTCAAAACTCTTCTTGTCTACCAAGGTTGGTATCTGACAGGATCCTGGATCTAGTAGAAGGGGAACTTAGGCTTATTCCCATTGAAAATATGATGTCGGTAAGCGGATTTGACCAATACTTTGAAAAAACCCGTTTTAATTTTTTTGTAAAAGGAAGTGAAGGGTGTAAAAAGACATGAGTAGTGTTGTCTTATTAATGGCAACCATCCAACCAAAGTAGTTGGTAAATAATGTAACAAAACTTGAAGGGTCGACTGTAGATTCAACATCTTACAAATAAACTGAAAGGCTTTGAGTGAGGCCTATAAATTCAAATGTAGCTGTGTTGAAGCTACGTTCAGGGTGCGTAATACACCTATTTTGAACTCATTGAATGGTAATCGAACATGAGCATCTGTTAACAAACAAGCATACATATAGAAAAATCAAACTCATTACCCACTCAGCCATGACATATATTGTTAATGACCATTCAAGGGCTATTACACCCTCCTCGACATCCTTGGTGAGCATAGAGGCACTCGTTGCATAAGACTCTACTAAAGACGACCACTGATACTTAGAAAAGTACTCGGTCACTTTCGTATCTACCCACTCATACCATGACCTCAGCGGGAGATTGCTCTCTACTATCTCCTCTGCTATAGTCTCAACCCAACTAGGTGCATTCCGGTATTCACCCCTACAAGAGGTCAAGGTCTCCCTACTATGCCGACCTACTCATTGGAATCCTCTGAAGAAACACTACCCAAAGACTCAGAAAAATTAGATAAGGAAGACATGACTAACATAGATTAGAAGAATATTCTCTACACCTAGTCACTACTCTTATTTTGAATATCAGATATTGGATGGAACAAAATATGCAAGTGGTCTAGATAAAAGATACATATTCGAACCAATCATTAAGCACTCTGAATATTGACGTAAGTATCAAACAAACTTTTGCAGGTACCTCTCTTATCTCACAACCAAAAAATGAAGACTAAACACCAATTGGCGAACATAACAAAACTTAATAATATAAAAAGACCCCTTCGAGATCCATACAACAACAATATTTTACTTATCTCAACACTTTCTTTAAAGAGGAGTTAAAATTACAAAATAGAAATAATTAGAGAAGTTAAAATTAAAAAATAGAAATAATTAGAGAAGTTAAAATTAAAAAATAGAAATAAAAATAAATTAATGATAGTATAATAATGATGAAAAAGATAATATAAATTGCAATAGTGATGCTAAAATAATTACTATCATTGATAATTATTAGGTGTTATATCTTTATTATCTAAAGGAATATTTAACATGGGTGTTTTTCCATTAGTGGGGTATAATAAAATGTTATAACCAGATCATTTAGTTTGTGAATAATGTGTATGGTAGAACACAAGTTTGGTATCCCACCTTACTCTCCACTTCGCATATTGTAGACTTTAAGACAATTAAAGTTTATCTGGACATGATTCTGTATAAAAAAATTTAGAAGGGAAAAATATGTAAAAAAATTGATTTTTCCAAAAGTTAATGGGCTTATACAAAAATGTTAACTGTAAATAATACGAGGAGTTTATACAAATTAATTGGTATATACATTAATTTAACTTACTTTTTTGCTCTAGCTTATGCAAACTAATATGAAACTTTATTATATCATAGTAGGTAAAGTAGTTAAGTCATCACTTTGGTTACAAGAGCAAGATAATATATCATTGCACTAACTTAGGGAGACATGAAGTAAGATGCTTCACCTGTAGCTTTTTTTAGCATAGAGTGCTAGGTGAAATCTTATAAATTAGTTATGTTAACTGACATAATGAGCTTTCTCTATCTCGTTATCTAGTCGGTGGTATGTCACATTATATATTGATGGACAAAACATATAAACCAATAAATAGATTCTTTGTTTCTTTTATGTTCTATCTCTACATTAGTTTTGGATTCAGCTCACATGCTTAGTTTGAGAAAGGGAAAACAAACAACATATGAAGTTTCAGTTAGAAGATGAAATAGATTAACATCACTCTCCACCTACAAAATGATTATATCATGTTTCAAAATGAAACTTTTAAGTCCTTGGTGATGGCCTTTGGTGAAATTAACAAAGTATGCTTTTATTCTGTATAATTTTAGAAATTTAAAAGATAAAATATGTTTTAAACTCTTATAAATAATATTTAGTCATTTATTTTTTATTAATAATATTATTATTTTTATGATTTTAAATAATATATTCTTTCCAAGTAGTAACGTAATCTCCAAGGAACGTTTTTGGTAGTATACAAAATGTAATATTCTAGAAAATAACTTCAAAATAAAAATCAACCTAGAATTTAATTTTAAAGATAAATAAGATAGCACTAATATGTTTTAACAGAAAAATTTAAATAAATAGGAAAATCAATATTCGGGTTTCATTTTTTAAAAACCACTATCTCTTAGAAGTTGTTATTTCCCTTTTCTTTGTCTTCACTCTAAAACTCCGCCTTCTTTCATTATCAGACTGATGATTGGAGATCACCCTTAAATTTATGGTGTCGAGTAGAGTAAGAATGTCCAATCAAATTCTTGGAAATACTAAGTTTATTTTCTTTTCATCTTTCTCATAGTCAATTTAGGTCAATCTCATTCTTGGTAGAGGTATTTTGCATGTGTACTCTGAGGCATCACACACACACACACAATGTAATTATTATAGAAATGTCAAATTTATTTAAATCATAAACATTTAATTATTTTAAAAAGAAAATTTCCATCAAAGTTAACAAGCATTGTGTACATGTCTTGGGTCACCCCAACCACCCAATGCATGTCAAGGTTACATCTCATCCAACACAATGTAGGTCAACACATGTTTGCAGTAACTATGACAAGTAATAAACATGTGACAGTGTGTATGTTTATCTAATGACATGTGTCATGAGTCATCCCAACAACTCAATGCATGTTAGGATTACATCCCATCCAACAAAGTCTAATTCAGCAACCGTTTAATTCCAGTGACTATGACATACAATAAACAGGTAGTAGTGTGCGCGTTTATCTGGATACAACATGAATGCCCAACTACCAAATGTGTGTCAAAATTACATCCCATTCAACACAATCTAGGTCAGCACTGTGTTTCTAGTATTATGAAAAGCAATAAACATGTGGCAATGTGCATGTTTATCTAATGACACATTACTTGAGCACCCCAATCACCCAATGCATGTTAGGATTACATCTCACCCAACATAATCTAGGTCAACACGTGTTTCCAGTGACTATGACTAGTCATAAACATGCAACAGTGTGCATGTGTATCTGATGACACATTTCCTAGCCCACTCTAACCACCCAATTCATCATATTGCACCTTAATTGCTTTTCCAATAAAATAGTGTAATTAGATTAGTGGAATGATGTGTAATTTCAAATTCATAGTACTCAAAATGGTTCACTTTAAAGAAATTAATGCAAACAACTCATTTTGTGCCTTAGTTGATTACAAGAGTGGGATGTCTGCATTGTGTAGGTTCCCAATTGGTGTTACACTTAGTCACACAAGATTACTGGGAGTGAACTGTTGTACGCTCATGGTCGAAAAGTTATAAATGTTTTTCTATCATATGATAATGTTACCTTATGGAGAAACTTACTTACATGATTTGGTAACATTCTCGATTTTCTAGATCCAATATTAGGTCACTTTTTGTGATTTTGGTGAAGGTTGAACCAACAAACATGGATTATATGGACCATCATGCAATAGTGGGAGAGTAGTTGATTGATGATTAGTTATAATTGTTGTTGTTCATGTTTGTGGTCTTCTTTACAATTATATGTAAAAGTTTTAGTTATCAAAGTTGGATTTGTTTTAAATTTTATTGTTAGGGTGTTTCTTTACATCTTGTAGTATTTTTTTTTTAATAATATATAAATTTCTCATTTTGGTGATGAAAGAAAGTTTTACAAGTTAACTTTCTTTGTTATATTTTTTTAAACTTCAATTTCTTCAAAATTGAATATTAAAATTTTTAATTTCATATATACTTTTTATTTTTCCACATTTCTATACGTAGAAAACACTAATACACATAACATAAAATATTTACTTTATTCACTTAATCAAAATTAATCTATTCATTTTTCAACTCCAAATTTTAACCAATTATATTTTCTATTTTTTAACATTTCCTAAATAAAATTTTATATTTATAAACAAACACCTACTCCTATTATTATGTTACTATGTTTCTCTAAATTAATATATTACACACACTTAGTTTTTTTAATTAATATATTTTTTTAACTCGATCAAGTATATTACATCCACTCCATTATTTTCTTCTAATTATTTAAAAAATTTGCTTATTTATATTTTCTAAAATATATATATTTCTAAAGATTTATTTATCCACTAATTACTTCATTCGTGTCTTGTTTGGATCAATAGATGATTTGAGTGAATTTTAGGAAGTAGATTTGTACAGATTTGTAGGAATGGATTTGGTTGTTTGGGTATTAAGAGATAGATAGTGAGATTTAAAGAAAAAGTTTGTGAAAGTTAGTAAACAATATGATAGGTGTGATTGATATTTTTATTTTTTTTAATTGATAAAAGTGTAAGATTGCAAATTTATTTGTGTAATTATGATTGAAAATTAAATATGATTTTGTTTGGTGTAATTGATGAGTTATTTTTTTATAATGTATAAAAGTGTGAAATTACATAATCCTAAATTACTAATTCAAAAAAAATTGTCCTAAACAAATTAAAATACAAAATATTTTATAATCCTAAATAATTATGAAATCATACATCAATTTAAAGTCATAAATTATATTCCACAACTAATTAAATAATTAACTAATATTCTTCATCCTAAATTACTAATTATATTATATCCTAAATATTTATGAATTTATCAAGTGAATAAACTTAAAAAAATGTTATAATTCTAAATTTATTAACTTCTTAAATATATTGAAATCTTAAATTCCTCAATGGGCTTCAAATTTATTTATCACATAATTTAAAAATATTTTTAATATACCACAAACAATCATCCAAGATCATTCAATCATATAAACAAATCCATCTTTTTGAACATCCTCTTCAACAGTAAATTCTCTGAAATTGATTTAACTAAACACAACCTATATAAAATAATCAACACCACCACCTGAACAAAGATCTCCGATCAAAATTGAACCTAAATAAATATTATTGATTCATAGCAAAATAAAGGATAAAACGGACTTCATGACCCATAATGGATTAAACTAATCTATTATTCATAGATGCTCAAAGTCATAATTGATGTAGTAGCAATTCATCACTCATAATTGATTCAACTAATTGATTATCCCAACAATTTCACCGATAATCACACTCAAATAAACACACATAATCCATTAATGTAATCGATTATACATTCTATGCACCCATTTTAAGCCATGCAGGCATGAATCTGTATCATGAAAGCTTATCTGTGAATGATATTGTTTCAAGAACCAACGAACAAGTCACTGACAAATAACACTTCACGCTCCACCTGCAACTCAACTCGCAAGTAACCACCAGTTACTTGTGTAGTTTTTTTTTTTCAATAAATTATTTTTATAATTTTTTCTCCAAATTTTTTCTCATATTATTTAATTTAATAATCAAAACACACAAACATAAATAACTAGCTCAGAATTTGGTTTTCCAGAAATCGAATTCTGACTGGTTTTACCTAAACTAATCTAAGATGACTTTTCGAAAACCGAATTTCGAGTTGAAATCAAGATCATGCTATCTATGTAAATATGGTGTACATTGTGATATTTTGAGCAAAAAAACGAAACCATGGTATGTGAAAAGAAATGCGGAAAGATGAATGATTTGAGGTAGAGAATGGAAAAGTAAGCATGGAAGTTAAGATGAAAGAGTAGTGAGTGTTGGGTGAGGAACACATCGAAAGTTTGATGTGAAGCGAGAAAAGCACGTGAGAGCTTAGATACAACGAACCCCTTCTACAAACTAACTTAACCTAACAATCTACGTAGCCGACGGTGGCAGTAAGAGATGGACCCGCAACCTCCTCATTTTCTCTCCCTCACAACTCATTGCTTCACATGACCAAATATATCATCAATCTTCTTTTGTCATCATTTCCTACAATGCAACAACCGCGGTCAGGGGCGCTTTACTCGTCAATTTCCCACCTCCAATCAAAATATTAACATCACTCTTCCTTTCTCAATAAAAATCCTTTTAATTTTGTTACAACATTTTACTTTGTGTTAACAAAACTAATATGAATTTTGAAGCAAATGAAGGGTCTCAGAATAATGTAGTCTATATTTAAAGAACAATAAAATTATTTATAAGATTGTGTTGATCTCTTGGTATTTGTCGCATCCCCATCATTTTGTATTATAATTATTATTACTAGTGGGCCCAATGGATCGCTGACGGCGATAGGCTGCATTTTGGGCTTCTCTGGTTTTTATGAAAAAGAAATGGCGTGGGGGCCCAGTGAGGGAAATTTGATTCTGATTCCGTAAAATCAGAGTCTGACTCTGCCTCTCCAGTTGTTTTGCGGCAACAGTAACAGCAACAGATGTGTTTGCTTTCGGCCGCACCTGCCTCATCATGCTTCAGTGTGGGATTTTTATTTCTCTTACAACTTGCTTCGCCAAATTATTATACAATAAACTACCAATTTAGTAATATATTTTTCTTTTTATTAATTTTTTTATAGACTGAATATAGCTGATGGTAACTATTTGTTAGGCCCCAAGTTGTGGCTTAGCACCTGCGTTGGTGATCCTCCAATGATGTGCATTTGCATGTATTTTTTGTTTTTGGTTAAGTGTACAGTGTTTATTTAATTGTATTAATTGACGGGTAAGGCATTTGGACAAGTTGTCATTTGGTGGGTCGTAGTTGGCGTTTGAGTTGCAGATTGGGATGTTTTAAAATATTGACAGAAGCTGAGTTCATGAAAAAAAAAGTTCACTGCACACACATGAATTAGTGGTGTCTAGGTTCGCATAATCCTCTGCTGTGACGAAATGTTTAAAGGAAAAAAAAAAAAAAAAGATAAAAAGCATTTATACGTTGCCGCCCCTTGGCTGCACAAATCTTCTCATTCATTCATGCATGCATCATCGCCTCCCACTTTTCCAGTCAACCCATGTACCCTCTCATTATTATGTTTGGATTTGCATGAGAATTTACATAATCATCTTCTCATAAATAGGTAATTATTTTAAATTACTTATTATGATCAACAATAAATATAAATGTTTATGAAATAAGATTATTTTATAAAATGAGAGATTTCCTTCCCAATGATTTGGGTGCGAGTCAAATTTCCATTTGACTCGGCACTTAATCCAACAAAAAAAATTATAGTTTTGGATTCCAAACTGTATCTTCATGAAATATAATTTTTGTCCTACATTAGTTCCTAGGCGATTCTTCTTTGCTAAAACTGGGGGCTGTATTCCAGGGACAATCTTCGACCTGGTTCCACTACAGTATTATATATCTACCATGTGGTCGTTCCGCATCCCTATTCAAAACTATGTTTATCATTGAAAAATGGAGAATTACCAGATCTTACAAATATCTGAATTATTTGGATCTAATTTTCAAGATACAATCAGGATGAAGATAAAGTGCTACCCTGAATTATACCATTTGAAAGACCAAAAAAAAAAAAACAAGGTAAGAAAACAATTACATAACAACATGATAAAAATGTTCTGTTTTTAAGTTAGTGAGAACAATACACTTTAGTCTTTTTTTTTTTTTTTTATCTTAGGAGTGTAATTTTCAGCCACTAGACCCATTTTTAATTGGCAACATATTTAAATTTGAGATTGGTGAGGCAGTATTTACATGAAAATAAATGAAGGGAAGAAAGCTTTGCTTTTGGGAAGACCATAGGAAAAGATGGCTTTTAAAGATATTAAAAGACAAAGGCGGTTATTTCAACTTGCAAAACCGTTAGGCCCATTCAGTTCAAGTGACTGATGCTGAAGCCATACACAACTTGGTAGGAGCAGTAATAATCAAGTGTCAACCTTCCCAATAGTGGTCATCTTTGGGAACACAATTGGATTACAAATACGTCAATTGTTCTTATCTCCTTCCATTCAGTGTATTACAAAAAAGTTGAAGAATTAGATGCACTCAACCTCCTATTTTATTGGATCTTCCAAAGGGATTCAGTCAACTTGTCAATTAAATTATGTATTTTCGTTTATGATCAAAACTTCAAAAGGGTCATTCTATGATGAGACTATAAATTATCGTACACTTTCTTTACATAAAATTATTTAATTTATCCTTTCCAAATAACGTTTTAATTATATTTTTTTTCCTTTACATAATTGACTCCAATAAATAAACAAAGTCAACAACTAGATTAACACAGCCTAAATATGTTACGAACTCCCTCTCTCTCCATTAAAATGGACCAAGTTAATCAAGTCAGCAATTAGATCACTGTTACCTAATAAAACTCCTTCAACTAAAAGGGACAAAGGTTAATAAATGTATTTATTTTTATTGGTTCTTGTTAATTTGCTATTTATTTAAAAAAAATGGATGTGAAAGATATCTCTTAAATAAAATCGTTTAAAATATGAGAAAAAGCATAATTTCATCTTTGATTCTTTTCTCTTGGTCAACATCGTGCAATTTCCTCGCAAAATAAAGAGAGGGGTTGGCATTTGTATTTGAACCACTAACAAAGGGATTGATGGCTTCAACTAAGTTGATTTTCTGGTTTCAGATGTAGGCAATTGGTTCCTACACCCCGTCAATTTTGACCTGCATCCACCATGTAAATGAAATGACCGAAATGCCATTGTGGATTTATAATTAAAAAGTTGGGTTTTTGCATTCCGGAAAAGGGTATATGGAAACCTTCCAGAATTGGGTTTTTGGAATATAAATTTTACGTTCGAGAGATTAAATTTGGAATTGAAGTTTGACTTCTAGAATAGTATTTGTAGAATGTAAAATTTCAATTTTAGATTTTCTTTTATAGAGTGTTCATTTTCACTTGTTCTCTTCTAGAATTTATTTTCTAGAATTGTATTATACATTCTAAAAAAGACATTTTCAAAGTCATTCCTCATCCCAAAAACACATTCCAGAATCTCGAACTCTTTTTAAGAACCCGATTACTGGAAACATTTCTTCCATTGGAGCTCTTCTCCTCTTCTCCTGAAATAAAAAATGATAAGGGCAATTTTCATAATTTTGAAAAATGATGGGTGCAGGCAAAAATTGATGGGTGAAGGAAGCAATTGCCTCATATATATTGTCTAACATTCCATTTAAAAGCCCAAAATAATCCTGACTTGTTTGGCCCAAAGATAGATAATAAGGCTAGGACAGATTCTTCTGCACATCCATGGTGACTTTCTGCATCTTCATAATTTTAACATATTTCTATTTTAGCTTAACTTATTTCTATTTTACCTTTGGGAAGCCGATATAGAGATGTAGGAAGAATCACTCTAAGGCTAGGCGTTGATATTCGTAATTCGACAAAACATGGCATGCAACATATTTATTAGGACAAATCGATATTCATAGTCATCTTGAGAAATGAGATCAAAGTAGAGGTCCACATACAACATAACTCAACCTAAAAATCTTAACTCAATTTAGTTTAAATAAATTGAGTTAGATATTTTTTTTAGTTATTGGATCAAATATGATTAAGCTTAATTTAACTTAACTTCTTACAGATGACAGGTTTTATTTGTTAAATCTAAAATTTAATTTAATTTAATTCGAAAAAATTATTAAATAATATTAATATCAAGAATAATTGCTATATTAATATTATTTAATTTATTATGTTGTGCTATTAATTAAATTTATATTGTTTAAATAATAAACTGTTCAATAGTTCAAATATTAAATAGCAGTATTGTTTTTGCAAAATATTCTGTGAAATTAAAAGAAATTAAATTACAAATTTTAGAAAAAAAATTAAAAAAAATCATGACCCAATTGATTTAATCTAAGGTGGGTTGAATTAAAATGAATTTAATAGAAAAATGTAGAGAACCAACCAGTCTGACTTTAAATTTGTCTTATTAGGTTCATGATTCAAACTCAACCTAATATATCTAAATTTGCACACAAAATTTGTAATGTAGTCTAGACCTACATTTTTAAAGAATTTAATTTTAATAAATTTGTACCTGCCTCACTTGATATGCAATTTTAATAAAAACTTTTTTAGTTTTGGTGAATATAGTGAAATGTCCTCCAAATAAGAGTTTAGATTTGATTATATCATCTTCTGTTGATATATATTTGCTGATATGAAATTTTGTCTTTCATCTTCATCTCTACCAATAATCAATATATTTATATCTGAGTTTATATAGATATTTATTAAATAATTTTTTACAAAAAAATTATAAAAGAATATTATCAAGAATTTAATATTATAAATATAAATATTTGCTTCATTTTAATGTGATATAATAATGAAAGAAATTATAATTATATAATTTTTAAAATAAATTGTCAAATAAAATAAAAAAATTGATAATTTAAAACAAAAATAAGTACGAAAACGAGATACATAAACATATTTAAATATTATTCATACTCTTAATTTAAATATTCTCCATCAATATTATTATGAATACAAATTTATTTTTGTCACAGAAGAAAATATCTTTTTCAACGAAATTGATTTTCTAATTTTATGTTCCAGAACTATTTATCTAAAGCCCACTCTAATAGTTAAGTTAGTGTAGTCCTTAGAGTTGGCCCTTCTTCGTGAAACTCGTGCAAAGGCTCCAAGCCCACAATCATAGCCCCTTCAAATTTCACAGATTTAAAGATTTAATCCAAAAGTGGATATAAATAAGAAAATCAAATTTACGTGAAGTTTGTAGTAGTTTCTAGAGAGCAAATTTATGTAATAGTTCAAGTTCTTGTATTATTTCTTGCTTTGGTAGGAGAAGTTCTTGTATTTTTTAAACCTCACTTTCATCCTTAACCTAAATCATGTACACTTTTTTAATACAGTGAAACTCTTATCATCTTTTTTACTTGTAATAGTTGTAATACATAAAATTTGTTAAGAAGTTGATAGTAAAATACACTAGTTGACTCTATTAGTTATTGCCCGAACTTAATTATATATCAACTGAGTATATATTGCTTAGTTTCTCTCGTACTTCAAAGTTTTCCAGTTTTTTTAATTTAAGAATTTTCTTCTTTTTGTATGATATTTTTTCTTTTACTTTGAGATTTTCCCCATTCACAAATTTTTTAAATTGAAGCCTTATGTTTCACGGTGTAAGTAAATATAAAATATTTTAAAGATGTTTTTATTAATCTTTATCTGTATATTATATTCTTAATTGTCTATTCAGTAAATATTAAAGATTTTACATTAATTAAATATATATTAACTAAATATAACTTAATATATATATATAATAAATTTTCTTTTATTGAATTAATTTTATAAGATTAAGTTAAACTTAAATTTACTATTTTAAAAATATTTAAAGTTAACTAAATTAGTTCAAAATTCTTACATATGTATGAATTTTTATTATTTTTTCATGACAAAAATTTGGCAGTTTTATACCATTTATGTGTTTTGTGTAAATACTAAATAATTAATAGTCATCATGCTTCCCTATCAAACAAAGGGACTTAATTTTTGCTGCTAGGTTTTTTGGTTTTCGGCCAATATGGTGCAATGCCAATATGATGATATTATATCAAAAAATAATATTAGTGTCTCTTAGATAAATCACACGACTTTCTTAATTAACACATAAAATAGTAAGTTATAGTTGGAATTCAAAAAAGTTCCAGGACATAACCCCTTATTATCATCCTAAGTAACATGTTGCAACAGGTTAAACATGCAACCATGGTTTGTTATCATCAAACCAGGTTGTGAATATCATTCCAAAGCTACTCTTTCTAATAAGGTGGATAACAAAAAATAATATACAGGCAGATCTTCTAAAGATAGACCGGCTTGAATGAGATAAGACTTTAGGTGGCTTGAGTAAGATAAGACTTTAGGTGTGCTTCGGGATTAGCTGTCCATTGTAAGACCATTCCAAAGCTACTCTTTCTAACGAGGTGGGTAACAAACAATAACATACACAAATCCTCTTAATATAAATTGACTTGAGTGAGATAAGACTTTAGTGGGTCTCAGGATTAGCTGTCTATTGTAAGACCATTCCATGACTTGAGTGAGATAAGACTTTAGATGGGCATCGAGATTAGCTGTCTGTCGCAATCGGGATCACGACGGGGCGATCACAATCTTGTTAACTTTTTTTATAAAAATGTTTAAATTGATAATGGAGTCGCCACTATAGCTTTTTTATAGGAAAACTATAGAAAAAACCAAAAATAAAAAAAATGCCTACGAACCAAATTTAAGATTCGGGAGTCGATTACGTGTGGGGAAGGTGTCAGCACCCCACAACGCCCGTCCTAACACGGTACCTTTAATTAAATGAATAAAAATAAGTGTGGTTCTACAAAATGTTATGTTATTTTTCCCAAAAAAAAATAATAATTACAGCAACTAAAAATGAATATATATTTACAAAAAATACAGTTTAAGAATGAACAATAAACAAACAAAATAATAACAGACACAACTTTTTATTTTTTTTATTTTTTGAACCCGACAAGGATTGACCTTGTTCCTACGTATTTCCGAAGGAAAATCAGGGATAAGGTAGTTCTAATTTTAAAAGTTAATTGGTGATAATTTCATATTTTTCAAAATTTCATTTAATCTTGTTTTTTCTGAAAGAAAAAAGTTTATATTTGTTTATTGTAAAAATTTTGTTAAAACTGTTAATTAAATTTTTTATTTATTTTTTTTGAAAATATTATATATTTTTTTAAATTATTTTTTAAAATTATTTTAAATCTAATATTTTATTTTTAAAAGTTTATGTAAAAAAGAAGGTTCTTTTTTATTATTTTCCTAACTTACTTTTATTTTGTTATTAAAAAAAACATGTACAACATAAAAATAGTAAGATTAATTAAAAAAACAAACAATGAATCCTAATACCCTAAGCAGTGGCAATAATTTATGTTTTGGTACATGGTTTGAAAATTTTCGAATTTGAGACTTTGCTATTAATTTTCTGGAGTTGGAACTATTAATTTTCTGGAATTAAATTTGCTACTGACTATGGACCGACTTTTGATTAACCTGTTTTATTTTTAGAAAAACTGTTTGGTATTCTTTTGAGTGAGTCTTTGGATTCACTAAGTTCTGAGGATTTTTGTGGGTTTTGAGTTTAGGTATTTTTGATTCTGGTTTGGGGTTTTGTGTTTATTTTCTGTCTCTGGGTTAATGATATCTAATGTTACTATATCTTTGTTATTGGAATTTACTGACTGTGCTAGCAGCAGCCAAATGCAGCAATTAGATAATCTCAGGATCGGTGTGGTAACAGCAACGGTATCAAGCATCTACCTGATGGTGCCAGTAGCAGCAGTCTCACAACAATACAGATGAAAAACATGAATCTGGACAAAATAAAAAAAAGCAGAAACAAGACAGAATTAAAGGAAGAAGACGAACCCGTTGAAGATTCCCAATTTAGCTTCTTGTTTTCTCTTTCTGGTGGTTTCTACTGGACCCTTAGATTTTTTTCAACAGAATCCAATAATATTTTTCAATATTCTTCCTCAGTATCTTTTTCTCTCTAAATTTCTTAGAATTTCTGTGTATTCTCTGTCCCTCAATTTTTCTGTCCTCCCCTCCTTTTGAAAATAGGAGCAGTTCTTTATATTTTTGTTTGTCAATCCCTTCATCTCCCTCCATAATACTCATAACACCCTCAATCATGATTTTTATTAAAAAATCAATTATTCCACCTCTCTGTATTAACTCCTTTTGGCTTAAGAGGTTACATTTCAGGAAGAATAAGCAAAAGGACAATAATAAGTGAACATGAATAGTCACTAAACATAAATAGCCCCTGAACATGAATAACCTCTGAACGTATGAGTATAAGGAAGACTACAGGAGTTAAATAAGGCTATGGGAGTTTAAATGTCAAAACCTGATTGTTAGTTAAATGTTAAAAGCATGACTATTGGTTAAATGTTAAAAGCATGACTATTGGTTAAATGTTAAAAGCATGACTATTGGTTAAATATTAAAAGCATGACTATTTATTAAATGTTAAAAGCATGATTACTAAATGTGATAAGTGTGAGAAGGCAAAAAAGGTGAAAATTTAGTTATGAGAAATAAAATTTGTTAGGCACTAATTAAAGAATTAAAAGGTACTAAAGTTA
>Ga0099824_1004057_pt1 | contig 21191 bp, 8 predicted proteins | sample SiratrowhiteBW_FD_76837 | JGI IMG/M metagenome (GOLD analysis project Ga0099824, IMG submission 76837) | Root nodule microbial communities of legume samples collected from California, USA - Siratro white BW | ecosystem: Host-associated > Plants > Roots > Nodule | place: USA: California... | reverse complement strand
CAACCAGAGAGAAGGCATAGACTTTAAAGAGACATTTTCTCCAGTCTCCACTAAGGATTCATTTCGTGTTGTGATGGCTCTTGTGGCACATTTTGATCTGGAGCTTCACCAGATGGATGTGAAGACCGCTTTTCTAAATGGAGATTTGTTTGAGGATGTATACATGGATCAACCTGATGACTTTGTTGAGAGTGGTAAAAGACACATGGTTTGCAAACTGAGGAAATTAATATATGAGTTGAAACAGGCTTCGAGACAATGGTATCTGAAGTTTGATAATGTTGTCACTTCTCTTGGTTTCAAGGAGAACATTGTTGACCAATGCATATACTTGAAGGCTAGTGGGAGGAAATTTATTATCCTGGTATTGTATGTTGATGACATTCTTCTAGCTAGCAATGATGTAGACTTTTTGTGTGATACTAAGCAAATGTTAACAGCTAATTTTAATATGAAAGATCTTAGTAATGCCTCTTTTGTTCTAGGGATTGAGATACATCGTGATAGGACCCGTGGGATTCTTGGTTTATCTCAAAAGGGGTATATGGAGAGGGTTTTGGATAGATTTAACATGAAATCCTGCAAACCCTATACCACACCTATTCAAAAGGGTGAAAAACTTTCTAAATCCTAGTGTTCTAAGGATGATGATGAGACTGCAAAAATGGAGAAAGTTCCTTTTGCTTCCGCTGTAGGCAGTCTCATGTATGCTCAAGTTTGCACTCGTCCAGACATTGTTTTTATTGTGAATTTGCTGGAAAGATACTTGAGCAACCCTGGTCTACCTCATTGGCAAGCTACTAAGCGAGTCATGAGATATCTACAAGGTACCAAGGATTATATGCTGACTTTTAGAAGGTCTGATTTCCTTGAATTGACAAGATACTCTGATTCTAATTAGGTGGTTGTCCAGATGATTTCAAATCTACATCTGGATGCATATTTATGTTGACTGAAAGAGTTGTCTCTTGGAAAAGTGTTAAGCAGACACTTATAACTACTTTAACTATGAAGGCAGAGTACGTAGCGTGTTATAAGGCTACACGCCAAGCAATTTGGTTGAAGAATTTTATTACTGAGCTTGGTGTTGTGGAAAGCATCTCTAGGCCTCTTATTATATATTGTGACAACTCTGTTGTGGTATGTTTCTCTCGTAATAATAATACCACAAAAAGGTCAAAGCATTTTAACACGAAATTCATGTTTGTGAGAGAGAAGATCCAGGAATTTCAAACACGAGTTGAACATATTCCCTTTAACAAAGGGATTAACTGTTAAGGCATTTGTTAAGCATGTAACCCGTATGGGGGTGAAGAGGTTCTTTTGATATATTGTTTTATTTGATGTATTGATTTAGTGGAAGTTTTCTTTTATGGATATGTACTTCCCTTTTTGGACCTCATTTATTGTATTATCGTATCTATTGAAATATTTGACAATAATTATTTATTGTTGTGACAACAATTATCTTATATTGTCATATTTTGTTTATTATGATTTGCGCAATTGGTGTTATGGCATAATTTTTGAGACATTTTGGACCCAGTCTCAAATTGTTATTGTGACAAGATTTTTTTGATCTTATATAACATCTGGGCAGATAATTGGGACATGTGTATAAATATTTCACATTCATAAAGGTCATTGTGATGTAGGTGTTTTGTTTCTGTATGATGTTATTACTCCTTCGAGTATGATTTTCTGCAGTGATGAGATACTTACCATTTTGTTGGACCTTGTGATTGAATATACTTTGGCATTTTGTTGTGGCCACATATTGTGAATTGATCTGGATAATTGATTGTTATTGTAATTTATTGTCCAAGTAGGAGAATGTTGGATAAATTAATTTTGTGGACATGCATAAATTATAATAATTGATTCAGATTAATCTATATATACCAAAATATTATTATTATTTATGGGATGTGAATATTATTTATATATAATATGGACAGGCTTATAATAGGTGGGTTGAGTCCTATCTTAATATATACATAAGGGTCCCTACGATTAACTACATGTTGGTTTGGTTTTTCTCTATCATATTAAAGAGAAAAATAGAACAGTTTTATGTATGTTGCCTGACACTTTGGTTTAAACGTAAATACCCTTTTATGCTCTTTTCTTCTCTGTGATCTGTTCTTGCTCATTTACATCAACGGAATCCAATCTTCTCTAATCAATTAGAATGGCATCAGGGGTGGCTTAAGGCCTAAGCAGGTAAAGCAACTGCTTTAGGCCTCAAAATCTCAAAGGCCTCAAAAAAATTTAATACTCATATATTATTATAATATAAAAAATATTTAATTTTAAAATTATACTAAAAAAAATAATTAAAAATTTAAAATATCCTAACTGAGATTAAGTTTACATCGATGCTATAAATATTATTTAATGACTTTAAATTTATATTGGTATTATAAATATTATTTAATGAATAATATTCTTAAAACTTTCTTATATTAATTTATAATCTTTTTTAAAAAAAATTAAACAGTCAAGGAATCCTACAAATTAAAAATTAATAATACTTTTTAAAAAAATTTAAACATTATTTCTTTATATGTCCTTTCATTATCTAACTCTCCTTATCTCTTTCTTTCTTCACTTATCTCCTTCCTTCCTTCATCTATCTCTTTGTTCTTCCATAATATTATTTCAATTTGTTTCCAATTTCAAATTTGTTTCATTATTTTATATTGTGCATTTATGTGCGTGTTCATACTATGCATTTATGCGCATGTGTCTTTGTTTGAAAACTTGGAACAGCCGAAGATTGATTGAGGAAGAGTTTGTGTTCATTTTTACTTTTAAATTATAAAATTATGAATATTTGATTTTAAAATTATACTAGAAAGATAAACAAGACTTTAAGAGGCTTAAAGCTAATTAAAAAAATAGGCCTTTTTTAAAATAATTTAAAAAATATATTTTATATTGTGCATTTATGTGCGTGTTCATAGTGCGTTTATGCGCGTGTCTTTATTTAGAGACTTGGAGCCCGTAGATTGAATGAGAAGAGTTTGTGTTTACTGTTGCTTTTAAATTATAAATTTTTAAAATATTTAATTTTAAAATTATACTAAAAAGATAAACAGTGTTGACTAACTTTTTAAAAAATGTCTCATTTTTTTAATTCGCTTTAGGCCTCCTAAAGTCTTGAGCCGCCACTAAATGACATCATCATCTTCAGTTTCAGGTAAGTATTGGATTTAATATTGTATGTATGATCGTATTTAGCATACATCAATTGGACTGAATATAATAAATATTCAAAAATAAATCTTTCACAATCCTATCAATAATCTAAAGTGAATTACACATATATGAAAGAGACGAGCAGTGAAAACCTATCTCAGAACAAAACGTAAAATCAACTTATTCAATAAGTAAACATTTATTAACAAAATCACGTTTGATATGAAGAAAAATCAATTACGAAGTTTACCGTGAAACCAAACACAATAAGTCAAATTTTAGGTAATTTTTCATGAATGTATATATGATAGACAAGAGAGGGAATATGGAGCAAGTTGAGTTGCTAGAGGAGTAAGAGAAGTGACTCAACAAGTGCAATATAAGTTCACTGGGGCTTTCTTTTGCCTTATCTACTTTTGGAAATATATGTTACTCTCCATTGAACATTAAGAAGAACTTGCGTGTGTTTGTTTGCATTGCTCTTGAGTAAAAAATAGCTACAACTTGTGCGAATTCCTGGGTTCATTTTCCTTCTCCAATGTGAAGCACTTATATTTTGGTTTGTTACAAGTTGCAACTAAACAAATAAAGCAATTTTAGTATTTCTAAGAACTAAGACACAAATAATGATGTTGGGGTTTGGTTTATGGCTGGTAATACCAAACCAATTTGTCAAAATATAGCAGTTGTGATGTTGGTATGGTAAGATCAAATCAAGTTGTTGAAAGAGTCTTACTAGTTATTATTCCCAAGAGATAAAATGCAAATCCTCATTGACTTTTACCACTTCTATGACTGAAAAGAAACTTATAATAGTACTTTCCACTTCTTTTTTTGTTTTGTTTAGGCTACAGTAAAATATCACAAGTTGTAATGTTCAAATGTAAACTCAAGAAATATAAGCTCCAATCTCAAAGGCGTTAAATGACAGTATTATACTACAAGGTAGGTTGAAGTCACTTTAATGAACTTATTTTGATTAATTCTAACATGCAATAGCACCGAGCACATGGCAGTTAAAATTGTGCTGGCTTTTGAAAGTTTGACTAAAAGAACACTCTAGTTAACCACTGCTAAGAAAACGAACTACACTTAGAATATACTAATGAAATGGGAACTTTCCTAACCACTTCTTGAAATTTCCATTGTCACTAATTCAATGTTTCATGGTTGCCTCGTGAGAGTTGACCACATGGGACGAGTCATGAGAAGTTTTGGGGCGAAAATGAAGTTACAAATTTGAGTTTGATCTCGAAATTTTTCATGATAAACAAGCTAATTATGCAATTTCCTAAACATAATCTTACTTAGTAAGAATTTTAAAAGATAAATTGATTTATCATAATTTTAATTGGCTAGCCCTTTAAAAAATTCATTAAGAATGCATAAAGCAAAAATATTATTGAACTGAGATGAAGAAAAGAAAATGCATATGCAAATATGCAACACCAATATGGACATGCCAAACAAATGAAAGACGATAAAGGAGATAACATGTGGCAAAATAAAAGTAAACACTTAATAACTTAACAGCAATAGAGATTTATAGAGAGAGGGGAAAATTAGAGAAAATGATATACATTTCAATTTCTCGTTAGAAAAAGCAGTACTGAATGATCTCAGAAACACGAACTCTTTGTTGCATAGACATAAACTCCAAGAAATTAGTTTAGTGTATTAGTATAAAATTTTTGTATTTAACAAATTATAAGTTCAAATAAATACAAGTATTTGCAAATGCTCTTTGACTTTAAGAGTTTTTCCTACCTTTAGTGCAAGTTTCATTGGCACTTAATGAGTTAGCAAAATCATATAGCAATTCCAGTTGGCAGGGAGGTTCTGTTGAGTATTCTGTTTCGCAGGCAAAGTTAATGATTCTACAATGTGTGTGCTATATTACAAAAATGAAAGGAATTGAAAGAGCTCAAATGGAAGTGTAGAGTATGTTGTGCTATCTATATTTTGGTCAACTTCTGCTGTGTGTAAAAACCGTTTCAGGGGCTTTATGACAGTTAGAAAGGGGTATTTGAAGGATGCAATATAACATACAGGAATCTCAGTGGCGTGTTAGGATAGAAAGGAGGTTACCTAATAGTCTCATGAGTCATTTCCCATAAATATTGTGCAACCTTATTTTGGAAGTTGTCCTACACTTATTGGAAAGGAATTAATTCACTTCTGCCACTATAGCAGACAAATGCATGTTGCTGCTGTGGAGAATGGTTTTCTAAAGGTGCAGGGGGCAAGGGTGATGTACAAAGAAGCAAGTGGCATTGTAAATCTTTTTGGTGAAATGGAAACATAGGTTTGTAAAAGAACATCTGAAGTTGTTAACAAAAATTAGAGATTTATGTGATTAAAATAACTTGAATTAAATATACACTAATTCTGTGGGTTAAATGCATAGATTGTGGATAAAAAAAGGGGTGTGTGGCTTAATTTTTCAGTAGTGGTGGAAGAAATGGCCAAATATATGATATTACGTGTGCTTTGTCCCATCTTGAATGCAAGAAAAATGTTGGTTTGTGGTAGAAAGTATGAAGGTAGCGTGCTTAAGTCTAGTAACATAAAGATATATTCACTCCTGCACTGTTGACTACCTTTCTCTTTTCCTTCATCCATGCGTTTGTGGCCCAGTTCCCTTTAGAGGCTCAAGAAACCAATGACCAAATCAAGTTCCCAGAGAATTGATACTGATGATGGTAGCACAATGGAACCAAAACAAAAATTAAAGAGAGAACAAAAACAATGATGACATGTCCTTTCAATTGTGTAGTTTTAACTAACCAAAGATATCCACTCAAAAAAATCCCACAAAGCCCACACAATATCCTAATCAGTCGTGTTTGAACGAAACTCTAACCCAGCCAAACATCACTTTCTTCTAGCTTCCATCATTTTCAGCATCACCCGTGTAGTTAAAGTTCATTGTTAGTGCTTATATTATTTTTCCCGTGATTATTTTCAATATATAATAAACTCAATTCACACATCACAATTCATCAAACACATAAGAGACTAAAGAGAGAGACACAACAAAACCTGAAGCTCTTCATGTTCGAATTTTGATGGTCACGTTTTCCCGGCAAAATCCCCAACTGAAACTACGAAATGTCCAAAGTGCCCCTCTTCGTTGCCTTTCATTTGTTTCTGTTATTCATCATTGCTGTACCCTCCCGGGTAATTTCAGAAACTGAACAAACAATACTACTCACACTCAAACGTGAACTGGGAGACCCACCGTCGCTCCGATCATGGAAACCGTCTCCGTCCGCGCCGTGCGACTGGCCGGAGATTGGCTGCGGCAGCGACGGCGCCGTCACGAAGCTTCTCCTCTCCAGCAAAGGCATCACCACCACCAAGAGCCTCCCTTCCACAATCTGCAACCTCAAACACCTCTTCATGCTTGACCTCTCCAACAACTCCATTGCCGGCGAGTTTCCGACAACCTTGTACGAATGCTCCAACCTCCGGTACCTCGACCTGTCTGAGAACTACCTCGCCGGAGCGATCCCCGCCGACGTGGACCGCCTCAAAACCCTCACTTTACTCAACCTCGGCGGCAACTCCTTCTCCGGAGAGATCCCGGGGGCGATCGGGAACCTGCCGGAACTGCAAACGCTGCATCTTTTCAAAAACAACTTCGAGGGAACCGTCCCGAAGGAAATCGGAAACTTGTCGAACCTCGAATTGTTGGGTTTGGCTTATAGTCTCAAACTCTCGCCGTGGGAGATCCCGTTGGAGTTTCGGAAATTAAGAAATTTGAGGCATCTGTGGATGCCACAGTGTAACTTGATCGGAGAGATTCCAGAATATTTCGGGGATGTTTTCGTGAACCTCGAACTGTTGGATTTGTCGAAGAACAAATTATCAGGGAGCATTCCGAGGAATTTGTTTTCGCTGAGGAAGTTGAGGTTCTTGTACCTGTACAGTAACAGGTTGTCGGGTGTGATTCCTGGTGCTACGATGCAGTGTTTGGAATTAATCGACATTGATTTCGCAAAGAATAATTTGACGGGTTCCATACCCCGAGAGCTTGGAAAGCTAAAGAACTTGAGTACGTTGCACTTGTACGAGAATCAGTTGTGCGGTGAGATTCCGGTAAGTTTAAGCCAAATTCCTAGTCTTAAGTATTTCAGGGTTTTCAGCAATAACTTGAGTGGAAGAGTGCCTCCAGAACTAGGCTTGCATTCAAAGCTTATAGCGTTTGAGGTTTCTGATAACCAACTCAGTGGTGGGTTGCCGGAACATTTATGTGCAGGTGGTGCGCTTATTGGTGTGGTTGTTTCTTCCAACAATTTTAGTGGGGTTTTGCCTGAGTGGGTTGCGAATTGTCCTTCTCTCGCCACGGTTCAGGTTTATAATAACAAGTTTTCGGGTGAGGTTCCTTTGGGTTTGTGGACACTGAGTAACCTTTCGTCCTTGATTTTGAGCAACAACTCCTTTTCGGGGACTCTTTCGAGTCAAGTGTTTTGGAATATAGCAAGGATTGAGATCGCAAACAACAATTTCTCGGGTGTGATATCTGCTGGGATTGCTTCAGCCAAAAATCTGGGGTTTCTTGATGCGAGAAACAACATGCTTTCTGGTGAAATTCCAAGGGAATTGACTCAACTTTCTCAGCTCACTGCTCTCATGCTGGATGGTAACCAACTTTCGGGTGCACTTCCATCTGAGATTATTTCGTGGCGATCACTGAGCACTTTGACACTATCACGAAACAAACTTTCTGGCCAGATTCCCACAGCTATTACTGCTCTTCCCCGCCTGGCTTACCTGGACTTGTCTCAAAATAACATATCAGGTGAAATCCCTCCTCAGTTTGATGGATTGAGGTTTGTTTTTCTCAACTTGTCCTCCAACCAGCTATCTGGGAAAATCCCTGATGAGTTCAATAACCTCGCATTTGAAAACAGTTTCTTGAACAATCCTCGTCTATGTGCTTACAATCCAAACGTCCACCTTGATAACTGTTTGACCAAAACCGCGTCAGCGGCAGCACAGTCGAGCAATTCATCTTTGAATTCACTGGCCCTGATTCTGGCTGCCACCGCCGTTGTGTTACTGGCCATAGCTTCCTTGGTCTTCTATAAGTTGAAAACGCAATGGGGCAAAAGGTACTGCGGGCATAAAAATAAGGTTGCAACGTGGAGGCTCACTTCATTCCAGAGGCTTGATCTCACGGAAATAAACTTCCTCTCGAGTTTGACAGACAATAACCTCATAGGAAGTGGAGGGTTTGGGAAAGTTTACCGGATAGCTTCAAATCGTCCAGGTGAGTATGTTGCGGTGAAGAAGATCTGGAATCGCGAGGATGTGGATGACAAGTTGGAGAAAGAGTTCCAGGCTGAGGTTGAGATCCTGGGCAATATTCGGCACTCCAATATAGTGAAGCTTTTGTGCTGCTACGCAAGTGAGAACTCCAAACTTCTTGTTTATGAATACATGGAAAATCAGAGCCTGGACAAATGGCTTCATGCAGAGAAGAAACCATCGCCTACTGGGTTGAGTTGGCCAACGAGGTTGAATATTGCCATTGGGGCTGCACAAGGTCTGTGTTACATGCACCATGAATGCTCACCCCCCGTCATCCACCGAGATGTCAAATCTAGCAATATACTGTTGGACTCGGAGTTCAGAGCTAAAATAGCAGATTTTGGGCTCGCCAAGATGTTGGCAAAGCCCGGTGAACTAAACACTATGTCTGCTCTAGCAGGCTCTTTTGGCTACATTCCACCAGGTAAATGATGCTATATTGCCATCTACAGAAGTTTTTATATTGATACTGAAGCAAGCTGATATGATAATATGCTTCACTTGCATTGCAGAATATGCCTATTCAACTAAGATTAACGAGAAAGTTGATGTTTATAGCTTTGGGGTTGTGCTCTTAGAGCTTGTGACAGGAAGGAAGCCTAATATGAGAGGCGACCATACATGCAGCTTAGTTGAATGGGCGTGGGAGCATTTTACTGAAGCGAAGAGCCTAACTGATGCATTCGACGAGGATATCAAAGAACCACGTTATGCGGAAGAGATGGCTAATGTCTTCAAATTGGGCCTCCTGTGCACAAGCTCCTTGCCCTCAACTAGACCTTCCGCGAAGGAGATTTTGCAAGTTCTTCGTGGGTGTTGTCATTCAGGTTCTACACGTAGGAGAGTGGGAAATGAGTTTGATATCGCTCCTCTACTTGGTGACACCAGGTACGTTTGTAGTTACAAGGAGAGTAATGCTGCAACCAATAACTCATCCTGGTGATACAAGGTACATTTCTAGTTACAAAGAGAAAGCAGCAAGCAAAAAATAAGAAAGCTGTTTGAACGGCATGTAGTATATATAATGTACAGATGTAAATTACTAGCGCTTTCACATGAACTCGTTATAAGAGTATTATTTCGAAAAGGATAGTATACTCGCATATGTTTTTTTTTATAACAAACCCGTACAACGTATGAGATGAAAGAGAGACGAAGACGGAGACGACATAACACAAATAACCAAAAGAAAAGGGTTCAAAAAAATGTCGTAAAAGTTTGTTATATTTGTACCAGTGACTTAGTGCTTCAGTGTGTTGAAGATGCAAGTTTTGGATACGGTCAACGTGTAGCACCACAATTTGTTAAATAGGTTATACACGAACAGGTTTACATAACTACAACATTGTCTCAAAGCGATCGGCACGAAATTCAGAATAACCCTGCTTCATTGGGCTTTTCACCCGAAGCAAATTTAATATCAAGCAAATTAAGCAGCAAAAACATAAAAAGAAAGCCATGTGAGAACACTAATGAAAGAAACTATTTTCACAAGATAAGTGTCCACTAAATTGAAAGACCAACGAAACCCAATGAACAGAATTATCCTCCCCACCGAAAGTTCCGAAGAAAGGATAAACAAGGAGGACTACCCTATTCTGCCGCCAATGTATTTTTGTTTTACCGTTTTCTCTTCTAAATAACCCTAGCCGAAGTAGGCAATTTTTACATTTACATAATGTATCGATCACATCCACGTCACAAGCTAAAAACAAAGTTCCCACTCCTTTAAAATCCAAGGTAAGTAGATATGTTAAGGTTTATGCGACAATTCAGAGCTCTGAAGATGAGATGAGCGGACGTTTCACACAACAGGACGTGACCACATTTTTAAGCGTCTCCGTCATGCTCTCCATCTATGTACACAAACGATCATCGCAACGCCATATACCCCAAACCCCAATCTCTTTCACTGCCATCATTTGTAGTATCTTTTCTCACTGTTCAATTACAACCTTAGTCCCGCTCACAGGTTCTCAGCACAGCAACAGTCACAACAAAGCACAGGGTAGCAGCGAGACAGGAATTTCAGCCATTAACCTCCCAAACATCATGTGATTCAATCCAAACTCGTCCACCTACAAAGCCAAAACCGAAGAGCACAGTATAAAAGCATTCTTAGAGAGTTGAAAAACATGTTTTCAAAAGTTCCGCACAGATTCTGACCTAGCCCATCTTCAATTTTACAACACTTCTGAGTCTGAAATCTGGCTATACACAATATAGAAAATAGAAAGAATAATAATAATTAGGAATAAAATGTATTAAACAAAAAAATTTAAAATGAAACAAAAGGAAGGTCTGGTCTGAGTCTCTCTATACACAAAACAAGTTAGGTTCTTAAGCACAGTTACTGGAAACATAGCACGTATAGTGGTGCAGGACCTGCGACCACATATTCACCAGTCAGAAAACTAAGAAATTCAATTACCATGGAAATTAAGAGTCAAATTATCTTGAAAGGAACAGGAAAATATACAAGATTAAAACAGTAGTTCATAGAAATAAGACCCGACAAGATGTGAAGAGAGAAGGGGCAGGCCATAATCGAAATTTGGCTATAAATATGCAAACAAAGCTTAAATCAAAGAAGAAGAAAAATCAAATCAGACCAAAAAAACAAAACAAGATTAGATTCTATTCTGAAAACTCATGAAATATAAATTTTTGGTAGCTTCCATGAAGGCACGAAAGGACGAGGTGAACTGAATAGTATCATCGTAAGATCAGATAGCCTTTATTACCGAGAAAACAAAGAGGTTAGAAAATTCAAAACCTTATATTCTTGAGCCCTGATATTTTGAAATACTCTATTTCCAAGAAACCACCCAGTCTCTTCAGAACTGATCTGGATCAGCCACACAAACATCACCCTGCAAAGATTCCTGACTCACTATCTCCCAGACTTCGGGTTTTTCACTGCCATCCACAATAGTTCCTAATCCAAAAAGTCCTCAAACGAAATAACTCACCTCGCAATTGAGGTTCTGGGAGCTGGCATTTGGTACATAATCTGAGCATTCATCCCTTGTGATTAAATTACATGCTTTGTCTAGTCGCTGATCCATTTCAATGACACCCGCTTTACAATGTGAAAAATTGTTAGTAGATTCGGTTTCTTCACTTTCCAAGCAATCTAAAGCCTGATCCTGAGCTTTGTCCCCATCGACAACTCCATTCTGAAATGCATCACCAACGTCTAGTTAAGGAAGTTCACATGAACCAAACAACTTCCAAAGGTTCCACACTGATTCAGCAGCTTACCTCATTTGGAACTTCTACACTACTTGATTTCAACGTATCAGGTGTGGTATCAACAAAGCCTGGTTCACTAATCTGCATGTCAGCTACCTCAGTACTTAGTCCACTTCGTGGGAGTACATCAGACGACTTAATTTCACAATTGCTGTTAGCATACTTGGTTGTTGAAGCAGCTAACCAAACCCCTTCAATACTATCAATACTCATTTGAGCTGTACCACCTGATTTATTAGTACAACTTTCAGGAGAAACACAATCTAACCTCTGTGGGCTAATAGATGCCCGTTTATCTGGTTTGTCTAGCTTCTTTTCCACCATTTCAGGGTAACTTTTCCTCTTGATGCATCTTTCAGACGGCCCAGACCCAGAGTAGCACTTTGTGGCATCATCACCTGTTTTTTCAGTTGGATGGCTTGTGTGCCTTGGCATTCTAGTGCGTTTGTAACCATCAGGAAAAACAAAGGCAGGGAGTTGCTTTCGACGAACATGAGAAACAAAAATTTCCATCCCAGGCTTCCAGTAGATATACATATTTATTTCTTGTCTGAATTCATCAACTGTCCCACGTATATCAAATTGCTGTCCCTCTTGACCTCTTACTCCCTCTTTCCTTTGCAAGCCCATAAAAAATGCAGAATGTGCACAAGGCTTGGATGTGTCTATATACTCATGCGGGTAAGGATGGCACTGCAGCATCCCATTTGTATCCCGCTCTATCTACTCACAGATAATTCAAAACCATGTGTCAATATACATGGGAAGGAAAAGAATATACATAAATGTTCAACAATTAAATATTTTCAATGAATTAAAAAAATTGGATTAATCCCGGTTCAAGAAAGTTTGTATGTACCAAACCATGACAAGACTATACTTCGGAAAAAAAGGAATTTACAAAATGTTCAGGATTAATTTTTTTCAAATAGAGAACAGAATTCGAATAAACCCAATACAGGGAAGTCTTGTACTAAACACAAGACTGTACCTTAAGGGTAAGCAGCCTCAATCGAGATTCTACCCAGCCCTTCCACGCTAGTAAATCATCAGTGTCTGATGCAACTATGTCCACTTGTAAATAGTTTTTGTATGCCTCAAAAAAGACATACGGCTGAAAAAGTGCACTCCACTGGGATTTATTGAGGTCAATTTCCTAACAATAGAAGTAGCAATCAAATAAAGACGGTCACAAATAAAATAAACCAAGCAATAATAGACTTATCTTACATCACAAATCTTATTGCCATAGCGGAATTGTTCCATCATGACACGAAGAGTGCTTGCTGAGACATTGTAGCTTGAATTCATGCAAGGGTATGCAGGAGTAATTATTGGCATAGTGTGAAATCTATCTCGGGGGTTTCTACGAGGATCCCATATAGGGAATCCCAGTTCATTCTCCTCAATAGAGCATAGCATTACAGGGTTTGGCCACCGCCACTGTGTATAGACCCTGAAGAATCGGGAAACCAACATACTAGGGATTGCATTAGGGTAAAGCTGGCATATTCGAGCGACTAAAATAGCCCAATTTACACCACCAAGGAATCCAGTAACCTAAGCACACCAAGAAAACATTATTTAATATCATTATAAATGATAATACCAATGGTGTTAAAATAAATAAATAAATAAAACCAAAGAATGTAGGTGCTGCTCTTACATTTGAATATACACCACGTCTTTTGGCCCAAAACTTTAAGCATCTCAGTGTAGTTCGGAAGTGCTATCATTATCAAGGGTTAATGGACTATCAAATTAATAAGATGAACGACCATTAAATATAATATCTTATTTAATCAAACTAAAGAACACATATATTAACCTCGATATTTGGAACAAGTTTAAGAATTTGATCTGCCACCCGACAGCCATTAAGACTTCTAACAGTTGGTTCATCAACATCATACAGCACTGAACCATGCGAGATATCTAGGTCCTGTAGATAAGTATGTTAGAAAACCGTATCAAATTAAAGGCAAGTTTAAATAAAACTAGATTCTAAGGTGGAAGACTGAGAAAGTACAATGGAAAGAAACATGTTTTTCTCTTATTGCCTGTTTGGAGTGATGGAAGGAAAGTTAGGGAGGAGAGAAAATTTTGAATTTTGAATTTAAGGAAAAGTAAATAAATATTTGAATTTTCCTCTCTAAAAGTCAACTTCCCCTTTCTTTTTCCTTTCATTTTCTCTTCAACCAAACAGAAGAAAAGACATTGTTACCTGTGTTTTCTTTCCTTCCTATTTGTTTTCCACCCAACCAAACACACCATTGGAATAAAATTAGAATGCAAAAGGCAATAGGAAATGGATACATGGTGACAGGTTATAAATACAATACCGTTTATCATCCTTTTAGAACGAATATAATGTATCAAAGTCAATAAACTGCATAAATACATTTAGATCAACAATAAAAATGTGCATTCAGCAAAACTTACATGAAGGTCAATAATCAGCATACAAATTTAATATCTTCCATTTAAAATCAGACAATAAAAACATCTGCCCCTTCCTAATTGCTATACTGCTCCATAGAACGTGGGTGAAAAGATAAAGATCCTACCTCCAAACCAAACATGCTAAAAACACAAAAGAAAGATAAATAACAAAGTGATAGCAGTACTTATATAGGACACATGATTGTTTCAAATTCTAAAAGATTTAGGAAGGGCAGTGTGCTTAAGTGAGGGAAGTCTTCAAATTCTCAACCTAAGACATGCAGTTTCAATAAAATTGACCCCCACGAAAGTGTGCACTCAGCAGATACAAAGACCCTGTTGAATGAATAACCAAACTTACTTCTGGCACAACCAAAAGTGATATACTTGCATACAGCAAATCTATAGATATTCCCTGGAATTTGAATTTCATTACAGGAACATGAGCATCAGGAACTGGTTGAAGTTCAGAAACTTCTTCCATTTCAGCCAGAATGTTATGCAAAATGATGAAGAAATCTTCCTGAAAAAGAGAAAAATTGGCTAAAATATAACCAATGTCAGGGATATTACTAAATTGAGGAAAATAACCAGCAGCAGTGTGTCACCTCTCGGTTCACATAAGAAGGACCAATGCACAAAGTGTCAATGTCAACTCCAGGTCCATGAACCTGCAAATTATTGAAACATGAATATTGTTGCAAACAAAAGGCTTATATAAATGGAACTTCAGCACTCCCGAGGCCAGGAGAATTACACTTATATATCAACAAAATCTCATCAGCAAACACTTGACATCATCAAGGATCTCTTTCTTTAAGCACCTAGCAGCTATAAAATGTTAAAAGCATAAAGGATCCACCAGACTAAGCATAAATTATCAGATTTCGTGCAAAGCAAGCCTCTATTTTTAAACCCCCACAAACCGAACAAACATTAATATTTTCACAATGGCATACGCACCCCAAGTCGGTAAGAACCAAAAGTGAAAATGACTGCGTTTGCATCCTCAACCATCTGATCTGTGTAGCCACGTTGACGCGTTAACTGCTTCACCCAGCTTTTCACAATCTACATTGCAAGCCAACTTGGTCATTACAAAAATCAAATCCAAAGGACAGAGAAAAACCTCAAAAGGGCACCATGCGAAAGCCCTGATGAACCCTAAACAAACACAAAGGTTTCAATCCAAATCATGTTCTTCAACATGAAACAAATTACACAATACTTCTATAAAACTCGGAGGAACACCATTCACATAAATTAAACAGGTGTATAAACAGAACACCACCGCAATAATCAACGCGCTCAAATAACAACAAAGACGAGATCGAAGAGGCAGTCAACCTGATCGAGGCGGTGAAGAACCTCTTTCCTGGCGGCGGACTCATCATTGCTCTCGTAGAGGCCCGAATCCAGTAAGAACTGAAAGCAAAAGGAAACAAATTGGAGGTTTAGGTTTGACAGGAAGCGAGAATGCGAAGGCGTGGGCCCCTAAACAATTGCAGATGAGACGAATCGCAAACTATTTACCTTCTCCAATTCGTTGTTGCGGTGGAGATCAGCGTCGGTGGGACCCGCGAGAGAGAGAGGCTTGGTGAAACCGTACTTGTTGGCTTGTTCCTGTTGAGGCGGCGTGGACGCACCGCTTGGAGTATCGGAAACCGCCATTTGGAAGAGCGAAACGCAGCACGCAGCTTCTTGACAGAGTATCGCTCAAATCGCTGGCATCTGATTTTTCCAGTTCAGAGATGCCCCTGAATCGAACGAGGAATAGGACGGTTTGGGATTTGGGGTTTGGGTTGGGTGGGTTAAGGGAGCGTTTGGTGTTGATGCGGAATCGCGAGTGGAACTTTAAAAACTGATTTTTATTACGCGGACCGGACTTGTGTTGTGTTAACGTCGTTGTATCCACTCCGAACGTTCCACCTGTACTTCTTTTTTTCTTCTTTTTTTTCTTTTAATTCTTCCCTCGCCTCAAATTGCCAAATAAAGTTTCAGATTTTTATTTTTGTTGGGTGAGAGGGACAATAATTCTGTCTTCTTCAGGCACTAGAACTTTCAGTTTTGTATCTCTTATCCATTGTGTTGCTTTCTAGATCGTTTCCTCAATAAACGTTACAAACTAAATACTATATATTATAAAGATGCATATGATTGACATAAATAAATCAACTGATTGTATATTATTATAAAATATAAAAATCTAATTAGGTCATGTAAAATATATATTATGTGTATATATACGCGTTGCAAATTCCAAATTATTATTCTTAATATAATGTACTAATTAAATTAAATTTTAATTAACTTGTTTAAGTGTATAATATTTTTAATTTTATGACTGTTTATTATTATTAGACTATTAAAACACATAAAATATAATCATAACTTACTTTTCAAAGTCCAATAGGTAAAGTGACCTAAAAAAAATATTAATATTAATATATTATTATAAAATTAAAAAAATATAAAATTATACTTAGAAAAAAATTTTAATTAAAAAAATAAAATATCTTGTTTTAAATTTATATTAATACTATATATATTACTTAATTACTTTAAATTTATATTGATATTATAAATATTATTTAATGAATAATATTTTTGAAATTTTTTTCTAATAAATTAATAATATTTTTTAAAAAATATATTCAATAATAAACTAATATTATATATTAAAAAATTTTAATTTTATATCTTTTTCCTACTAATGAATTATATTAACATCATTTTATTGAATTATATTAACATCATTTATTTATATGTTCTTCTTTTTTATGACTTTTTCACTTATTTATTTCATTTATCTAACTTCTTCACTTATTTCCTTTATTTTTTATATTTTTTTATTGATTATTGTTTTAATTTGAGTATTTGGTTGTTATTAAGTTATTATCTAATTCTAAACTTATTTTATCTTTCTATATTGTGCATTTATAAGTGTGTATTCATTTGAAAATAGTCATATATTATAGATTGAGAAATTGGAGTTTGTATTTATTTTTGTTCCTTTGATTGCATAAATATCAAGTAAATATCAATATCATATTAATGAATTGATCTCAAAATTATTTTATTTTTTATTGTTGTTTAACTAATTTCAAAATAATTTGTGCAAAAAACATAATAAATTTAAAACTTATAAATTAAATTTAAAGGTTTATCAAATGACAGAACAAAAATATATATGGAAACTTGATACTTCAAAACAATATATTAAAATCGATTTTATTGTTTTGACAATCAGATTTTATTATTTTAACTTAGTCTCATTTTAGATACTTATAAGTTATATTCAGTATTATATATTATAGTTTTTAATTTTATATAAAACTATACAAATATGTCAACTAGATTTATTTTCATAATTAAATATCTTAAAGAATATTATAATACTATAAAATAATAACCAATTAACATTCTCAATTATATAAAATAAATAAATTATTTTTCAAATACATAAATAGCATGTAAAATAATGTTAATTATATAAATTACATATATAAACCCTTAATTCAAATAACTAACTTTTCACACATTTTCATATCAAATTTACTCTCTTAAGGCATCAATGATAAAAAATATTAGACTTTTCAAAATATTGTTAGATTAACATATTTACACACATAAATTAAATAAATATAATTTGTTTAGATTGTCTGAATAAAAAAAATATTTAATCTAATCTTAAAGTTTCCATAAAATAAAATTATACATATTTCACTTAAAGAAATTACCCAGGAGTGACACACCATTAATTCAGATACTAGCCAAATGTTAAAGTGATAGTATTTATCAATTAAGCAATTTGTTGTTTCATTGAAAAAAATATTACTCAAACAATTTGACCTTATTAAGTGATATGAACTCAATTAGGTGACGTTCTTTATTACTGAAACACATTTAACTTAATTTAAAGTATTTACGTGTCTAATAACCATAGTTTTTTTTTTTATATTAAATGTTGAACTATTATGTTTTGATGAATTATTTTGGTAAAAAGACAATGAGATAATGCATTATAATTATAAATGGTATAGTGTATTAAAATATATTGTATAAAAGTATGGAAATATGTGTTATACCAATTTGTCATCTTTAAGTATCAAGTTCATGATAATATGATTAAATATAAATATTATTCCTTCACTAATTGTTTAAATAATGTATTATAAGAACTTATGTGGTAAGGAAACGAGAGTTAGGTTCAAAACACGATTTATATCTGTATAAATATATGGAAGAACATCATGACTTACAAAATCAAAATTTACTTTTAGAACATTTATCTTATGATGGATAACTCGTTTGTATTTAATAAAATATATTTAATAAAAGTCTTTTAAAAGACATATGTTTAATATTTACTTGACATTATGAATTACATGTATTTAATTATGCTCTATATGAATGATATGCTTGTAAAATCGTATTAACCAAGTTGTAATGTATAAATATTAGGTGTAAAAACATGTTTTTGTGATCCATAAATATTAGGTACAGAAACTTATTATTAGAATAGATATCCTTATTTCACTAATTCTGTAAATTATATATTTGTTGCATTAGAATAGGTGAAGAGGAAAAGTTATAAATGGTGGTACAATAAATATAACTTTGACTTATAATAAAGATAAATTGTCCTTATAAATTATTTCTCTTATAATGGACAATGTGTCAATCTTTAATACTAAAACAGATTTAGTATAAGTATTTTGGAAAACATATGTTTAATATTCACATGAGTTTAAAATTTTCAGGGAATTATATATAATCTTTTAGTGCGACAATAAATTTATAATTAATTTTATTACAACTATCTTATCTTTTTATTTATTTTTGTATATTTATTATTTTAATTGTACTTTGTATGTAATCAAATAGTAACAAATTTAGTATATACATACATATTTTTTTAATTTATTTATCTGTGTACATCTATATTAGATATTTGGTAACTTGTTTTCGTAAACTCTTAATAAAAACTTTTATTTTTAAATAGTTTATAAATGTTAACGATTTAAGATTGAAAAATCATATACTTAATCATAGTTTAAAAAAAAACGTTTACGTTTTGAAGCAATATTTCACATGGCAAATCTTCAAATCACAACAAGATCATTTGAGTTAATTATATATTAGTTAAGTTCATCAATTTTATTTTGGAAAAACAGCATTTTCAAGATAATTAATTTAGTATTTTTAAAATTAAGTTAACTAGATTATTTTCGAGCCATTGTTCTCTGAAGTAATATATTTATTTATTGACACATATTAGGTAACTAAAATAATTTATGTTAGTAATCTGCTTATAATTTTAATATATTATATAATTTTATTGTTTTTAATGTTATTCTTACTTTTTTCACTCAATAAATTAATTTTACCCGGAATTTTTAAAAATATATTTTACTTAGACACATATAATTTATTTTTAGTACATTAATTTTTTATTTAAATTTTAAATGACTGCAATATAATTTTTTTGACATATCACAAAAAGTTAGTTTATCTCTAAGGCAAAAAATAATAAAATTATCAAATGTGGTAGATATTTTTAAAGTTGCTTTTATAATACATTAAAAAGTTATACGTAACGTGAAATAGTAATTATTGCTTTTTGCATACCATTTGTAAGTATGGTTTTTCAAAACAATGAGCTCACACAATAAAGATTTTAACTTGGGTTCAGCAAATTTTGAATTTGCATGCCATTTGTAAGTATGATTTTTCAAAAGAAGCACAAACCTTTTCAATAATTTGTTCGAAGCAAGGAAATACCGCTTCTACAGGTAAAAGTGAAGTCCAAAACAGGGGTCGTTGTTTTTTTAGATTGAACAGTATCCGGTAAAACTGCGCCACCTGTTTTCTGAGACCACCGCATCTTGGTAAAACCAAGTCTTTTGGATTCCAGAAGCACTTTGCGCGCACTCTCAAATCTACTCTAGTATCAGATTCGATCTTGATCGTCCATCTCCACCACGATCACGAATGGACCATTTGGACGGTTCAGATCCATCGTGACTTGTCAGGACGCAGATTCTCGTTGAAAATAAACAAATCCCCCCACAACGTGTTATTTCTCTTTACACACTCGTTCCACCCTCTTTCTGCGTAGTGTTCATCCACTCCACAGTCCAAAAACAATCTCTGCAAAAGAAAAACCAAAAAACAGAGAAATCACGAAGATTCCTTAGGGAAGAACAATGGCGTCCAGCGATTCTGATTCGCAGTTGAAGATCGTCCATGGCGACGCTGGTTACATACTCGAAGACGTTCCTCATTTCACCGACTACATTCCAAATCTTCCTGTATCTCTCTCTCTAGGATTTACTCGATTACATTTGCGAACTGCGTTACTTTGACGCATTCACTCGGGCCGCTTGTATGTGTAATATTTTTTTTGCTTTTTGCAGACGTATCCAAATCCGCTTCGGTCCAATCCTGCTTACTCGGTTGTTAAGTAAGTGAATCGCTTTGGTTCCTGCTGTGATTGTGATCTGATAATGGAATGTGTTCTGTTCGAAACGTTGATTCTCTCTCTTTTCTTTTTTTTTTTCTTTTTCATCTTTTCAGGCAGTATTTCGTGCACATGGACGATACTGTGCCTCAGAAGGTTCTATCTGTTTTTTATTTGCGATAGCGACCTGTTTGTGCATTTATTTCTCCGTTTCGTCAATTTTAAACACTTCTGCTATGTACTATTTTGCGTTGCCTGACCTGTTAAGTATCAACCACGACTTTGCCTTTGAATTAATGTATTATCATTTTGTTCGATGATTGGCGGAACAGGAGAATATTTCCATTGGTTTCTGATACTTAATCAATTATCGTTCATGGGAAAAGACTGGACTGAACCTTTTTTTTTTTTTTTTTTTTTTTTTTTTTGGGTATAAGGAAAAAAAAATGAAACTGTGTTTTTTTTTTTTTTTTATTAAGTAAAAAAAAATGTTTTGTGTTTTTTTTTTTTTTTT
>Ga0099824_1004055_pt1 | contig 21194 bp, 8 predicted proteins | sample SiratrowhiteBW_FD_76837 | JGI IMG/M metagenome (GOLD analysis project Ga0099824, IMG submission 76837) | Root nodule microbial communities of legume samples collected from California, USA - Siratro white BW | ecosystem: Host-associated > Plants > Roots > Nodule | place: USA: California... | reverse complement strand
TTTATTTTTAATAAAAAAATATTATTTATTTTATATATTTTTATATATATATATATATATATATATATATATATATATATATATATATATATATATATATATAATAATACGTATTCTCATTTTACTCTATTTTTTTCTTCTTTATATGTTTAACATGAAGATAGTGAAATAAATTGTAATTTACTGAATTATTAATTACAAGATTCTAAGAAAGTTTTTAATACTAAGAAAAATGCATTCTTCAAATCTTAGTTTGCTTTCAAAAGATGTTTTCTAATCTTTAATTTAACGTATTTTCATCTTTATTTTATTGGGAAATAAAAAAAAGTTGAAAGTAAACCTACGTAAGCCATTAAATCACTTTTAACAACTATACTTATATATTATAGCCACTTCCTTTTTCTTACAAACATTAAATCAAAAAATAATTTTTATAAAAAAGAATTAAATAAATTCAAATAATTTTATTCTTCAATCAACTTAATTAACAAGTTAATACAAAAAAAAATCTTATTTTTAAATCTAGATAATTGCTACAAAAAATATGTTATTTTCTATTAAAATTCCGCCTATGGTTTAAGATTAATAATTTAGCATAATTTTTATAAAATATTAGAATGGTAAAAAATCTAAATTGGTAAAAGTTATAGGTCTTAACCCCGATTCCTTCACAACTTTTAAATATTCTAATAAACTCGTAGGTGTTTTTAATGTTAGTCTTACTGAGTTGTTGACTTAACATTTGCAGCTTAATAGAAAAATATACGTTTATACTTAAATATGTGAGAAACTAATTTTCTTATATTTTTATACTAAGTGATTTTTTCACACTATTATAAAATTTTCAAAATAATAACTATTAGGAAATTCAATAATATTCTAAAATATTATGTTTTGAACAAATAATAAAAATAAACTTTAAGACTTTAACAGGTTATTTAAATTCTTTGATATGATTATAGGTGTGTTTGAATCTTCGGAAATGAAACGTCAACATAACATCAAAAAATTAAATACTCTGTTAATATATTAATATTTTTTTTAAATTGGACTGTATTACCAAATACCAAAATATATATAGAGAATATATTTCACACTCCAATTAGTTTTGAAATTAATTTTTATTATAACACACTTAATAATTCAATACACAAAAACATCTTGAATATAGGTATTAATTTAAGTCTAAAATCTTATAAATACACATTTATTTTTTAAGAATACTAATTCAATATTGTTATTATTTACTAAATATTTTTTTATATATTTTTAAAACTTTTACTAATTTGAGCATCTTCTGCAAATAAATATTATTTTCTGTACTTAACCAAAACTAGACCTACCATTCTCAAAGAGAACTTTCGATTCCCTCAAAATCTATCCAAAGTAAGAATATTTATTAAAAACAAAATAAAATCTGAGTTCACTTAGAATTTATAATTCATTTTTAGAATGTATTGATTTTGTATTACTTTCCCTAAATTCATGAATACAGGGGACCACATACCATAAAGTTGTTCCCCTTGACTGATCCTATTGTAAGTCTTCCAGCTTGTGGCCCAAAATACTTTCTCAAACTTTTTTTGATGTTCTTCCTGAAGTTATCTTATTTCATTCAGAGACGAAAGACAAAATTGATATGTCATTCCATAAAACAGTCACAAACATTATAAAAAAACCTGTTCACATCATTAAGCTGTCTGGCATTCTATATTATTATCCTTATGATGAAAAAAACTAATTAAAATTTTAAGAGAAGTTAATTACGGATAAAATTAATAAATACTTTATATTATAATATAATCAATACAAAAACCACAACATTATTGATGAGTATCTAACTTAATTTCTTACTTGTAAAAAGTTTAAATGTCTCAATTTTCCTAAGAGATGTTTACATTAGTTCGTAAGAGAACTCATCCTTAAGACAAAAAATTCTATCGACAAAGTAAAATAGAAAGTCAACTTAATTACAATTTTGGTAGTCGCTACAAAATTTGTGGCCTTAGATTTGTTCAGTCTAGCCTTAAATTTGTCATGAAATATAATCTAAATAATGATGAAGATCTTATAACTATAAGAGTTTATAAGATAGCTTCAGCCCTCAACTCTCTCATTAAATCTACAATTTTCAAATATTTTCTTTTAAGAATAACTTAGATATCAGAGTTATTGGTCACTATAAATAAAAATAAGTGTGATTTTATAAAATATTATTTTTTTCTAAAATAATAATTATAACAAATAAGAATAAATATATATTTACAAAAAATAATAATAACTATGTATTCTAAAGGAGAATGAGGGATAACACAAAATGAATAATAACTACGTATTTCCAAAGAAGGATCAGAATCATGTAGCTCTAATTTTAAAAATTGATTGATAATGTTTGACATTTTTTATTTTTTAAAATTTCATTTAATCTTGTTTTTTAAAAGAAAAAAAAGTTTATATTTGTTTATTGTTAAAATTTTATTAAAACTGTTAATTAAATGCTTTTTTTATTTCTGAAAATGTTATATATATTTTTTAATTATTTTTAAAAAAATATTTTAAATCTAATATTTTATTTTTAAAAATATTTATAAAAAAGGCTTTTGTTTTTTATTCTTTTCCTAATTTAATTTTATTTTGTTATTAGAAAAAAAAACATATAAAACATATAAAAACAGGAAGATTAATTAAAAAATAAACAATGAAACCTATTACCTGGCAGAAAGGATTATAATCGAATGCTTGAGTTACTTTGTTTCTGGAATGATTATTTTGATTTTGTTCTTTACTATGGCTATTTGGTTTCGTGAGGGATAGTGGTTGTTGATGTTAGGTTTTTTAAATTAGGAACAGAGGCTTCTTTGCCTTAGGTTCTGTTTCTGTATTGGTTGATTGGGTGGATTTCTATTTATGAATAGTTTATGTTTTGGTACAAGGTTTGGAAATTTTTGAATTGGGGACTTTGGCTATCCTATTCGATCATGTGCTATGGAGTTCGGATTATTAATTTTCTGGAATTGAATTTGCTACTGATGATTCTGGACTGGCTTTTGATTAACTAGTCCTGTTTTTTCGGAAAGGCTGTTTGGTGTTCTTTTGAGTGAGTCTTCGGATTAACTGAGTTATGAGGATTTCTGTGGGTTTTGAGTTTAGGGATTTTTTATTCTGGTTTGGGATTTTGTGTTTGTTTTCTGTCTCTAGGTTAATGATATCTAATGTTACTATATTTTTCTTATTGAAATTTACTGACCGTGCTAGCAGCAGCCAGATCTGCCAGATGAACAGTACTAGTTGTAAAAAACATACAGCAATTAGATAATCTCAGGATGGTGTGGTAACAGCAACCATATCAAACACCTACATGATCGTGCCAGTAGCAGCAATCATCTCGCAGGTATAATAATTTATTATGATCATTAAAATTAATTTAACAATGTTTACAAACTAATTACTCATTGATACTGATGCAGTGGACAGATTAAACAAAACACAACAAATACAGATGAAAACATATAACAGAGCAGAATCTGGACAAAATTAAAGAAAAAGAAAACAGAACCAGGACAGAACTAAAGGAAGAACACTAACCCTAGATTTTTTCAACCGAATCAAATAATATTTTTGAATATTTTTCTTCTCCAGTATCTTTTTCTCTCTAAATTTCTAAGTATCTCTATGTATTCTCTGTATCCCCTCTTGAAAATAAAATCAGTTATTTATAAATTTTTGTAGGAAGGCTATGGGAGTTAAATGTCAAAAACATGATTACTAGTTAAATGTAAAAAGTATGATTACTAGTTAAATGTCAAAAGCATGATTACTAGTTAAATGTCAAAAGCATGATTACTAGTTAAATGTTAGAAGCATGATTACTAAATGTGATAAGTGTGATAAGGCAAAAAGGAAAATTTAATTATGAGAAATAAAATTTGTCAGCCACTAATTAAAGAATTAAAAGGTAATAAAGTTACATAGGAACTTGAATGGGCAATGTATTTCTATAAATCTTAGGGCTTACGTGGCAAGTACAATTAATAGATAAAGGAGGTGTAAACAGTAACTTTTTTTTTTATTTCTAATAACCTATTAGTAAATTAGGCTTTAGAAAACATCTTTCTATTCGATTGGGATCACTTAATTTTTCTATTCAATTTATTTTAAGACATACCAACACCTTTTTTTTGTTATTTTATCATTTTTTTACAAATTTCATTTTATCTTATTTTTATTATTATTTAATCAAATTTTACTTATAAAGTCAAAGTTCTTTTTATTACTTATTCTAAATGGCAAAAAAACTAAATAACACATGCTAAAACGTTTTAATTTCTTTTTTTTTATTATTTTATTTTATTTTTTATATTTTTTATATTTGTAAAAATAATTTTTATTTATCCATACCAAATACCAAATTGGGTGTTCCCAATAATTATATAACTGTAAAAATTTCTTAGCCACCATTAGTCTTTGAAAGGGTGGGGGATGTAAGGCATAGCAGGTTGTGGTTGTCTTGTCATGCAACCTTAAATTTGAACGAACAAAGGGAAGGATGACTAATAACAAACAGTGATTCATGTATCTGCTCTCTCTATTCAACGGTAAGATTAGGGAACATTAAAATACCAAAAAGTGCATATGGAGGACAAACTTACTTAAATACTGCTATATGATGGATGAGTTTCCTTTATTTTGATGCCAAAAGTCATGACCATGCTCTCGTGTGCAATCCGTTTATAATATTCAATTTGATGGTAGATTCGTGGATGTCTTACATCACCTCTGTATAAAACAATGACACCATTTCACAAAATATAAGATGATCAGCTATTAGGAAACAACGAGGAAACATGCACCACAGTACAAATATATTTTCTTTTAACTTATGTTTTATCATAGAACCACTGTGTTATGTCAATAGATCTACTAGAAGAAGAAACTTAATGTATATATAGACTACATTTTTTTGGTTTCTATAAATTGTGATGTTTTTGAAGGGAATAAGAAAGTAGTAAAATCATTTTTTCATTGGCTAAATTGTATTCACACATGAGGTATCAATTTCATTTCCTCAAATTAATGAAATTGGTTAGGAATACTTAAATCATCTTCTATGTTAATTTTGGGTTGTAAGGAAGTGGACAACAAGGTATCAATATTATACTTTTAAGATTAGTTTATGCAAATTTTGTTCAAAGAATATAAAAAGTAGTATGTCAAACTAAAGGACTATAAGCATATTTAAGTCTTGGTTTTAACGTATAATCAAATTTAAATTAATTGATTACGTATGAGGTTTTCTTTTTCAAAGACGGTCTTTTTGGATGTAAGATACAATACTACATATAGCAATATTACTTTTAAACTGTAAAAATAAATGAATAAATTTTCCTTAAAAAGTATTTAAAAGATATTTAGATTCATTTTAATTGTATATTATCTTTGAAGTCGAAGATAATCAAAATTGTCTAATTTTGGACTAATTAAAAATGTTAGTTATGATAATTAATAGTATTGACTTTATAAAAGGAAGAATCGGGGTGATACTCGATTTTAAACATAAATATATTTTTAAATAATAATATTAAATAAGATAAATTAGTTAAAATTTATTTATATTTTGCTTCATTACACATAACTTCTTTGTTTAAATTTGGGGTAAGAGTGTTATAGTTGAAATTGGATTGTGAGATTTGAGTGGGTGGGAGGAGCTGACAGGGTTGATTGGGATGGGGGCATAATGTATAGGTGCGTAGGGATTTAGAGTTGGGTGGGTTTGGGTTTTTTAATTTATAAAATAAAATTTTTAAAGGAATTAATTATGACATTTTACAAAACCTAGAAGGTTGTCTATAGATTAAGTAGATGCAGGATATAGTAACGTAATGGCTATTTGAGGAAAAAAAATTAAAGAAAAATAATGAAGATTATAATAGGTGTTTTTGGAAGTAATAGTTATTGTGAGAGAGTTAATAGTCTGTAAAGTCATTTCATAAGTTGATTAAATGCGTTGAAATTTTAATATGTGGGTAAGTTTTTGCTTTAGCTTCTTGTGTAGTTTTTCTTAATATGCACAACGAACTCTAATTGATGAATTACAACTAATTTGTTTCTAATTTGTTTCTGTTGTCATTTTCTTTGCCTTAATTCTTGGGTTTTAGTTAGGATTAATTCTTTTTTTATTAGACATGTATATGTACAAAGCTGGGTGGAAGAAACTAGAAAATGATTTGTATTTTCATGTGTGTAGGCTTTATAATTGGAAGGTTGTATATGACACTAGATGATTATAACACTTGAGGCAGACGTGTTAATAAAAGATAAGTGAGGTGATCATAGTCCATAATTATTAGAGAGGGGAGTGTTATCTATTCTTTAAAGAACTGAAAGAATCAACAATTGTCTTGCAATAAAAATATAGGCTCAAGAATCAATTATAATCAATTGGTCTTGACATTTTTTTTTATTCAACTTGATGCACTGCCATGATATCATAAAAGAGTAATTTTTGTACAGAGAAGATCTCGAAGCTAACTTATAAATTTAACAAAGATGCTTAATTAAATATATGAAGCATAAAAGAAATTATAATATCTCGATATGTTGTTTGAGACTAACATTAAACTATTGTTTTTATTTTAATTTTACTTTTATATCTGAGTTGATTTTGATTTAGGAATACGATGAAAGCAGTATACAGGACATAGGTAAAGCATGATATATAGTTACTATTCAAATAAAATATATGAATCATATATACTTTTATTTTGTAGACAATAATTAAAGAATTCTGTTAGTAATTTTATTTTAATATATTATTTATTGCTGATAAAAAAATTAATATTATATATATATACACTTAAATACATTAAGAAAATTGAAATTGAAGTCTAAAATTAAATTTGAATACTTAACATATATGTTATTTCATAAAAAAATGAAGTCTTAATCTTATACATATATATATATATATATATATATATATTAAAATAATAAATAAAGACTATATACTTTTATATTCATAACTGTACCCATTTTGACATTTTGATTTAAAAATCAAATACTAAGACAGCAGGTTTTAATATCTAAGCTAACCATTAACGTTATGAAAATTAATTATATCAATTTCAAATTTATTTAAATAATTTTCAATTGAAATATTAAATTTCTGATATTTTTATAAAAGTAAAAATAATTAGCTTAATAAAAAAAAATTCTTAAATGCACGGTATAAAATTATTTAATACAGTTTAAGAACGAAATTTTAAAATATTTTAAAATTAAATTAATCAGATATTAATATATCATAATAATGTGACGATCAAATATGCTTACTTCTATAATTATTTTAAAATTAAGTGAAATGGGTAAATTGGGATAACAGTGTTTTATCTTATTTAATAATATTTTTTATAAACATGTAGAAAAGAAATAGAAAAAAATAATTATACTTTAAAATTAAATTTACTCGTTTTAGTGAATTATCTTAGGTGGCAATTTCTAACATTTCATTATATTTAGTGACTGATAATTTTTTTTTTTTTTTTTAGATCTTTAAACGTTCTAAATTTGAATTTTTTACTCCTTCAACTTCTAAAGCTGAATCCTTCTAGTTCTTTAGTGTATCAACCCTTTAAAATCATTGCAAATATGTTTTATAATCAAATGTTGATAGTGTTCTTTTCAAAATTGACAGAAAGAATTAGAATGACTTAATAGTTTAGGGATTAAAATAAATTTTAAAACAAAACAAAACATAAAAATGTATTTTTAATATTTAGTGTGAATAGGAGAAAAAATATTTTTAAATAAACAACAGTTATATCAATAGAGAATAATACAATGTAAATAGCTTTACTTCTTTTACAGAAATAATATACCCAATAAACAATGGAAGGTTTAGTAAAAATTGAAATTGATGAAAACATATAGCAAAAAATGAAATTCACAAAATTTAATGATGAGATATATAGCTTTAACCCAAGAATAATCACAATATAATAGGTCTTAGAATTTATACATTCAATGATACACTAATTTATCATTTAATGAAGTGATTATAGTTATTAAATCGTAGCTACCATGAAAAGGCACAAATAGTTAAGACATGGACCACTTCACTGTTATCTTTGGTACATTGCTTCCTAAAAGATAGTTGCATTATAAATCTCACTCTAAATCTCAAATGACGAAATAAAAAATCTTATGAGTCTAACTGTTTAAGCAAAGTATTAATTGGTTGGGAAAGAATAAAATTCTCCGAATTGTTTATGAACTCTAACTTGTGAATAATTAAAACATAATACAAAATCTTTCGATTGGGATTTCTCATTGACTACAAATATGCAGGACCAAAATACAACTTTTAAAAGCTTTGACAATTCTCACTAGCTATGGATATGTGGCCACAACATAACCTTTCAAAAAATTTAACAATTACCCTCTTTCTTCAATTTAGGTTATGATGAACCTTGATCCTAAAATAGTGTGTGAGAATGAACTTTTCGAATAATATTTGGCAAAAAGTTAGACATGTATAGACTAAACACATACTAAAAAGGTTCAGACGTATACATTCTTCAAAAAGTAACGGACCTATTACGTTGGACTTAACAAGAGATGGAACAGAGTATTATTACGTTTGACTTAACTTTCTTGTGTTGTAGTTTTGATTTTTCTGTGTTGTAAACGTGTTTGTTTTGAGATTTGAGGCGATAGTCAAAGGTATATCATTGTATTGAGATTGGTTTATAAGGAGACTACAAGGGTTGGTACTGAAACAGAAGAGTCTTTTTTGTTTGGTTAATAGTTTAGTTTCTTTTCTAGTAAGTGGGCTTTTTAGTATTACCGCTAGATGTTTTACCTTTTTTTGTCTTTGTTTTTCTGTAGAGTGATATTGCTTTATAGTCCTCTTTTGTTTTTTCATTTTGTAAAAGGATTAGTGCACCCCTTAAGTGCTCTTTTTTATTCATTTTATTTTTTGCTGTTAAAAAAAAGAGTATTCTTAAAAAAACAAAACACACTCAAACCCCTCAAATACTCTATTTTATTATTTTTTTATAAAAACAAAATATAGCTATTGTGGGCATGTTTTTTCTAGCTTCAGGCCTTCTAAATCTGTTTATTAATTGGGAAAATATCAAACAACCTAGACCCATTATTGTGCGTATGTGTGGAAGAAAGAAAGCCATAAAAATAATAAATAGGAAAAAAAATTATATAAATGTGATGGTATAAGGTGACGACAAATAAGAGAAAAAAAAATAATATAGTGAAAAATAAAGTAAACATATAATAAGACCATCTCTATTATTTTTTAACCCATCAGTTTATCAAATACAATAAATATGAATGATATTAAACACCTAATTAATATTTATAATTTTTCTCTATCTCTTACTATAACACTACTGCAAAAAATATATTTTGCAATGTTTTATATTAGTTATATTAGAGACTATCTTAAAAAAAGATGTAGTATTGTTGTAAATGATGAGACACACTCTCACCATTGCCATCGTCGCCGGAAAACCGCCTCACCATTAACATTGTCGTCGCGACTGGTCTTTACACTTCCGTTTTCTCACCTGTTGTTGCCTTTCCTAGGGAAGACATGGGTCTTCTCCCCTTTGTAAGGTTAGTCTTCTCTCTTTCTCCTTTGCATAATTCCAAGGACTCCATTTAGTTTTGTATTACAGTGTTAGATTTTAACTTATTATTTTTTAATTATATTTAATTGGTTGTATATATAAGATTGAAAGTTATTATTGAGTTACAAATAATTAGTTTCTTTGTTAACAAATTTTAACAAATAAATTTATTAGTTATATAATAAGTTATATAGTACAAGAAAAAAAATATTTAGAAATCAATTTTTAACTATCAAATAAGATGATTGTTAATTATGATTAAAATAATTATTAAATTAGGTTTTGATTAAAATAAAGATATCTAACATTAGTTACCAAGATTTTAGCTACTTATTCTATTAGATTCTAATTATACAGAGTAAATTTAATTATATATAGAGTAAATTTAATTGTTAAGTTATTTACTAATATTATAATTATTTATGTTTAAAATATAATTATATATTAATTATCAATCTTGAAAGACAATAAAAGTATCAACTCAATCATTTTTTAGTATGGTATGCTATTTTGTTTAAATTGATATGTTTTTATTGATTTTTTAAACATATCGGTATGGTTTAGAGGTGTCTTATATTTGATAAATTATATACATCTCCAATTTGAATTTCTAAATAAGAAAAATTGATATAACTTTCTAAATCCGACTCTTTTAACACATGTATAATAAGAAAGTATGATATAAGTGTACATCATTATAATAACTTGGTCAAAGGAGAAAAATAAATTCATTTTGCTCCACATATGCGCTGAGAAGTAAATTTTCACTAAATAAGTTATAATCAATTATTTAAATATCCTGCAATAAGTATTTTCTAATGCATGCATTATTGAAAACTTATTATATCATTGCAAGGTCACATAATTGTATTGTTTTACTCCTTGTACAAGAAGTTCCGTATTTATTCTAAACAATAGTTGATTGGTAAACAAGTTTATTTTCTTACCTATATTACATTAATCTTACATAACATTGCAATAACTATTTTCTAATGCATGTATCACTGATAACTTGTTATATCATTGCAAGGTCACATATGTATGGTTTTTACTCCTAGAAGAAGTTTCCTACCTATTTTAAACAATAGTTGACTGGTAATAAAGTTTTACTGTTTTATAAAATACATTAACATTATATAATATTATATAATATCCTGTATATTAACCAACATTCTTTTATTTTTAAGATTTATTTTAGATATAATAAATTGAGCCCCGATTCAAGTGTAAAATCACAAAAACCCAAATGAATATAACTAAAGGTATTTTAATTACATTATTTACTTACTTTTGTATGTCAATCAATTCATTTAATCATATTCATTTTGAGTGGTAGATTTCTAATGTAAAATACAAATTAGAGAAGGTTATTGTTTTAGTGACTGAGGTTTTTGATAGCTCTTGACCAGTCTAAAAGAAAAATGATCTTTACGTATCCCAATACTTCATTTTTATGTTTTTTTATGAAGCATTCAAGTACTGAGTCAAAACGGAATTTAGTTATTCTTGTTAAATCTCAACAAATTAACCAAAAGAATATTCATCTTTAATTGATTATGTTTATTGAAGGTATAAGTTTATGTGAACTGTAATTTATAAATAATAAAATTGGATTCTTAGTTTAGGCCTTTATTTTTGAAAGCGCATTTATAATTTTGAATTACTTTTTACACCCCGATTTTATTTTAGGCTTAAAATATACCCTCTATCTCATATGGATTAGTTATAAATATGATTACTCATTAAAAGAATGTTATAATTTAAGTTAAAATTGGTAAAAGTCAAAATCAAGTAATATATTATAATTAAACAATATATCAATGTATTAATTATTTTTATTAATGGACTTATGTTAACTATAAATATGTTTCAATTTTTCAATAATTTGTAATTAATAGACTCAAAAATATTAGAGTAGGTTAGATCCACGTGGGGAAAATATTTTATAAATATTTATAAAACCTTATAGTAAATAACAAAATTTGGATAGATTTTACAATGCATAATCTTTTCAACACTTTAATTTCACTTTAACACTTTATTTATATTTTTAGTAATTTATATGTTTTTAATAATTTATTTATTCATTCACGTGATTTTGGACTTTATAATTTTACAATAAGGTAAATTATATGGATTCAAACGATGATGTTGAATCATTTCTTTATAATTATGTTGGACATGTGATATAAAGTAGAATAAATTGTGTTTATAAATAGTATTTTGATATTTGATTAAGTGTAGATTAAAGATAGACCTCAAAACCAAACTAATCTTGAAAAATTTGTATACAGAACGATGGTTCATAGAGTAAGTATTGTCATATGCGACTTTTAAAATTTTAAAATAAAATGCAAAACATGGAACAAATAATTACCCCCATGAAACAAAAATTCTAAAGTAGCTTCAATTATTTTTTTTTTAACAACATCTACATTAACAACGATTCTATGACAACAATTGAAAGTCTAAAGTAGGGAAATGAAAGATGGCTTCGAAATTAGAATATGCAGTAATTGATTTGGCCGGTTACCCACAAAACCAGAAACAATCCTCGTAGCTGAATAAAAAAAAACAGACCACCACTTCAGCATCGTCCAGCAAGTAGAACCCTAAGTAAAGTGGCTACAATGTTAGATTGTTTCAGCAATTCAAAGCATATATGTGAGGTTATTTAAATAAACTGTCAATTAAACCGTAATAACGTCCGCACAAAATTAATATGGTATAACTCCCTAAGCATAGTAATCCCGAGTTTGATAATGCTAAGAATAATGCATGGCTCCAGTTTATTTTTTTTCTTATTGGACCAAATTTCGGTTAATTAGAAAAAAAGAAGAAGATGAGAATTACTTATATATACCCTCCGATCAGTATCATAAATTATCAAAAGATACACCCTTTTCAAGAAAACGTTCAAATACACTTAATCCTCTCTTTATTTCAGTGACCTAAATTCTACAATTATCACTATGACCACTCAGGTTTCAAATAGCTTTAACTTCAGAAACATAAACAGAACGAAAAGGAAAGAAGGAGAGATAGAAACCACAAGTTTTTTTTCCTGCATGCAAATTAATACCCCTAAAGCAGGACCACTCTCATGCAGCCATATATTTAATGGGAGTCGTTGCCTGTTCCATCAGGCGCCTGCAGGAGTTCTTCCAACAACTTATTGTCCAAGTATTCCAATTCAAAAGTTACATCACCATTTCGCTGTTGTTGTGATGAACCCTCACCACCAGAGTAAGAAGGAAAAAAAGAAGAAGAAGAAGAAGAAGAATGAGGAGGAAGTGAAATTGAAAACGTGTTAGGATTAGGAGTGGTGTGACCATACTCATTAGGGAAGTTGAGTATGGCCCTGTGACCCCGAAAATGAAAAGCAGCAGCATCGTAAGCACGTGCAGCTTGTTCAGCAGTGTCAAATGTTCCCAGCCATATTCGAGCACCTTTTCTTGTAGGATCACGAATCTCTGCTGCAAACTTTCCCCATGGCCTCTTGCGAATCCCTCTGTACCTAACCTCTGCGTTTGAAGCGTTTCCATTCGCAGCTCCTCTCCCTCCCTCCATTCAAACTTCAAATTTGTTGAAACCTATTTAGGTTAACTGAGATTGAAAGGTGGTAATTGGTTTGTGGTTTAAGGGAAACGCAGTATTTATATAGATGATCGTCTTCGTGGTAAAGCTTGACCATGCATGTGGGTCGTAAGTGACGGTTTGAACTTCAACTTCCTTTTTAATTCTGTAGTTAATTAAATATTAAGTGGTGTTTGACGCATTAGACCAATGAAGTATAAAGTAACACTTATAGCTACTCTGTGTTGTTGTCAAAAGAGACACTGCATCATTAATTTATTACTAAAATTTTGTATGTGGTTGAGATTGACCACACTAAGAATGTCATACATAATAAGCAAATAAGAAAAGATAAGTTCATGCATGACGAATCTGAGATGCACGTAGACGAGCCACTCCAACGTAATTCTCCTATAACGCCCCCCTCACGTCACCATGATCCGATGTTGGAAATAGGGTTTAGGCATTGGGCCACGGCCCAACCCAACTCTTCGTGCCCTTCCAAATATAAATGCACGTGGCAAGACATCACACCTCTAACCCATCACATCCTGTTTTTTATTTCTTTCTTTCTCTTTCTTTTCGTTATGGGTGAAGAAATTTTACAATTTTCTTCTTTACACACTTATCTTTATTTTTATTCAGTAAAAATTTGCAATTTCTCTTGTGTTCTCCTGTTATTAATTTTAATGTAAGATAAAAAACGTAACCAAGGAGAAAGTATAAAAAGAGAAGACAATGAGCTGATTGGATTGGTTGGTAAGCAAAATGATATGTAAAGAATGATTTGGGTATCAATCATACGAATCATATGAAAGTAGAGAAATAATGTTATTTTTTAAAAATAGAAAGTGTAATGTGTTGGAAAAGTTAGGTTACTTAAATTAACAGGTGAGTTTTCCTCAGAAACTAAATTTAAAACTCTAAATCAATCGATTCACTAATATGTTTAAAACTCTAACTCTTAAATTAATAGAGATTTGGGAAAGGTAAGTTCGGGTATTGGGAGGATAGTTGAATTGACTTTATAGAGGATAGGAGAAGATAGGAGTATGATTGGAGAGCTGTGCGACAGGAGTAATATAATGCAGACCCACTAAAAGGATATGTAATTCAACATATCCACAAAGAATGTTTGGTCCTATCAGTATATTTTTGCAGGTACGAAGACAATAATATAGAAAAATGAGTTGGAAGAAAGAAGACAATGATAGTTATGTGTTTGTATCATTATGTGGATGTTTTTATATATGTTGTAAACTTTAATACTTATCATTTTCGTTTCTTAATTTTCGAATGTTATGTCTTGTTTTTATATAAACTAGTTTAGTAGAAAAACTGCTTATAATGATGTCTGGGAGCATGCATAGCTAAAGTAAATTTGAGATTTATATGTATATATTATGTGTATACAAAAGTTTAGAACATCCGAAATATTTGTATTCATTTTATTCTTTATTACTTATAAAAAAATAAGATAATTTTATTTCTTTCTTACTAAACTAAAGTAAGTGAACAACAAAAAAACAAATTGCAAGAAACGAAAAACCACTGAAACTCAACATGTCCTTCACAATGGACATTCAATTCATCGTCGGATACATTTATGCAAGTGCAAGAGTATCGTTTATCAAGTTTGGAACAGTACACTTTCTTGTGATTTAACTTTTAAAAAAAAAATGAATTTGATTACATAATCCAAAGTAACTCGTCTATACCCGTGTTAATAGTAGAAAAGTGTTTATAATTTTTACTTGCGATATAAAGCTTGATGAGTGTAAGGTGTCGTTAGAATGCAGTGGCGGCAGTAGATGCATGATTTCTATCGTGGCACGACGATTGTCGTAATGTGCAGGACATGCCGGCATGCTGCTCACATGATGGATTTGATGGTGACAGAAATCCTTAAACAAGTTTTGGAGAAAATATATATATATATATATATATATATATATATATATATATATATATATATACTGCATTTCATATTATGTGAGATTTAACTTACTACTAGTATCACTTCTTGTAGTATTAACTACCAGAAGTTATAGAGGAACTAAAATAATTGACACATTCAAAATTCCAAGAGCTCGAAAGTTCTTTCTTTTCTTTCAAAGATTGAAATGGCCAAATTAATATTAAATGATAATTCATCTAAAGTAGTAATATGTGCCCCTTATTTTCTGTTTTTACTCTTATAATGAAGTTCGTTGTAAATATTGTTGTATATTTATATTTTTCTATAAAGAAAGAATGTTCGTTATACTTATTTAAATTAAAGAAAAATCACTTCTTAAAAAAATCTCTAGAAAACGCCAACATAATATATAATGTTTTCCAAAATAATTTATAACTAAACATGCTTTTAACAAAAACTACACTATCTCATTTTCTGTTTTATCCCAAACTCTATTCTGTAATGCAATGGATATATTATTTATATACATAATTAAATATATGGAATAAAAGAAAGATAAATTAGATCATAAAAAAAATCTAAAATACGTCATAGAAGTTGGTTATATTTTTTTATTTGTAGAAAATAAAAAAATGTTACAAACGTCATAGAAGATTTCCAAATTCGCGGTTACATAAATTACACCTGTCGGCTCATAAATGCATCATCAATCATCGTCGGTCACAGTCAGCTTTCGGCCTGACCCATTTGGCTTTATCATGGCCGCCACTTAATTACTTCATTTGCCAAATCAATTTAATTATCATTTAGGAAATAATCTTCAAGTAACAATATGTTATTCAAACCTAAGTAATTTGTCTCCTCGTCTAGGTAATAATAACTAAAATTAAATTTCAAAGCTATCAATAATACATGAATCAATTTGAAACAAATTTTAAATATACAAATAAATGTTATTATTAAAGAATATATATATATATATATATATATGAAGAAATCAAGTTAATTTTTAAAATGATTTTAAATTTAATAATTATTAATTTAATTAATTTTTGTGTTCTAAATTTTTGTTTCATCAAAATTATAGAAAACATGTTTTAAAATGAATTTGATGTATAAAAGTGCACAAAATGCAATTTTCGATTCAAGGATTAAAAATTATTCTTGTATTTTCACTATTCCCTAATTATACATAAATATGATTTTCATCATTTGAATTCCAACTATTGCCAACAAGGATAACAGAAGATTCATTTCCTAATTCCTATTAAGGACATCGTCTCTTGCGAAAGCTTCCAAAACTGAGGCATTCGCATAATTGCCTGCGCAATCAAGAATTCAGTAATTGCATTAGGACGAATTTACCCTTTGCTTTTGATATTTGATTGGATGAGTTTTCCTTTTTATTAGGATTTACAACCAATATTTATGATGTAATATTTAACCCCGTTTATTCATATATTAATTTAGAAATTTAAAAACATTTTAACCTATTTTTATTAAATATGGAAAAAGTATTTTATATTTTAGTCTGGTAAAAAAAGAAAGATTTTAAATAAGTTATCAATACCTCATATTAAATAATATTTTAAAAATTATTTATTTTTAACTGTATCAAATAACATCATAAGATTTATGAAATGTTACTCAATAGTAGAATAAGGTTTTCTGGTTGATGTTTAATAGTCGAATATCAAATTCTGTATTAAGTTGTGAAAACTAAATAATATTTTTAATTTAAAAATTTTGTTCTAATGTCATATAATATATGTAGCTGATCACATTTAATAAAATAATTTTAACTAATATTGATGAAGAGTATTTAATTTATAAAGATTTATAGAATTGTTTTGGAAATTTAATTTTTAGATATGAAAAGGTAGAATTTGTAAATGTCCGAAATTTAAATAAAAATGTATATTAAGTAGATATTTATGAAAACTTATAAGAATATAAGGATAATTTAACCACCACTACCGATGGAAATAGGATATGAAACCTTTTAGGAATGCAAGTGTGAACTGACCGGACTTGTTTATTAAAAATATCAAATTAAAAGTTTTTAAAAGTTTTTTAATTAAAAAGACTTAGTTTTAGGCTTTGAAAATACCTTAATGGTAAATATATATATATATATATATATATATATATATATATATCAAAAACATGCTTACACTAAATATCTCTTTAAAAATATGCTAAAGTTGTTATATGCCAACAACCGTTTTGGAAAAAATAAAAAGCAACAGAATGTCAACTTTATAAAACCGTTCAGTCTTATATGGTCATATGCTTCACTTTAGTTTTAATAAAAGACTATTTAACTTTATAAAAACGTTCAGTCCTTCACTTTAGTTTTAATAAAAGACTATTTGATCTAAGCTTGATAAATTATGTCATGTATCATCTTATACAAAAAATATTTATACAAAAAATATATATGTAATTAATACATCTTTATATTTGAACATCGTCAAACACAAGTTTGATAAAGAAAATGTTCTTTGAAAATTTCAATAAACAGAAAAGATTTGAAATGAATTTTTCTTCTCATCCTCTATATACAGAAGATATCCTTGAAGAAGAAAGATCAACAAACACATTGAATCAACACTCTAATAATATCTAAGCAATTATTGTTCCCTAAATAAAAATATTATTTATGTTCCTTAACAACCTAAAAAAATATTATTGATTTGGTATTTCGCGGACGTTGTCATTTTTTAGTTAGTAAATATGTGATTATTTATATCACACTCTTTATAAAATAAAGTTGTATTAGTAAATACTGATTATATTCTAAATAATACTTGATCTTAATCAATAATTGTTGTTTTTCAAATAATATTTTATTTTTGTTAAGAATGGTCGAAATCCAAATAATATTAAGTTTTCATCAAAATGACTCAGATAAAAAAAAATTATTTTATACTTTCTAACAATTGTTTGTTATTGGATCTTAATTGAGTTAAATCAAGAACTGACTATATAAATTGGATATTATTGATTTGCAACTATCCAAAGGAATAGAGTTTTTTAAAAATAAAATTAACTATTTGAAAGTGTGTCTATCGAGTCTAACGCTGGTTTATGAAAATCTTTAAACAATGTATTTGTCAAATTAAAACTTGATCTATTGTTTTCATCATGCATTGATTCTCTGCTAAAATTATAAAAAAATTAAAATGCATAATTTAATCCTCCAGTTTTGTGTATTTACTTATTTTCACGTTACCTTGTGTATGTTATGTAAATTATTGTAACTATACTTGCTACGGGGAGCAAATGAGATTATAGACCGTAATAGCATATTTTGACAGGGTTAGGAAATTGTTTTATTTCCTTTGTGTGTTTGATGGTATATATTATTTCTTCAAGAACCATCACCGTATATGTTGCGTATTATTACACACTTCCCACTATTATATTAATAATTAAATGGGACATTACACATAACAGGTGATAATTGGTCTCCTTCATTTTTTAAAATATTTCTTTTTGTATATTTGTTGTCCACGTAGAATAGAAGGCGCAGATCTTATATGTTTGTTTTTATTGATTATCGCAAAAATGTGAAAAAGAAAGGAGATTAATGTCGAGATTATGGTGAGCATAAAAAGGAAAAGATGTGTCATAGTTTATTTATTACTACTTTGCTCTTGATTTATTTATACATACAGAGCAATTGGTTGAAGAAGAACAATTGAAGAAAGTGCATAATCCATTATACTTTTAGGCATAGACATAATCAATTATGTCACTAAACATAATTGATTACCCACTTTCTTGATCTGTTTCTTTAATAATTTATGGTCAGCAATAGGGAGGTTCTACTTAGGGAATGTTGGTCTGTCTTGTTAAAATTATAGAATCACATTATTGTTTATGTCTCTATGCATAATCTGTTATGACACACTTTCTTCAACAATGTATGGTCAAAAATACCGATGAACTTGTAGAGAAATAAATGTTATTTCTTTCGGTTTTGTTTTCGCTTCCTTCTTTATTAATTATTGTTGCTACTTGTTAAAGATATAGAATTTGATTTAACTTTTTTTTTATTTTGTCTACATGAAAGAATTATTATTTTTAATTTAAGTGTTTGACTATAAGATAAATTTTAAATAATCATAGAAAATAAAATACTTTAAACATTAAATTAAACTTCCTTAAACAATCTAATTACATAAAAAAAAGTGAGAAAAAATTAATAATATAATATTATGTTATTGTATAATTTAAAAACTTAAAAAATTAAAGGGGTGTGAAATAAAATTTTATTGAACCATAAATATTTACATAATTTATTCAACTATTTATAAGTTTAGTTATTACACACTATTAGCTAAAATAATGTGAATAATTTAACCAAGAGAAATGTAATTGGTATGTCAATTTTTTTTATATAATTTGCAATTGATTATTTAAATTTATTAAATTTTAAATGTTAAATTTTTAATATAAATTTTAATTTTATAAAATAACAAATTCATAATTAATCATCTTTCAATTTTAATTTATATTTATTTTTGGAAGGATGTTTCAATAATTTAAAATGTTATCTAATTAATTGTATCTTTTTCTATCACATCAATCCAACTAGCTACAAATGTTAATCAAGAAATAGTCTCAGCCTATGTGATAAATAATTCAATATTAACTAAGAAATAACATTAATAACGACAATTATAACATCCAGATCTACACTGACCAAAAAATAGTCTCTTGTTTATATAAAGAAAGGATGGAGAATTTTGAATTCTTATTTTTTTTTTTTACTAAAATTTAAAATTATCTAATTTTAATTAATCAAATTTTGCTCTCATAATTTTTTTGTATTTAATTTCTTTTAAAATTCACCATTCAAATAACATATTTTATAAAAAAATTCAAGTTATCTATAAAAATAAGTTACCTCCTAAAAAAATCTCCATCTCAACACTTCTAAAACTTTTGTAGTAGAACTTACAAATAATCACCGGAATCTTTCCTTCTAGCATTAGATTTGAATGTGTGAAAAGAATTTGTTGTATTAAATATTGTTCACATTCTGATACGTAAATTTTGAAGGTTGAAACTTTAAGTCACCGCATGAGTAAACTATTTTTGTACAACACAGATGCTCTTCATAAGATTCACTACGACGACGATCTAAGATATAAAAATATTCTTATACTTATCATAGAATAATCAATAATATTATGTTTTCTTCAACATTATTAAAACTATGGGATGGATTGTCTTATATATAAAACGGAAGTGTATATAATTTTTTTTGGAATCTCAAGCTTAATGCACGCTACTTTCGTAAATGTAGTTATTAAATTAAGGTTTTTGTTTTGCCAACGAAGCATTATCAAATAATTAGGATAAGATTTTTTAATGAATTCACGTGGAACCAAGGTGTAAGGTTAAAATTTAAATACTTTATTTATTATTTTGTTCGTTGCTAAAATACTTACTAAGTCAAGTTGCAAATATTCATTTTAAATATACAGTTACTCTCCGTTAGACTTGCTCTTCCAATCTGGCACAATAGCAATTACCATTTAATGATTAGTTATAGTCCTATAAACTGAAATTTAAGGAGTTATCAATAACTTTTTAATTGTTTGAAATTTTTTAATACATGTCATGTGCTTTAAAAAAAAAGAATCTTTCTATATATTTTAAACATATTTGTAATAGATTTTAATTTATTAATAATAAATACATAAAAGATTAATTATAGCAAAATGCACTAAATTATTTTCTACCATAACACATTGTTTCATATAAAATTCATAACTTCAACTAAATGGAATACATACTTTAATTATATATAATTATTTAAAAACATCAAAATAAATTTACTTAATTGTGTCAGTCCAACTATATGAATATTCTTGGGGAAGACAACTTTGTATTAACGAATAAACAAATTTATTTCTTCAAACTATTTAACACAACCATATTACATTCAAATTCATGACTATAGTTTAGAACAATTCATAGCAAACATATATACATACATACATATATATATATATATATATATATATATATATATATATATA